>Ga0209064_1004032_pt1 | contig 11599 bp, 13 predicted proteins | sample Inofromicrocosms_FD_187498 | JGI IMG/M metagenome (GOLD analysis project Ga0209064, IMG submission 187498) | Mouse cecum microbial communities from Vienna, Austria - Inoculum for glucosamine and mucus D2O microcosms (SPAdes) (version 2) | ecosystem: Host-associated > Mammals > Digestive system >... | reverse complement strand
TTATGGAGTATTGTATCAGAAAATATCACCAAATGGGTGATATTATTTTGTCTCAAAAAAATATCGGCAGGCCGCATAAACAGGGCGATTATAGCATGAACCAATAATTAAACTTCACGGATTAAGGCATTTTTCATCAAGAAAATCTGCAATAGTATTTTGTATCCCTATAGGTGGAAAGGCACACATTCTTTTCAAAATATCAGACGCAGACACTCTTAACCTAATTTCAAGAATACCATTTGCATACTTTCTTAATTCGCGTTGAAACTGCGTGGTCTGCATTATGTAATTTATAAATCGTAAATTATCACCATTACTTTCCTTAAATACATAATAAACAGGACTTACACATCCATAATAGTTCGAATAACCCACAGAGCCGATAAGAATATTCATACTATTAGCTACAATCGTATCTTTATAAGCAACCTTATACTCGTCATAATTGTCTTTGGATTTGTTTCCTTGATTACCTTTTTCCTCATATGGAATTACACCTAATTTGTTCGTTAACGATAAGACGTTTGTTGTTTGTATTGGGTTATTCTTTATATTAATCTCTTTTAAATGCCACTGCAAACGTTCTACAACCCAATCTTCAGGCACAAATCCTAACCAATCTATGTGGCTGTCAACAAATTTCGGCATTTTATACACCCCCAAACAACTTTTTTATTCTGGTGCTAACACTACTTTCAATTTCAACAAATCTTGCTTCCAATTCTTCTGTAGGTACGAGTTTCTGATATTTATAAAAATATCGAGTAAATGGAATCTCTGCTCCTGTTTTCACTACAGGTTTCTTAGCAGAAAGATTTTCTTCAAAGAAAGCAACTGCATCCGGAGTATAGGGTAATATCTCTCTTTCCATATATTCATCAATAGACTCTTCAACTTTTATAAATTCAGTATCTTTTGTTTCTTTATCGTAGATAATATTTCCTTTTTTATCTCGCTGTATTTCTGCATTTTTATTCATAACAGATAAACCGTCAGCGATTTTATCAATTAGTTTCTTCTCACTTGTTGCTCCTGCAAGAACTTTTTTCAATACCGGAATAAATTCATCTATTGAATAATACACAGTATCATTTTCTGCAACATGCAAGGCATCTATTACTGCATCATAAATACACTTATTGCTCTGGTATGTCTCTAACTTTTTCTGTTCTTTTCCTGTCAATTCTTCCGTTGACTCAAGTTCAGAAACTTTTGCTTCATCGTAAAGTGATGACAAGCTACCTTTAGAAAGCATTGCCTCAATACTTTCTGTAGTAATAGAATAGCTTCTCTGTAAAGGTTGCATAACAACATACTCTTTGTATAAAAATTCACTATTCTTAAATATTTTACTATATTCATTAACTTCGAACTCAGAATATAGTTTTGTGATATCTCTTCTATCTTCAGGAGATATTTCGTTTTTCTTATCTCCTAAACCTTTACGCAATTTATGATAAAAACAAGATGCATCAATTAACTGCACTTTTCCTTTTCTTTCTGCTCGTTTATTCTTTGACAGTACCCAGATATAAGTAGTAAGTGGCGTATTATAAAAAAGGTCTGTCGGAAGTGCAATAATAGCCTCAATCAAATCATTTTCAAGCATCCATCTACGAATCTGGCTTTCGCCTGATGCAGTACTTCCTGTGTACAAAGGGCCACTATGTTCGATAATCGCGGCACGTCCAAGATTATCATCCATCTTATCAATAGCAGACTGAAGGAAAAGCATCTGCATATCACCAGACCCCGGAAGACCTGCGCCCCAGCGACCATCAAAGCCTTTCTTATACTCGTCGTTTACAGCTTCTTCGACACCCTCTGCTGCATCTTTACCTCCCCAAGGAGTACCAAATGGAGGATTTTCAATGACAAAACGCATCTTGGTTTCTTTGAAGCAGTCTGACTTCATAGTATCCTGATAGCAGATATTTTCTGCGTTCTGTCCTTTAATCATCATCTCTGCAAGACAGATTGCGTAAGACTCCGGATTGATTTCCTGACCAAAAAGACGCACATCAGCTGTAGGATTATATCTTTTGATGAAGTTATAGCTTGTGGAGAGCATACCACCGGTTCCACAGGCTTGGTCTAAAACAGTGATAACCTTACCGTCATCAAATATATCATCGCAACCTTCTGCAAGAAGAATATTAACCATGAGCTTGATGATGTCACGACCAGTATAGTGATCACCAGCCTCAGCGTTTTCAGAGAATTTTCTGATCAGTTCCTCAAAAATATAACCCATCTTTACATTGTCAATTGTTCTCGGATTAAGATCCAACTCAGAAAATGCTTTAACGACACTAAGCAATCTGTTGTTCTTATCCATCTTGTCAATCTGCTTATAGAAATCCAGACCCTTTTCTGCCGACACAATAATCTCCTGTACATTAGGAGAAAAGCTCTGAAGATATGCTTTGAAGTTTGCAGCAAGATGGTCAGAGTCATTGATCAACTCTGCTAATGTGAACTCGCTGGTATTGTAAAACTGGAATCCCGAAATACGATACATAGCCTTTGCAGGATATGCCGGATTTGCTTTGAACTGTGCAACAACCTTATCTTTTGTAGGCTCCAATGCGCACTCAAATCTACGGATGATAACCATAGGAATGATTACATCCTTATATTTATCGCTCTGATATGTACCTCTCAGTTTGTTTGCGATAGACCAAATAAAATTAACTTCTGTCGATACGTCGATAGGGGAATCATCCCACATTGCATCTATTGTCTGTTTCTGTGCCATAACTTTTTTCCTCCAATCAAGCTTCTCTTATTCCAGCTTAAATCCATTGTAAAACTTTAGGTGTCCCAAAATACGGACTTACTCTTCTTCGTAATGATCTTCAAACGGCGGCATACCTTCATACTCTTCCGGATGAAGTTCTCTATATAAATCTCTAAGCTTATATCTAAGCCGCTCTGTATTTGGTCTCAGCACCTCTCTAAGCTGACACCCAAGCTCCCACGATTCATTCCTTGCAATCAGAACAAATCCCTGTGGTGTATCTACAGCTCTCATGTACTGATCTGTCAAATATCCAGATAGCTCTGATAATGCTGAGATTGTTTCAAAAATCATTTTTCTTAATTCTTTATTTTTGAATTTAAGAGATTTAAGTTCCCACTTCTCACGATAAGTAAAATCAATATCATCCGCCAAATCTATCCGTACCCAAGGAGCCGTAAAATCTGTTTTTACGCACTCATAAATGATAGGGTCATAATCCTTCTTAAAATCTTCAAGAAGCTTTGAATCTTCTAACGAAATCTGAATCTCACCGAAAGATATCATTTCCTGATTCTTAAGTTCCTCACCTACTAAGATTACATTATTGGCTGAACTAATATTTACCGTGTCGGCATTGGCCACAAAAGTGTTGTTGTCTCCTGGAATATTGATATCTATCTTTCGCACTTCTTCCTTATCACTCATTGATGGATACCTCATCTTCAATATTCATCATCATCTTATAATGTTGCTCCTGACGCATAGCCTGGAAGATGAGCTTGAATACTTTTCTGCACATCTCAGCATCGCTGCCATCATCGATGTAATTAAATCCATCACTGATAACAGCCGGACTATCATTCATGTAGGAAAGCATGCTTGATGCCAGATTATATCTATCGTAGTTTGGCTTCTGACCTTCCACTTCATCTACAAATAAGTGTTTATTCTGTTCCAATACAATCTGATGCAAATCATTTCCTTCATACCCACAAAGCTGAACAAAATAATATTCAAGAATATGACGGATTACATTCTTAATGGTATTGGCAGTAGTGAGTTCCTTATACTCATCCCAAAGAGCCGCGTAGGAATTCTGAATCGGATTATAATTTTCAAGCTCAGTAGGAATTCTATGGCTCTGTCTTACGCAATGAGTAATATGAGATATATTATCAGTCTTTCTGATAATATACATATTCACACTGAAATATCTTCTCGCTTGATGATGTGTAATCTCTTTATGGAAATACACATTATGAGTCAGAACAAAAATCTGCTTAATATAATCCCCATCAACCTTCTGGCTGAGATAATCCGTATTGTTGTAACATACCTCTATCATTTCTCTAACAAGTGCACTGACAATGAACAGAGCTCCACTATCCATACTTGATACTGGATCATCGATTACAACAATCTTATCTTTCACGCTATCACTACTTAAGCTTCCACGAACCAAGTGATAATAATACAGGAATGCGATAAAGTTTCTCTCACCCTCACTAAGCTTTTCTGCAACAGAACCGTCTGGGCGAATAACCTCATATGTATTGGCAACTCCATCCTTTGCATGCAGACTAAAGCCTTCAAATCCAGAATTGTATAAGAGCTTATTGATGCTCTCAATCGTAGCTTCTGTATTAACAATCTGTTTATTGAGAGCATCTGCCTGATCCTTTAATGCTTTTGCATCCTTTATTAATTTATCCATTTCACTCTGAAGCTTTCTAATTTCAGCATCCAGCGCAGCAATAGCTTTATTATAGGCAGCAATGTCAGCTTTCAAGAAATCAGCCAAATATTCCCATACTGCTTTCTTGCACTCAACCTTCTTAGTTTTCAAATCTCCGATAACCGCATTGTTCTCTTTGATAGCCTTGTTGAATTCATCTATCATTGTACCGATTTCAATAAGAAGAGAATCTGTGTCTTCCAATGAAGCAATGGTCGTAGGCTCTTTTACTTTAGCTTCTATCCTCTGCTTATTGATGGTAATTGCATCTTCAAGCAGCTGGAGCTTTGTCTGATATGCAGTCATATCCATTGAAGGCATTGCTCTTCCAATATTTGCTTCAAGAACAGAAATCAAGGCATCCATTTCAGATGTGTATGTCCTCTGGAACGTTAAAATATCTGCGATATCTTTCTGATACTGTGCATCAAAACAAGCTGCTATCTCTTTATCAAAATTCACAGGCAACTTCTGCTGGCAGTAAGGACACTTACCATCTGTCTGTCCTGCATAATGTGTATGACCACTTCTGACCCAGTCTGTAGCATTTAACGCTTTAATAAATTTAGAAAAATCTGTATCACTGCTGCTGGATATAGCTTTTCCCATCAGGTCGTAACCAGGTAATGATGCATATGTAGACTTGCTGGCTTTTGACATCTCGCCATAAGTCTGTGCATCCCCAGAATAAACAGTTTCACACAGTCTTTTCAGATCATCATAATCGTGCGCAACAGGGGTAATCGCCATCACTTCCTGCATAAAAAGATTTGCCCTCTTCTTACCAGTGATGGCTCCATCAAAAATGGTTCTAAGGCTTGCAGTCTTTTTCCAGCAATCATCCTGTAATGCCGCTAAAGCTGTCTCCTTTGCATCTGTTTTTTCCTGCACAGATGTCTTTTTACCGTTATATTCCTCACCCATCTTTTTTCTATCAGCTGTGAGCTGTTCAACCTGCTCCTGGATAGCAATATTCGTTTCATTTACAGTAAAGACTCCTGCCAGACTTTCATAGTTTTTGAAATTGGCATCAATAAAATCTGTATCGTAAACCAGTACATCATAATCAGATGCCGGATGTCCACTTGCCCATTGAACACCAGCTCCACTTTTTAATGTTCGTGCAATAGTAGATTTTCCTGCACCATTCTTTCCATAAAAGAAATTTACGAATGTTGGCTCTATTGGCTCATTTGTGAATGTCGCATCATTCAACACTATTTTCTCGATTGCCGATTGCATCTTTGGCTTCATAAACTACATCCCCCCCTTATTCCTTAATTTTTCCTTCCCTTACCCATTCATCAACTTCGGAAATTTTGAACTTATATCTTTTGCCGGCCTTATAAAACGGAAGCTTTCCTTCTTTAATCCATGTTCTGACAGTGTCCTGGCTAAGGCTGAGATGTGTAGCTACATCTTCAAGGTTTACCCATTTTTCTACCTGCATGCTTTCATATTCTTCGCTCACTTTATAATCCTCCATAATCCTATACAAACGAATGAATCTGTTTCATTAAATTGAAAATACTCTGATTCCAGCCTCTCTTAAGACTTCAACCATATTAATACGCTTTATAGCCCAATGCATTCTATTGAGCTCATTAAAGCTGGTCGCACTCCCAAGCCCCAGCTGCGTAGTAAGATCATTTAATCTCTGCTGTGGAATCCAGTTTAGTATTTGATAATACACCTTGATCCCGTTATCCTGCACCTTAACACCCGTGATGATTCCATAAATGGCTTGATGCTGATCATCTGTCTTTCCGTAGGAATGATTCTCTGTAGCAATAATAGTAGGAAACGTTTTTATCTTACTGATAGCTTCCGGTGTCAATGATGCATATGCGTCCTTTAATTCCTGAGATGTACTCTCGGTTATAGCCCTTCTTTTATCGACCAAAAAATGTCCTGTCCCATCAAGATCCCCATCACCCACAACTATCAGATTGTAATAATCAGGATTAAATTCCTGTACTGTTCCAGCGGTAATATTCCCATAAGGCTGATTGTTAAACACATATAACGGTCTGTATTCATTTGTGACCCGATCTGCATGCGCAATCAGCGTATTATTATCTCCCGGCAAATTCACTGTAGTCGGTGCCGTCCCTGGCTGGAGGAACTGCGGTTCAGATGTCTGTAATTTATTGTCCATCCTTCTTTCCTCCGTAATAGTTGTTCACAGTGTCTACATGGTTATAGAAGCTGTTGTTGTTTCCGGTAACATTGAAATTAAACATCATTTGAGGTGAAGGTTTTGACGATTCTGTTTCAGCCTGTTCTTTTTTATCATCTTCCTCAACCTCAACTGCATCGACAATTTCTACCTCTATTGGCTCTGGTTCATTATCTTTTGAATCGACAAAGGACTCTATTTTCAAATCACGAAAGCGGATATCGGAAACAATATTGCAACCCAAGTCACCCACATAATCTCTCGGTTTGCCAGATTTCTCAGGGCACAAAACATCAATAGTGTCCTTACCCTCTGTATTATCCACAGCGCATGTACAGTAATGCCATGCACCCACAAGAAATGCGACCATATCAACAGAAGTTAATCCAGGTATTTTCTCAACTGATACAGGTTCACTTCCTGCCACGTATAAAGACAAACCTTTCATTTCCTTATCTATGGATATGAGTTCCATTAATGCTTTGATGAGGTTTTTGTCAATCTCTGATGTGACATGCAGATATCGATCTACTACTTCCTTCATTCTCGAAAACACTTCGTTGTAGTTATTTCTAACAAGCTGGTCAAACGCCACACTTATAGCATCTGTTTTTCCAATCTTTATATGAGCTCTGCTATCAACTCTGCAGAATCTGTATTTGTTCACATTATCTTTAAATGTCTGCTGTGCCTGTGCCGCTCTCTTCTCATGCTTGCCTGTCATCACGTAAAGCAATTCATCCATCACAGTTGGAATCGGACCTTTATTTGCATCTTTTATTGCAAAGGATTTTTGCTCGTTTAAATCCTTACAAGCATGAAAGAACAGAGCAAAGAACACACCTCCGGTGAGTCTAAAATCTTCTCTGTTTGCCATATTTTCTCCCTGTCTACGATGTCTACGTTGTCTACTCTCAACACCCATTCACAGTCTATTTTGTCTACTTTTTACTGCTCTTGTAGCAAGCTACAGGAGCATTTTTTTATTTAATCAAGTGGAGAAATAGGTTCTACAAACCAAATTAAACCCTAATAAACCCCACTAAAACATCATAACACAAAAGAGCTGATTTTTCAATCCGATCCAAGTGTTCGCTGATGTACTCAATACAAATTTTCTCCTGTGGCAACAAACAAATTTTGACAAGCCAAGGAGGAAATCATTATGGCAATTAAAGAAAAAACTCAGTCAACCAACGACAACCACAACTACGATAACCGTCGCAGTTATAACAATCTCCCACTGCACCAGGGCGAATGCCTCGTCCCTATCCGTGTCGACTGGGAAATGGTCAAGCATTTCAATATGTGCAGAGATAACCTTGAGACCTGGAACATCGGACCTAATAAAGTCCTCGTTGCCTTTGCACCGGTAGCAATCGAATCAAAAGAGGCATCCATCAAAGCCTTCTATCGTGATGTGCGCGAATACTTCGCATCCTTCCATACTGATGATACACTTTCCTTAGATCAGTTCCTGGAAGAAGCAGCATCAGAAGATGGCAAAGGTTTTGAACCTGCTTCATCTGAGAATCTTGAAGAGACAGTTTTACTTCGCATGATTATCAATGACCTCATTAAGCAGGTACATATCATCAACCCGAAGTACGGTCGCATCTTGGATCTCATTTGCGAAGACTACACCAAAGGGCAGATTCTTGAAGAACTGCACCTCGGCAAATCGCAGGGCTACAGCGATATCCGAGCAGCACAGGAACTCGCCAAGAAACTTTATTTCGGCGAATAAGCCTCTGGCTTAACCCGAAAGCAGCGGTATCCTCACCCCGAAGATACCGCTGCCCTTTTTAGGTTATACGCACTTCCTTACTTCCAACTGATACTTATCATGCCCCTTTATACTTCTCACTGCCTGGTTCAGAGTATTGGCTCTGCCATGCTGATGATAAGGGCACTTGAAGAAGTGCTTGTGAAATATGATGAGTGACTGCTCTGTCGGATACTCCGTACAATGCAGATACCAGTGATGACCGGTATTCCGGCTCTGAATAGTGATATCCCTATCATCCATCAGAATGATATTGAAGTACTCCGAATCGATTTTCTTAAGGCTACTTTCGTCAAACATCAGCACCATCCTTCCCTTTATGGAACCAGGCCTCCAATGCCTGCTCTACAATACTGTCCACCTTATTGGGATCCATTCCAACAAAGTATTTTTCCACAATTCTTGCAGGAACCTTATAGCATTTTTTCTTTACCGGCTCCGTGCTGAGATACCGCCTTACCATGGCATCCGTCAAAGCTCCCGAATGACTGCGAAGCTTCATTACCATATCAATCGTAACTTTGGTTTTCTTTTCCTTCATCACAATTAACACCATATTCTGTTCTTCCTCCGGTAGGAATGCCAACTGCAGAGCAACCTTTGTATAAAGGGCACCTCTGTCTACCATATCCTTAAATGGCTTGATGAGATCATTCAGCTTCAGCAATCTACCAACAGAACTTCCGGACAGTTCATATTCTTTACCAATAGAATCTCTGGTGGTCAACTTCTGGTCACCGTGACCAGAAGTTAAATCCCCTTCCTTCCCTTCAAGACGTGCAATCTCACGCATGATATCATTTCTCTTGCCCTGGCAGGATCCCTTTTCATATCTCGCTTTCAACACTGCAGCCTTTTCCGATATCAGCAAATCCGAAAATGATCTTTGCATCAGATTGGTCTCAATCACATACACATAGGCCTCTTCCTCGGACAAATCCGTTTTCACAATAGCCGGTACTTCCTTCAATCCGGCAAGCTTTGCTGCATTCATTCTATTGTGCCCGGAAAGCATTTCATATCTGCCATCAATCTTCTGTACGATTACCGGATTTAGAATGCCATGCTCCTTTACACTTGCAATCATATCCTCCATACGTTCTCCCTCATATAAATGAAACGGATGGTCATGAAATGGCTGAATATTCTTAATCTGAATCATCTGAATCCCTCTTGGTACATCTCTCTCCTCGATTTCATCCATCAACAAATCCACTGCGTCACCAAATACTTTTCTTTTATTATTAGCCTTCATAAGCAATCAGCTCCTTTGCAAATTTTCTATATGCGATTCCTGCAGATGCATTTTTACTGTATAGCGCAATCGGCATGGAATAATAAATGCTCTCTCCCACCTTTACCGTAGCTGGTATCCTATTTTCAAAGATTCTTATCTGTCCCTGAAAGCTTCCGGTCACTTCCTCTGTCAGCACCTTACAAAGTGTGGTTCTACTCTCGCACATAGTAAGCAGAATACCTGCAATAGTAAGCGTGGGATTGATGCGCTTCTTTATTTTGCTGACTGTCCTTAAGAAATCCTGCAAACCCATCATCGCCAAAAGCTGAGGATTCACTGTGATTATGACCTCATCTGCTGCCGCCAGTGCGTTGATAGTAAGCATTCCAAGCGAAGGGCAAGTATCAATAAGCACATAATCATATCTGTCCTTAATCGGCTCCAGAGCCTCTGCAAGCATCCTCTCAGCTCCCATTTCCGTTCTAAGCTTCGCATCCACCACTGACAGATAGATTGATGAAGAAATGAAATCCACTCCGTCCTTACTCTGAATAAAAGCTTTCAGGCATTCCGGAACATCCTCTGCAATCTGTGCCATCATCAAATGACCAATTGTATAATCCAGTTCATTTGTATCTTCCACTCCATAACAGGTCGTAAGATTCGCCTGACTGTCAAAATCAATCGTCAGCACCTTCTTTCCCATACTATGAAGAGAATATGCCAGGTTCAGAGTGGTCGTGGTTTTACCCACGCCACCCTTCTGTGATCCAATAACAATAACCTTACCCATAACTACTGTACCTCTCTTTCTGCAGCGTACTGTGGAGCCTGCTCTGCTACAAACTGAGCATGAATCATTTCCTTTTCCTTCTGGAACTTCTTCTGAAGCTTCTTCATTTCTTTCTCCATGAATTCCGCTTCTGCCTTTGCTATTGCAGCCTTTTCAGCATCTGGTGTAATAATCAGCTTCCCATCCTCACAGCTGACGCTGATGTAATCTCCAATCTCAAAGCCCATCTCCTGAAGCCACTGACCCTTTAAAATGATGGTAGGTGTTGCCTTGTAGTTATATCCGCTCTGTGCATGTACCTTCATGCTCCTGTTTTTCTGATTTTTCATAAATTGTCATCCTTTCAAAAATATAATTTTTACATAGTCTTATGTACTAACCTGTGCTATACTTTTTACAGGCATGTCTATGTCAATACACTTCCGGAGGACTGCTATGAGTGAAGAAAAAGCTGGTTCCTATAAAGGCCTTACCGAGGCTCGTAAAAGAGCAAATAAGAAATACAATGATCGATTCGTTGAAATAAAAGTTCGCGTCACCCCAGAGAAGCGTTCCATCATTAAGGATCACGCTGATGCAATGGGCGAAAGTGCAACTGCCTTTATCAATCGAGCCATCGATGAAGCCATGGAGCGAGATAAAAAATCTAACCCCGAAACGTAAAAAATCCGGTGACGTATGGATACATTTCCACACATCACCGGATGATTATTTTCTTCATAAACAATCTCCAATTGTGTAATTTTCTACGTTAAATAAATATCAGCAAGGCTCCCATTTGAATACTTTTTTGTCTTATTTCTTACACATTTCAAATGGTCTAAACTTGGTCTAAATCTGACCTTCCACTTCCCTCGAACCCTTGAAAATCCTAGTAAAATCAGGCACTCTACGCATATTGGCACAGCTACGTAAGTATATTGCCGTGGCAGACAAATAATATTTTTATCATGTTGCTAAAACCTCCGTAAATGCTTGATTTTGCTGTATTTTCGACACTTTCAACAGTCTTGCTATATTTTTATGATAGTGTGTTTGTTTACCTTTTTCAGTATAACTTGGAATAACTTTGCATAACTTTTTCTTCGTTTGGGCTAAATTTAGGGCTAAATTCAAATTTTTA
>Ga0209064_1004029_pt1 | contig 11613 bp, 9 predicted proteins | sample Inofromicrocosms_FD_187498 | JGI IMG/M metagenome (GOLD analysis project Ga0209064, IMG submission 187498) | Mouse cecum microbial communities from Vienna, Austria - Inoculum for glucosamine and mucus D2O microcosms (SPAdes) (version 2) | ecosystem: Host-associated > Mammals > Digestive system >... | reverse complement strand
AAAAAAGGCTTTACTTTGGTAGAAGTAACACTAGTGACGGCGTTTGTGTCAATGCTAGTGATTGCTATTGCATTGATCTTTACACAAATCTCAGCGATTTTTCAAAAAGGTCTGACTTTAAAAGCAGTAAATAGCGTTGGACGTAACTTGGTTAGTGAATTTACGACGACGATTAATAGTGCGCCATCGATTGATTCCGTCAGCCTATGTAATATGTATATTAGCGAGAGTGAGTCGACCAAGAGAAATGAATGTAAGCATGAAGGGGCTTTTCGATATTTGTACAATGAACGCTTAGGAATGTCGCGAGAGACTGTAAAAGGCGGGGAAGATAAAACCGTGCAGTATTTTGGAGCTTTCTGTACTGGCCACTATACATATCTATGGAATACTTATTATGGTATCAAAGAGGGATATACGTTACGCTTGAAGTATAAGACTGATGAAAGTAATGAGCATACTTTGCCGGAAGGGCCAAACGATTCTCCGTTCCAGTTAGTTAGGTTTGTAGATCGTAACTATAATGCGTGCACTCAGCTAATTGACCAAAGTTATAAAGTTAAGAATTTTTGGAATGATGAGCAACATCCAGAGATTGATATGACTATCCTTGCCAACGGCGCACCTTATTATATGTCGGCGCCACAAGAAGGATTTTTGGAAAGCTCAGAGTCGAATACAAATCTAGATCTGTATGAGTTTGTAATCTTTCCAGCTTCTCAGGATGCTGTGACGCTGAGGGCATTCTTTGCAGGCAGCTTCATTCTAGCAACAAACAATGGTACGGTAAATATTGTACGGGGTGGAGAATACTGCGATCCGACTTCTTACGGCGTGGATACTTCTGGTAATCTTTTTGACCTTGGTTCTGGTTTTAACTATTGTGGGATAAATAAATTTAATTTTGCCGCACGAACGGCGGGAAGTAGTATATAATATATAGTATGAAGAGGTTATGTTTTAAGAAGGATGCATCAAAACGAGGTGTAGCATCACTGTATGTTGTAATTTTTACAACAATTTTATTCGGCGTAGTGACATTAAGCTTCATGAGGATTATTTTGTCGGAGGCCGGACAAAGTAGTGATGACGATTTATCACGTTCTGCTTATGATTCGGCGATGGCTGGGGTAGAAGATGCCAAGATGGCGGTGAATCGGTATTATCAGTGTTTGCAGAGTAATAATGCTAATGCGGAGGGCTGCCAGAGGAGTCTATTATTCCAGAAAGATTGTGACAGTGGTATTGGCTTAGCGAAATATCTGTATGGTGGTAATTATACTGATGGGGAAGTAAAAATTCAGGAAACAGACAATCATACAGATGCTGGACTGGATAATAATTCTGATCAGGCTTACACTTGTGTTGTAGTTTCCGATGTAGTTCCGGATTATCGCGGTACATTAAGTTCTGATACGCGCACAAAGGTAATACCAGTTAAGATAAATAATGGCGCAACTAGTGGCACAGAAAACAAGCCCATTGATAAGATTAAGTTTGACTGGTACTCAATATTGAATGAAGGTACTGGCGCATTAGATCCTAATGGCCTTCAAGGTGTGGGTAACACGGATTTGCCAAATGGTGATAACCTAATCGTTCCGCCAGTAATACAGTTGACGTACATTCATGTTGAACGTGGTGGATTGGTTAATATAGATGATTTTCACAAAGCCAACAATGGCAACAATTATACTTATAGTACAGTAATTCTGCGTCCTAACAAGATTGGTGATGGCGCGAATGTGATTACAGGAGGCACATTGGCCAATGCTGGGAATATTAGCACTGGTGACAATAATAGTCCATTTGGGGTTACTTGTTCGACTGTGAACGATTTTGCCTGTTCAGTGGAATTGACAGGATTAAATATTGACACTAATGACAATGCGTTTATTGTGGTGTCACTGCCTTATGGGGATACGGTGACAGATTTTGCCACTACGTTGTATGGCAGTGATGGCAAGCCAATCAAATTCGTTGGTGTGCAGATCAGTGTTGACTCTACGGGACGTACTAACCAGCTTGTGCGACGCGTAGAATCTCGCCTTGATCCTGCAGACCTTTTCTTCCCATATCCACAGTATGAAATTGAGGCGACTGGTGGTGCCGATGACGCGATTAAGAAAAACTTTTGGATTACGGCAAATTGTTGGTATCAGCAGCCAGGTAAAGGTGGTTCCTGCAATAATAACGGCGAGCTGAATAACAGCTAAGACTCACAGAAAGCTCCACCTAAGTGGAGCTTTCGCCTGTGTGATTTTTTTATTTGGAAACCCCCAGTTTATCTGGGGGTCTAGGGATTTATAATCTCAAATTGGTATCTTAGTAGTTCATAGCTCGAAGTTCGAAGAAAGCTTGTTTGTGACCACAAACTGGACATTTTTCTGGAGCAGATTCGCCAGTATAAACGTAACCACATTTGCGACATTTCCAAACCGTGACTTTATCACTCTTGAAGACCATATCGGAATCTACATTAGCCTTGAGCTTGAGATAACGAGCCTCGTGCTCTTTTTCGATGCCAGCTACCAAATCAAATTTAGCGGCGATCTCATCGTAACCCTCTTCTCGGGCTTCAGCTGAGAAATTATTATACATATCAGTCCATTCATAATTCTCACCTTCAGCTGCTGCTTCAAGATTCTCACTAGTGGAAGCCATCGAACCGCCATGAAGGTATTTGAACCAAATCTCAGCGTGTTCTTTTTCGTTTTCGGAAGTTTCGTTAAAAATTGCACTGATTTGTTCGAAGCCATCTTTCTTAGCCTTTGAAGCAAAGAAACCGTATTTAACGGCAGCTTGAGATTCGCCAGCAAAAGCGGTCTGTAGATTTTTCCAAGTCTTACTACCTTTTTCTAATTCTTTCATCAATTCTCCTCTCTTTATTCAGCTTTCATTATAACATGTTCTACTTGGACTGAGAAGCACGAACTTTCTCAAGATGTTTTCTTGCCTTAGCGGTAACAGCACGCCCTCGAGGCGTACGTTCGATTAAACCGAGCTGTAACATGTAGGGTTCATAGTAGTCTTCTATCGTCGCAGCTTCATCACCTGTCAATGCGGCAATCGTTGTAAGACCAACTGGTCGATCATCATAATTTTCTAGCATTAGTTCGAGCATATTACGATCGGCCGGATCAAGACCCAAATCGTCAATTTCCATTAGGTCTAATGCGCCTTGCGCTAGTTCGGCACTAATATAGCCCGTGCCATGTACTTCAGCGTAGTCCCGTACGCGCTTAGTGAGGCGGTTAGCAATACGTGGTGTTAGGCGTGAACGCGTCGAGAGTAAAGCGGTAGCCTCTTCATCAATCTGAGTACCCAAGATATTAGCAGTACGATTAATAATCTTAGCAATTTCAGGAATTTTGTAATACTCTAGGCGATGTAATAAACCGAAGCGATCACGCAGTGGTCCCGCTAAGGATCCTGTGCGTGTAGTGGCGCCAACCACGGTAAAGTGGGGTAGATCTAAGCGTACAGAACGCGCAGCAGGACCCTTACCAATCACGATATCGAGCTTGTAATCCTCCATAGCGGAATAAAGTACCTCTTCTACGGTGCGTCGTAAGCGATGAATTTCATCTATGAATAGAACATCTCCACTTTGAAGATTCGTCAAAATCGAAGCAAGGTCGCCCGCACGTTCAATGGCTGGACCACTTGTGATGCGCAAATTTGCGCCGAGCTCGTGAGCGATAATATTAGCCATAGTAGTTTTTCCAAGTCCTGGAGGGCCATACAGCAAGACATGATCAAGCGTAGTGCCATCATCACGTTTTTTGACCGCATCAATGGCGAGTTTTAGATTACTTTTGAGGCGTTCTTGACCGATGTAGTCCGCAAACGTGAGAGGTCGTAGGGTAATTTCTTCAGCTTGTTCGCCTGGGTTATTTTCGTCGGTAGTGGTATCCATAACGCGGTGCGGCTTTTCTGCATCAATACTTCTCTCAATTCCCATGGTTACATTATAGCACAGATAACTACTCAGTAAGTGCGTAATGATATAATCCTTGTGCTTAACTTAAAAATTAGGTATAATAAATATATGTATGATCCTTATAAACTAGAACATAAGACCCCGACCAAAAAAGATTATCTCGACACAACTGATTTTGATCAGTCGGAGATGCTTGATATGGTCAAAGTTTCCACTACTGTGCGCAGCTATATTAAATCTGGCGGTACATTGGAAACACTCTATCATAAAAATTTAGCGATGATTTTTGAACAAAAATCTACGCGTACACGTGTGTCATTCGAAGTTGCGATGGAGCAACTTGGCGGACATGCTTTGAATTTAGCCCCTGGGGCAATTCAGCTTGGCGCTCATGAGTCAATTGGCGACACTGCAAAAGTTTTGGATAGAATGTGTGAGCTGATTATGGCGCGTGTCGATCGGCACGAAAGCATTGTTGAGCTGGCGCAGAATTCCACCGTACCTGTGATTAATGGTATGTCAGATTATAATCATCCAACTCAAGAGCTTGGTGATATTATCACGATCTTTGATCACTTACCAAAAAATAAGCCATTAGACCAGATTAAAGTCGTTTTTGTTGGTGACTGTACGCAGGTTTGTGCATCTTTGATGATGATTACAACAAAAATGGGCATGGATTTTGTTCAGTATGCCCCACCGGCTAAGTGGTTAAATGACGACTATCTGAAAATTGGTCGTGCTAATACGCAGGCTTATGGTGGTAGCGTTCGTGTTTCTGATAATCCAGAAGTACTAGAGGGCGCAGATTTTATTTATACCGATGTTTGGTATGGTCTGTATGATAAGGAAACTCCAAAAGAAGTTTATATGCGTGAGTTTTATCCTAAATATCAGGTGAATGACGAAATGCTTGCTGCTACTCGCAATCCGGAAGTTAAGTTTATGCATTGTCTTCCAGCGATGCGTGGTGAGGAGGTTACGGATAGCGTCCTAGATGGCCCAAATTCGATCGCTTGGGATCAGGCAGAAAATCGCTTGACCGCTCAGCGTGGTTTAGTTTTGTATTTTGGTGGCGTAGCACAAACTGCGCTTGACGATATAAAAAGGCACAAGGAGGACAAATAATGCCTAAAAGTAAACAAAAACCTAAATTTAGGTTGTTCAGCGCCGTTTTGGCAACGGTCTGTATCATCATGGTTGGGGATGCTGTCGCGCCAACTGCGTCGATTGGCAATTCTCAATATATCTGGTGGATTATCATGCTGATTGGCTTCTTCGTGCCTTACGGCTTGATTTCTGCTGAGCTTGGTACGCAGTACCCATCTGAGGGTGGTATGTATACCTGGGTTAAGAAAGCCTTTGGTGAAAAGTGGGCTGGGCGCGTAGCTTGGTACTACTGGGTCAATTACCCGCTATGGGTAGCGTCATTAGCTAACCTAGTTACTACATATTTAATGCAAATGCTGGGTGTCGAAATGACTTGGCCGTTGATCTTGGCTATCCAAATGGGCTATATCATCCTTGTGAGCGTGCTAGGTGTACTACGCATCTCTCAAAGTGCTTGGCTTTCAAATCTTGGGGCGATTTGTAAGTTTATTTTCATGGCTGGAATTGGCGCATTAGGTATTTATGTATTAGTTACTCAGGGTAGTGCTAATCCAATTAATTCATGGACCGACTTATTGCCGATGGTTGGTGCGGACGGGGGATTTGACTTTACCGGTTTAGGCTTCGTAGCTTTGATTATCTTTAACTTTTTAGGGTTCGAAGTTGTTTCTACTTTTAGTGATGACATGGATAATCCAAAAAAGGAAATTCCAAAAGCCGTTATTGTAGGTGGTTTGCTTATCGCGGTTTTCTATCTCTTGGCTTCTTTTGGTATTAGTGTTGCTGTGCCATTGGAAGAGATCCAGGCAAGCTCAGGATTGATTGATAGCTACAACAGTATGCTTGTTACTGTTGGCGCGTCTGCTGGCGTGATTAAAGCAATTACTGTAGTGGTTGGTGGTATGTTTATTTATACCTTGATTGCAAATATTTCTTCGTGGAATTTTGGCGTCAACTCCGTGATTGCTTATGCTGCGGAAGATGGAACTTTTCCAAAATCTTGGGCAAAACGCAATAAGAATGGAGTACCATACGTTGTGTCAATCTGGACAGGTATTGTTGGTGCAATTATCGCTATCGGCGGTATTATCGTTGGTTGGAAATTCCCAGAAGCAGCTGATTTATTCTGGACTTTCTTCTCGCTTAGCCTAGTGACATTATTATTGTCATACTTGCCAATGTTTATGGCTTTCTTAAAGCTTCACAAACGAGGACCAGCGGTCAAGAAGGGTTATTGGATTAATGGTGGTAGAATCAAGATTACATTGTTTGGCATTGTGCCATTCCTATTGATCTTAGTCGCACTATTCTTTACGCTCTTCCCAGAGTTTAATGTTGCTATGTTTGAATATAATTGGCCACTCATCGTCGGCGCTTCAATTGCAATCATTATTGGCGAAATTATGGTTTGGAATATGAGTCGTAAGCAACTTAATACGAAGTCGTCAAGCCGTAAGCGTGCAAAAGCTCGTACGTCACGATAAAAGATAAAAAATAAAGTTTGGTGGTGTTGGCTAGAAGGTTAACACCACCAAGTAATAGGAGGAAAATGCGAATTAATAATACTACACCAAAATCAGATGGATTCTATATGCCATCTGAACTCGCCGAGCATCGTTGCACCTATGTATTGTGGCCAGAACGCGGTGATAACTGGAGAAATAACGCTGAGAACGCTCAAGAAGTTTTCAAAAAAGTCATACAGACTATTGCGAAATATGAGCCGGTTGTGGTTGGTGTAAACCCAGGTCAATACCCGCACGTTTTAGAAATGAACATGCCGAATGTGCAGGTCGTGGAAATTTCCAACAACGATTCTTGGATTCGTGATTGTGGTGCGACGTTTGTGGTCAATGGGCGTGGCAATATGCGCGCTGTCGACTGGTCATTTAATGCTTGGGGTGGTTTAGTAAATGGACTATATTTTCCATGGGATCAGGACGATTTGGTCGCTGCGAAAATGTGCGCCATCGAAGCGGTCAATCGCTATCGTCTGAGTGATTTTATTCTCGAGGGCGGCAGTATTCATTCGGATGGTGAGGGTACAATTTTGACGACCGAAGAATGCTTACTTGATGAAGGTCGCAATGCAAACATGACGAAAGAAGAGATTGAGGCGAAGTTGTTAGAATATCTTGGTGCTGAGAAAGTTCTGTGGATTCCAAAGGGAATCTACATGGACGAAGATACTAATGGTCATGTTGACAATATCTGTCAGTTCGTTGCTCCAGGTAAAGTAGTGCTTGCCTGGGAAGACAATCAAGACGATCCTCAATACGAGCGTTCTAAAGCGGCACTTGATTATCTTGAGAGCCAAACTGATGCTAAGGGTCGTAAGATCGAAGTTGTTAAAATTCACGTCCCAAATCCAATCACTATTACAAAAGAGGAATCTGAGGGCGTCGATATTGTTGAGGGCACATTCCCACGCCGTGAGGGTGATCGTCTTCCAGCTAGCTATGTAAACTATTACAATTGTAATGGAGCAGTAATTTTGCCGGTTTTCGATGATGAGCATGACCAGGCGGCTATCGATACTTTGCAAGAGCTATTTCCGGATAAGGTAGTTGAGCCGATTTATGCGCGTGAGATTTTGCTGGGTGGCGGAAATATTCACTGCATTACACAGCAAGTACCTCGTCCATAGCAAAAGTAGTCGGATAATGTTAAGAAAATAAGGCAGCCAATTGGCGGCCTTATTTCTATAGAACTAAGAATGGATTAAAGTTCTTATGTTATAATATATACTATATGCAAAAGTTACATTATGATGGTCCGATAGTATTAGTAGTAATGGATGGAGTAGGTTTATCTGCGCATCGAAGCGGTAATGCCGTACGTCAAGCTCATACTGAGTTTCTTGACTCCGCCATGTTAAAGTATTTAAATATTCCTTTGCAAGCATCTGGGGAAGCAGTAGGGATTATGCCTGGTCAGATGGGGAATTCTGAAGTTGGGCATAATGCCTTAGGATCTGGGCAAATTATTAAGCAGGGAGTGGCCCAGATTGAGGCGGCTTTTGCGACGGGTGATATTTGGCTGTCGAAAGCTTGGCAAGGAACAATCAAATATTTGAAGGCAAACGAAAAAGTTCATCCAACTTTACACTTCGCGGGTATTTTTTCTGATGGGGGAGTACATAGCGATATTAAACATCTTGAGCAAATGATAAAACAGGCCTACAGTGAGGGGGTGCGAAAGATTCGCATTCACTGCGTTTTTGATGGTCGCGATGTTTCACCACAATCTGAGCCAAAATATATTGAGCGTTTGGAGAAGTTTTGTAGTCAATTTAAGGATGCAGACTTTCGGATTGCGTCCGGTGCTGGTCGTATGGTGGCTGTGGCGGATCGCTACGAAAGCGATTGGGATATGGTGAAGCTCGGTTGGGATATGATGGTACACGGTAAAGCGCCAAGGCAATTTAAGAGTGCCACGGAGGCAATCAAGACTTTTCGTAAAGAGAATCCTAAGATCCAGGATCAATATTTACCAGCTTTTGTAATTGTAGAAGATTTAGCTTCACGTTCGGTTTTAGCTTCACGTTCTATCAAGGCCAAGGATACGAGTATTAACTCTGCACGAAAAGTTGTGCCAGTTGGTAAAGTACAAGACGGCGACGCATTTATTTATTATGATTTTCGGGCTGATCGTGCCGTAGAGATTGCTCAAGCCTTTACAGAAAAAGATTTTGATAAGTTTGATCGTAGCAATTCCGGCGCAAAAGTCACGCGCAATAAGAATGTTGCGGCGAGAGTAGAGAATGATAAGCTTTCTCTTAAGCCTCAAGCCAAAATGAAATTCTCCAAGGCTGAAGTGGCATCCAAGAAAAAAGCTTCAAATTGGTTGCCAGAGATCTTTTTCGTGGCAATGACTGAATATAACTCGGACAAACATCTTCCGAAAAATATTTTGGTACCCCCAGTCAAGATTGCTGATCCACTCAATGTGTTTTTGGGACACAATAAAGTTTCACAAATGGCGATTTCCGAAACGGTAAAGTTCGGACATATTACCTATTATTTTAATGGTAATAGCTACAAGAAAATGCCACGTGAAGGTCAAGTAGAAATTGTGTCGGACACGTTGCCATTTAATACGCGACCATGGATGAAATCTGCGGAAATTACCGATGCGGCTCTAGTATCCATGGAGAAATTTCAATTTGTAAGATTAAACTACCCTGGTGGCGATATGGTGGGGCATTTTGGTGAGTTGGAGCCGACGATTGTGGCTATGGAGGCAATAGACCTGCAATTATCGCGTTTGGCCAAGAAAGTTGATGAGCTGGGCGGCATGATTATCATTACTGCCGATCATGGTAATGCGGAAGAGCTTTTGGATAAAAATGGCGTAGCAAAAACTGCTCATACTACAAATCCGGTACCATGTATTTTCTACGACAATACTACAAATGCTAAAAAATACTCTAGTGCAAATCTAAAGGACGCTGGATTATCAAATGTGGCTGCCACGATTGCAATACTACTGGGCTTGCCTGACTACCCAGCTATTTGGCGAAAGCCCTTGATTAAAGTCAAATAGTCCAAGATTCGTCATCAAGCTCGCCACTTTTCATTAATGTGGCGAGCTTTTGCTGAGCTAGAAGACTTAAGAATATTCAAAGGGCTATATGAATGATAGAAGTCGTTTCTTAATGATTTTATTCTAATGTTTTAAGTTTCTTATCGATAGCCTTGCGAATTAGATCAGCATATTGTGCTTGGGTGATGTCGCCAGGATTCTCAATCCACTCCCCATCAAGGTAGAACCATGGAGTGCCGCCAATCTCAATTTCGTTGCCAATGCCAAAGTCAAACGCTACTTTCTTAGCTACTGCTTCGCTAGCCATGTCGGTGCGAAATTTTTTCAGGTCGCCTTTCCCATTGGAAACTTGGATAAAATACTCTTCAAGTTGATTTTGCAGCTCGTTATCTTCCGACTCATACCATTCGCTTTGATTCGCAAAAACTAGGTCCTTATAATCTTTCCAATAACCCTGAATAGCGGCAGCGTTAGCGGCAGAAGTAACTCTCGGGCTACTACTATGATATGGCAAAAGATAAGCGCGCAAGACGAAAGCAACTTTTCCATCATACTCCTCGAGAATTTTATTGACATGAACATTCATCGGAGCACAGTAAGTACACCGATAGTCCATATGCTCAGTAATGATAATTGGCGCATTCGGATTTCCAAGAATGTTTTCTGGTAAGTTTCCAGAATTCTCATTAGCGGGGATAATGTTAGCTAAGTCATACTGACTATAGTCAATGTCGGTCGCTAATTGCTTCATCGTGGATAGCTCATAATCATTAAAAGGCGCAACAACATCGGTATTGTTCTTTGAGATTTGCCAAATTGTAATGCTGATGAGTGCTAGTAAAGTTACTACTGCTGCGCTCATACCTACTATCAAACCAGTTTTCTTTGTCATAAAATCTTCCTTTCTGTATTATATAAATTATAACACATATGTATCATTAACTTGTTTTGCCGTTACTGCGTCAAGAGTGTTGATGTGTGGATGAGCGATATGACTTGATAGCCTCAGCGAGGGCTTCATGTCCTAGTACGGAACAGTGAATTTTGTGTTGTGGAAGTCCGCCAAGAAACTCAGTAATTTCCTTTGGTCCTATGGCGAGTGCCTCATCTAGAGATTTACCTTTGGCAAGCTCAGACAGGGCGGAGGTAGAAGCAATCGCACTTGCGCATCCATAAGTTTTCCACTTAATGTCAGTAATTTTGCCGTCCTTTATACATAAAAACATTTTCATTTGATCACCACAAATTGGATTGCCGACAATCCCCTCTGCATCATGGGGGTATTTAGCTTCATCACCCATGAGGAAATTTTGCGGATTTAAAAAGTGTTCTTTAACTATTTCTGAGTAAGCGAATGGATTGTTATTCATGGCGTTCCTTAAGTTTAATAGTGCTCATTCCTTGAAGTTTCTTAATAATCTTTGGCAAAACGTTCATAACATGTTCAATATCAGCGCTAGTAGTATTAGTACCCAGGGAAAAGCGAATGCTGTTATGTGCGACTTCGGCGTCGTGGCGGGTAGCCATAATGACATGGCTCGGGCTTAAATCGCCTGCTGCACAAGCCGAACCAGTAGAAATACTAATACCCTCCAGATCCAGATAAAGCTGAAGCGGGCGTTCCTCCGGACTCATGCTATCCCAGATTTGACGCCGGTATGCTACAGCCTGCCCGTAGTCCCCCATCTTTTGGCAGCTTCCTGCCATCATAATCAGCCAGGATATCTCTTTCCCTTCTTTTGGTTCCTTCCCTTCCAGAAGTTCCCGTACCCGCTCATAAAGTTCTCCCTGCCAGCAGACATTGGCCAGCTGCCACCAGTCATCAAATTCCGGATCTTCTTCCATCTCTTTGGCAAGTTTCTTCGCCGTCTCTCTGATCTGCTCCTCGACATATTCCCAACGTTCCTCAGAATAGTTCTGGCAGCGCCGATAGCAGGTCAGAGCCATCGCCAGTTCATCCTGCCGGCTCAGATAGTCCCCCATCAGCTGCCAGTAACCCGGAGATTCCGGCTCTC
>Ga0209064_1004010_pt1 | contig 11671 bp, 13 predicted proteins | sample Inofromicrocosms_FD_187498 | JGI IMG/M metagenome (GOLD analysis project Ga0209064, IMG submission 187498) | Mouse cecum microbial communities from Vienna, Austria - Inoculum for glucosamine and mucus D2O microcosms (SPAdes) (version 2) | ecosystem: Host-associated > Mammals > Digestive system >... | reverse complement strand
TTTGTTATAGGCGGCAAAGGTATCAAATGAAATCGTCGTGAAATCGTCGCGCTCGAAAAATCTCTGTAACTAACTAAATTTCAAACATTTCAAAGAACTATTTTGGATTTTAATGGGACAGCAATGATTTTTAGATATTATTTTGCCTTGTTTTACCTAAAACGCAAATGTTTTCTTGCGTATTACAACTATTTTGGGATATTTTATGTAATTTTGCAACAGATGAATAAAAGTACATAGCATGGCTGCACAAATAAAGAAAAGCATCAATTGTATTAAATCTGTATTAACAGAACAAGGACGAACAAATAAATGGCTGGCGGTACAGTTAAATAAAGACCAAGCTACTGTATCAAAATGGTGTACTAATACGGCACAGCCAGGATTAGAGACATTAGTAAAGATTGCAGAATGCCTAAATGTTGATGCCAGAGATTTGATTGTTCCTACAAAGAAGATATAACAGTTCTAAATGAAAGAGATATGGCAACATCAATAAATCTGTCAAAGATTACAAAAGTTGATCTCCGTGACTGCTGGCAGAATGAGGCAACAGACTTTACTCCATGGCTTGCAACAGAGGATAATATGTCTCTGCTTGCAGATGCACTTGGAATGAATGAACTTGAAGTTAAAGCACAGGAAGAACATGTTGGTCCTTTCCGTGCTGACATCCTTTGTGTAGATTCCGGTACAGACAAACTAGTGTTGGTAGAAAACCAGTTGGAGAAAACTGACCATAATCATTTAGGGCAGATTTTGACATACGCTGCGGGACTTGATGCTGTGACTATTATTTGGATTGCCGAACGCTTTACAGAAGAACATCGAGCTGCCATTGACTGGTTGAACCGTATTACAGACAAAGAGTTCAATTTCTTTGGTGTGGAAATAGGGTTGATAAAGATTGGTAGTAGTCCCGCAGCTCCAATATTTAATGTTATCGCAAAACCAAATGGTTGGTCAAAAGATGTTCGCACATCATCTAGTCAGACATCTAATGAAAAGCGCACAGAAGCAGAACTGTATAGATATGAATTTTGGTCTGCCTTTTGTGAATATATGCTTAATAACCCATCCAAGAAGTTCCGTGCCCAATCTCCTTCTTATAACCACTGGATGAATATTGCTATAGGACGTTCAAATTTCCAGATTTGTCTTCTTCTTAATTCAAGAGAACAGAAAATAACAGTCCAATTATATCTTGGGGATGACATGAACAAGAAATACTTTGATGCGTTACTTGTATACAAAGACGATGCAGAAACAGAAAGCCCTGTCCCCAATCTCGATTGTTCCTTCCGGTATTATAATGCTTTTTAGTACAGATGCATTAAAAAAGGCGGAATTACCTATAACCCTCAATGTTGAAGGAAAATCTATGGTTTCCACATGTACATACGTAAAGGCTCCTTCACCAATGGTCTCAAGATTTCGCGGAAGCTTCAAACTTGTAAACCAGGCACTGCTTGACATATATCCTCTAAAACCATAATCCGGTATCAATCCGTCTTCTACGTCACACCCACTCATATCGAGTTTTCTCAACATTCCATTCAACTTGCAATCGTTAAGCACCTTGATATTGGCATGGCTCAGATAACCAGTCACTGCAACAGCTTCTAACTTGTACTTGTCATCTCCAAGCAACACGCTCAGGTCATCATCCTTTGTCAGTTCCACTGTACGTACAACCTGTGCATTAGTGTAGCATGACGCTACAAACATAATAATCAAAAGAAAAACTTTATTCATAAGATTTATTTTAATAGTTTTTGTATCATATAAGTAGAAATGTTTTAGCAAAAGTACTTTTTTATTCCGAAACATTACCATATATCATGAAATATTTGTTCTTTCACTACAACATTTGTATCAGAAAAAGCATTGTCATTAAACATCGCGTTCATCGGGATGACACCATGCTCCATCAATGTAGAGCCTATATAATAATCAACATCTTTCCCCTCAAACAAAGATTTCACTTTATTCAAAGCATCTTCCTCCGTAATGTATCTTAAACTTATCGAACCACCGGGCGGTAATACTTGGGCAAATCCTGCAACCGATGCTAAAATCAGTGCAATTGTAAATAAAAGTTTTTTCATTGTCATTAGTTTTTATTAAAGGTTAGTAAAATATCCGTATAGACAGTTCTCATCATAATATAATTCTATCGAATACTTATCATTCTGATATTCTTCAGGAATATTAACAATATTGTCTGAAGGATGCAACGTTAAAAGTTCGTCACTGATAACAGTACCCGATACATCTTTAATTATTACACGAACATCTGATACAAGCGTATCGGAGGTTATTACAATTTCAGAACCTTCATCAGTTACAACAGGTATTTCATAGCGATGATTACGATCTCTATCATCAAAAGAGCTATTCAATGTAACAATGTTTCCTGCATGTGACGTTATTCTAAACGCCACAACTAAAAACGTCATTAAAACCTTTTTATTCATACTTTTTACATTTAAAGTTAAACTTATATTCAAAAGTACAAATAAAAAAGCGCGTGATTATATAAAATGAGTTTACAAATATTTTACATTTTATATACCATTAACCTTCCACCTGAAAATCTGTTTACAAATATTTTACAAATCAGTGATATCACGCTAACTTACAATGATTTAACAAATTCATCGATATCTACGGCATAACCTTCTTTACCAAACATTTTAATGTATAGACGTTTCCTTGCAAGAGACATCGCACCGGTACTTCTGTTTAATAAAGATGCTATTTCTCTTATACCAAAACCTAAACGGATAAGCAAACACATACGATACTCTTGATCACTTATGGGATAGAGGCTGTAAAGGCGCGTTTTAAAAACTTCAACAATATCATTTACACAAATATCTATTTCATCCCATTCTTTCTTCGTTATATTCTTGCTTTGTTCTAACTTAGACCTCGTTAGTTTATATGCATTAGAATTTAGCAATCTTTCTGCAATAAAGTCCCTCCTTTTAATTTCACGCTCAGCCTTCTCATTTGCAAAAAGCAAGTCTGCCTTCTGTTCCATTAATTGAGACATCAATTCTTTGGTCTTATGATTTGCCGTATTTAACTGTTCTTCCAACAATCTTATTTTCTTGTTATTCTCTTTTATATATTCAGAACTATGTTCGTTTCTTTCCTTTTCTATACGTTTTAAGATTTGGATTTGCAATTCTAATCTCAATCGTTTTTGTATTGCACGTCTGCTATAAAATACAAATAACAAGATACATATACAACAAAATACTGATATCAATATAATGACAACTAAACGGTGAGAATTTTCTATTCTTAACTTAAGATTCTCTTTCTCACGTATTTGATAATTATAAATAGCATTCATACGTACTACACTTTCTGTAGCAGTTATATTATTTACAGAATCTCTATATTGCTCATATAAACATAAAGACTTTATCATTTCATCGTAACGCCCTTCTTTAAGATAAATTTCGACAAGTTTCCTGCTTGCATTCTGCTTAGCATACACAGAACCTGTTTCTACAAGAATATTACAATAATATTTTGCTGAATCATATTGTTTCGTATTCATATAAATATCTGAAGCCATTGCATATCGTGCATTGATATTAATTGTATCAGAATACAATAAGGGGAACAGACATCCCTTTGCTTTCTCATATTCCTTATGTTCTATATAAAAAGATGTCATCTGCCATAATACAGACTTCTCCAACTTCTTATCATTATTTTTACGGGCAAGACTACACGCTTTGTTATAATAAACAAGACTGCTGTCTTTTAGTTTCTTTTTATTATATGTATAACCTAAAGCCTCCAAACAATAAACTGCCGCAACTATATCTTTATTAATGCTGTCATAATGATAAGCCTCAAGATACATTTTAACAGCTTCATCATAAAAATATTGATACAAAAATAATTCTCCCATCTGATAACACGTATTGCTTCTTAATCTTAAGTCTGCATCTTTCGGCATCACATCCAATGCTTTCTGAAAATAGTCGAGCGCCATAGGGGCATCGTTCATGTCACGATAAACGCTGCCGGCATAATAATATGTCTCTGCCAACAGTTTCTTATCTCCATGTTTCTCGTAATACTCTATAAGGGGCAATATCAACGTGTCTGACTTGTGCTGTATATATGCCTTGTCTGCCGCCTTTATACACAACAGACGGTAAAACATACGCTCATGCTCAGGAGCTGAAGCCATTTCGGCACGCATGGAATCAAGCATGCTCACGGCAAATTGAGGATTTGCGGAAGACAGACTGTCTGCCACAAGCAATGAACTCCGGAAAGAATGCCCGGAGCATGCCGCTATAATAAAAACTGTAACAAGTATAGATATGTATAACAAGTGTTTCATGATCAATAGCAATATTAGTATCAGGGCAGTTTTTAAAGGTTTTCTTTATACCTGCACATCAGATGTCTACTTTTTATCACCACAAATATACTCAGAATATTCGACAAAACAAAATAGCGAAAGTCGGGCTTTAGCTCGGTTCGCGGTGGCGAAGCCGATTTTGTGAGTCACAATATACGCATAAGTCGAGAGCAAAACAACAAATTTATTTGTTTTTTTGCCGAGCGAGAGTATATTGGACGAAGCCGAAGGTGAAGTCAAATGTAATAATATTCTCTAAAATATTAAAATCACATCAGGACTTTAATCCGGCACCGATATCAATCCGATACTTTAAGAGGGATAATTGTTACAAAACGTAACTGCCAATTTTTATGATTAAAAAAGCTATGCTTTTTAATGCGTAAAACTATGCCTTTTGCCTTGAAAAGCATAGCTTTACGAAACTTATATATAGCATATAAAAACTGTAATACAACATTGCTTCTGACAAAAGAAGCATAGCTTTTATGATCTATAATAAGATAAAAACAATTTGCATATAACATTAGGAATAAAGAAATACAAAAATTAAATGAGAGTATACCCATGTATATGAGCATCCGCAAACACGGTATACACAATCCGGGAATACCCTCATGACAATATGCGGCGATATCTTTATACTAAAAGTATCGCCACATATTATTTAATATGTAATCTTAATTATTGCAATTCATCAGTCATCTATTTTGAAACGCCATATCTGATAATTGCCTTTCTTTCCTCCACGGTCTGAAACAAAATAGATATATCCGTCTGTTGTCCAATAAGGCTCGGCATCATAAGATTTGTTTACCGTCAACTGGGTAAGGTTATCTCCGTTTACATTTATTACATATATGTCAAAATCTTTCTTGTCCTTTTTCAATGACTGGAAAACAATACGCTTACCATCCGGACTCCAGCACGGATTATGAGCATAACCCTTTTTCGCGTCTGTTATCTGAACCTGATTACTTCCGTCAAGTCCCATGGTCCAGATACCGCAACTCTTTGCATCCGACGCATATTTTACATAGGCAATAGTCTTGTTGTCAGGTGACAAACGAGGCTGATATCCGTTACCAAGCAATATATTCTCACCTGTCTCCAGATTGCGCAACCATATTTCGCTATTCTCTATTATCGTAATATTGCTTCCTAAGCCAAACAGCAATGAACCTAAATTCATTGAACGGGCATAAGAATATGCAACCTTGTCATAAACAAGCAGTTTGCCGTCGCTCGATATACAAGGGTTGCCTTCATAGGCATTGGAACTTTCGGTTATCTGTGTCAGTGTCTTGCCGTTTGTCGCAGCCATCATAAATATGTCTGAAGTTGAACTGCCTTCATTCTGACATCTGAAAACAATCTTGTCAATTGCAGGGCTGTAAAACGGCTGATAATTAAGGTTCTTTCCACTTGTCTTCTGACTTGATGCACTGGCAAACGGGTTTTCTTTCTTAAAGATGTTAAAATAACGTCCACCCTCTCGCGCTGCATAAAAAAGATTCTGACCATTGTCTCCTCCATAAGGATTGATACAAGGCTCTTCACTGTCAGTTACTTTCGTCAGTGCAGACAAGTGTTCATCACCGGATGTAATTGCAAACTGCGTACTACTGCAACTTGTAAATACTGCAGCAACCACGGTGATACAAAAAAATGTTCTTTTCATCGTATTTTATTAGTTACGCCTGTAGTCCCCATATATCGGCTTTTATAAAACATTAAAAGGTGTGGGAACAATATTGCTTTATCCACTGACAGGCTTCTCGCATTGCCCATGATACAGATAAAGCAATAGCCCACACCCATAGAATATATCGGTTTTTATAAAAAAGGATATACCAATGGATATGACGCTATCGCTATTATCTCCGTATCACATTCAAATTTTGCGAGAATTTGTCAGTTGAAGATAATTTCAATAACACCCATTTATTTAACAATGTTGTTCTTTGACACCACAAAGACCATTCCATGCAGTACTTTTGCCCTTTACTTATCAGTATGGAAACATGAAGCATATCTTCGGACAATCCACTGCACATGCAAAGATACGCAATATTTCCTTATGACCAAACAACATAAAAAGTTTTTTATTTCTATTGTAGAAATAATATAATAAGATAATAAAGAATTGTGGATTTTATATCAGTCCCTCCTGCCAAACACATATCTCACCATCATAAAGTTTACCGGAATGGCTATGCAATAAACCGGAACGGGGGCAAACGAACGACTTATGCCAAGACAAAGAAATATATTGAGAAGACAAACCTGCAACAGATAGTTTATTACATGTGCACCGCCAAAGCCCAGTCCGTTCTTTACGGATGTCTTCTTGCGAAACGTAAAGCGGGCGGAAAGAATATAGTTGAAGATAAAACTGACGACATATCCCGCAGTATATGCCACATTTACATCGATGCCCAGCTGCAGCACGTAATATATTCCATAGTGTATAGCCGTGGCTAAAGCCCCGACAATAACAAAACGCAATGCCTCTCCTGCCTGTTTCTTGTCTTTAACCAATCTGTCAAACGATAACATACTTACAACAATTAAAAACTGAAAATCAAACGCATATATAAATAAGAAATGTTATGGCAGAACTGATATTGTCATCATTATAAATCCGGACATTCACTTAAAAACCATGCAATATCATTCAAACATCCGCGACCATTCCATGAAACGCCCCACTCCTTCGTCACCAAACTTGGCAAGACTGCGTGCAGCCTGTTCAACGGTCTTTTCCGTATCAAGGCGTGTCTTTGAAAAGAACTTGTCGGCATAGCATATTATCTTTTCCTCCGTTGTTTCGGGCAGCAGACTTATATGCGGCAAGGGAAGATTTTGCGACACTATGTCTTCAAGCGACAGTCCTGCCCCCGTATGCCGCTCGCATACCCTTGCATGCGCCGGAAGTCCTTCCTTGCGCAACAAGTCCGCACCCAGTATTCCATGCCGTATGTATGGTTCCGTGCCGTAGCACTTTATCCCGGGTGCATCGGTATATATTATGCCTATGTCATGAAGCATGGATGCCTCATACACAAAGTCGCGGTCTGCACCAAGTTCCGGATGTGCCGCAACTATGCGCAATGCCTTCTGCGCCACCGACATGCTGTGGCGCACCAGTATGTCCTTAAGTTCGGCATTTCCTTTATAATACTTGTCTACAATCTTTTCCCAATCCATGATATTAAAAAAAAGGGTGTATCAAAACTCAATATTTACTGCGTGTAGGGACTTTACCTTTGCGTATAAAAGTAAAGTCCCTACAAGAGTATGATTATTTGTTTGACACACCCTCACTAATCAAATCAATCCTCTTTATGTTCTCTCTCGATATATCCTATAACGTCACCCTTATTTACCTTAGAGCCTTGCTTGGCTGCTATCTCCACAAGCTTGCCTCCGAGACATGCCTTTATCGGCATTATCTGTCCCCATGGAGCCTGTATGTAACAGAAAGTGTCGCCCTCTTTGTATTCACTGCCGATAAACGGCTCTATACAAGGCACGCACTCGCTTCCGCCACCGAACTCGAAGAATATCTGTCCTTTGACAGGAGCTACAATGGCATCCGCCTTTGCATGCTTGAACGCTGCTATCTCCTCCGGAGAAAGCGAGGCTCCGAGTTTTGCATCCTTTGCTTTCTGCAAGTCGGCAAGGAAACGCTTCTTGGCAATTCCGCTCTTATAGTCGCGATACTGCTCAGGGTGCATGGCAAGTTCGTACAGCTCTTCATCGTCCTGACCGCAGTCCCAGCCGTTGTCTGCCATTTCTTTTCTGAAACCGTCAAGGGCATCGGGTATAAGCGTATGCGGATCGGCGTCAGTAAACTCGTATCCTTTCTTCTTGGCAAGCTCTACAAGCTCCTCGTCTATCGTACCGGGTATCGTACCGCTCTTGCCGAGTATCATGCCCCACATGGCATCGTCCATCATTACGAACCGCCCCTTGCCCTGCGCCATGGTAAGCAGGTTCAGCAGGGCAATGTTCTTGACATACTGCGAGAACGGCGTTACGAGTGGCGGATAGCCCACACGCGGCCACACATATTCAACCTCGTTGAACAACTTCACAAGCATATCGTCGGTAGAATACTCGGGCTGTCCCTTGCTCTTGAGTATTGAATTGATAGAGCGGTGTATGCCGGCAAGGTCTGCCATCATGCTTCCCATCATGCCGCCGGGCAATCCGCAACCGAGCAACAACGAACTCATGTGCTTGTTTCCGGGGTTGATGAAGTAACCCAACCACTCGTCTATGAACTCCTGCGTCATCGACCGTGCGTGCATATAGGCATTCATGTTTATCTCGGGCACGTCAAAACCCTCGTTCTTCAGCATGCTCTGAACCGATATGATGTCGGGATGAACCTTTCCCCACGACAGCGGTTCCATAGCCGTATCTATAACGTCGGCACCGTTGTTGCACACTTCGAGTATCGAAGCCATGGACAGTCCCGGTCCTGAGTGTCCGTGATACTGTATTATTATGTCGGGATGTTTTTCCTTGATTGCCTTTGTCAGTTTTCCGAGCATTGCCGGCTGACCTATGCCCGCCATATCCTTGAGACATATCTCCGTTGCACCGGCAGCAATCAGCTTGTCGGCTATGTCACTGTAATACTCTACCGTATGTACCGGAGAAGTTGTTATGCACAGAGTTGCCTGCGGTGTCATTCCCGCCTCAAGCGCCCACTTTATGCTCGGTATTATATTGCGTACATCGTTCAGACCGCAGAATATACGCGTGATGTCCACACCCTGTGCATGCTTCACCTTGTATTGAAGACGGCGCACATCGTCAGGCACAGGATACATACGCAGAGCATTCAGCCCCCTGTCGAGCATGTGTGTCTTGATGCCTGCATCGTTGAAAGGCTTGCAGAATGCCCTTACAGCATCGTTAGGATTTTCGCCCGCAAGCAGGTTTACCTGTTCAAAGGCTCCTCCATTGGTCTCGACACGAGAGAAACATCCCATGTCTATAATCGCCGGAGCTATACGTTCCAACTGGTCCTTACGAGGCTGAAACTTGCCTGAAGCCTGCCACATGTCTCTGTAGACAAGGCTGAACTGAATTCTCTTTTTCATGTCTTAAATAGTTAAATAGTTGACAGTGTTTTTCTATATCTGCAAAAATAGCGATTTTTTATTAACCGCATGTATATTTATAGGAAATAATTACATTCACCCATTCAAATATTCAAGAAACCACATACACGGTACGGACTGCCGCCGGAACAGCTTTAAAAGTCGAAACCAAAACTCGCGTAAAGATATGGTTTTCTTGTACGGTCCGAATAACCCGCCGTTACGCCAAGCGGTCCCAACATTGTATTGTAATAATAAGAGAGGTTGCAGCCGAGCACAGGATCGTGTTCAAACACATTGGCAAACTTGCCGCTCTCCTGTGCTGCGGCAAAAAACAGCATGAAATAGTTGTTCTCTGTCATACGATACTGCCCCTTTAGTCTGAATGCAACGAACATGTTGTCGGCAAACTCAACGTTGCCGACTCCGGAAAAAGGCATCTGCTGTTCCAGATAGTTGGCAAAACGGTTGCCGCCGATGGCATTTCGCATTATCATAGGCACGTTCCCTCCTGCTATCAGGCGCCCGTAAAGCATTGGCTGTATGGCAAACTTTCCGCCCAAAGGGAAAGACATGCGCCACATAACATCGGCTATACTTATCCCCTTATGTCCGTCCATATCGGCAAAGTTATCCGTATAATACCCGTATCCTGCTTCAAATTTGGCACCACGGGTGGTAAACAGCCACTCGTCTTCCGAATCATAATGTGTCCTTATGTGATAACTGTAGAACCTGCTTCCGCCAAGTTCCTGCCCGCCGGCGTTCTCACCTGTAAGCACATCATGGAATGTATAGTAGTCCCATCCGGCACCAAGGCTTATCTGTACATTCCTTGCCTCTGCCTCGAACAGTCTTAGTTTCACGGAATGATGATTGTAAGTAAAGTTATAATCGCGGCTTCCGTTGCTGTACATGTTGATGTCGTTGTGCCTGAATATATACGACAGTCCTATCTTACTGAATCTTAACGGCATTACATCCGCATCTATACGCGACATGATGCGCTTTCCTAATCTTGCGACAAATGCAAGGTTTACGGGCAGCTTTGCACGGACTCTATACGATATGCTCCCTTGCAAGGCAACCATCTCCTCCGTATCAAAACGCACACCGAGATCTATGTCGCTTATTTTCTTAGACTTTGCCGTTATGCGGAGAACATATCCCCCACCTTTCTTTACAAGACTGTAGCCGGCATCGGTATACATCAGGTCGGCATACATTGCCACCACCGCCTTCTCAATCTGTCCGGAAGATACACTGTCCGACGTACCTATATCATACTTGGATATAATATACCGCTTGTCATAATCATCCACATTGTCAAACTCCACCGCTACGAGCTTGAACCGTGACGGCATCAAGGATTTTCCTGCCGTGCCCTTGCGTACCGGCATATAATCATCAGGAAGTCCCAGACTGCGCTTTATCTTCATCAGTTCATTCCACTGTTCCATGGCAGCGCTCTCACCTCTGTTTATAAGAGTATCTATCGCCACCTTTGTGAAACTGGTTGCCGAGTATCCTTTCACATCCACTTTTATGGGAACATCGGTAATACTCCAGTTCTCGTCGTACTTATTCTTACAGTTTACGTCTATTATCTGCGACAGTATGCTTGCACCACTATAAAGTTCGTCTGCCGTACGTGCCTGTCCTTGAACGGATACTCCTATTATAATATCAGCACCCATATGCTTTGCAAGGTCTGCCGGATAATTATTGCGCAGTCCGCCGTCTACAAGCACAAGCGTATCCAGACGCACGGGCGTGAAAGCCCCCGGTATGGACATGCTGGCACGCATCGCCGTCGCCAGATTGCCGTTTCTGAAATCATATTCGGTGTTATCCACAATGTTTGTCGCCACACAGGCAAACGGTATGGGCAGACTGTCAAAGTCTATCGAGTCATGATAGCCCGTAGTAAGACGGGTAAACAGGTTTGACAGGTTTGTCCCCTGTATCAGTCCTCCTGCTGCAACATTATCCTTAAGAGCCGGTGTGATAGGCTTGGACAATATATAAGTAACCTGTTGGCGGAATTAATTTAATGCATACTTAATTCTGCCAATGGGCTTGTCGTTAATGAAGTTTACGTATTGCAGAATGGTAAGTGCACTAATTTTGCCAATGATTCTGGCAAACAAACCATTCG
>Ga0209064_1004006_pt1 | contig 11683 bp, 8 predicted proteins | sample Inofromicrocosms_FD_187498 | JGI IMG/M metagenome (GOLD analysis project Ga0209064, IMG submission 187498) | Mouse cecum microbial communities from Vienna, Austria - Inoculum for glucosamine and mucus D2O microcosms (SPAdes) (version 2) | ecosystem: Host-associated > Mammals > Digestive system >... | reverse complement strand
GCAGGCCCTAAATGCCAGCGGCCTGCCGGCGCGCCAGGTGCAAACCACCCGCGGCCGGATTATGGTGCCGGTGCTGGAGGAGGCGGAACTGCCCGCCCTGCGCGAACATCTGGGCCGTGTTTTTGGCATTTACGCCATCTGCCCGGTGCAGCGCACCACCAAGGAATTGCCAGCCATCCAACGCACCGCTCTGCGCGTTTTGCAGGAAAGCCTGCCAAACGGCGGCGAATTTAAGGTGGAAAGCCGCCGGTCAGACAAAAGCTTCCCTCTGCTTTCGCCGCAAATCAGCCAGGCTGTGGCCGGCTACATCTTTGACCAAACCAGCGCCAACGGCGTGCTTTACCGCGCCCAAATGCGCCACCCGGAGCATATTTTGCAGGTGGAGGTGCGGGATGAAGCCGCCTATGTATATTGCGGCAGCTGGCCCGGCGCTAAAGGTATGCCGGTGGGCACCGGCGGCCGGGCGGTGGTAATGCTCTCCGGCGGGATAGACAGCCCCGTGGCCGCTTGGCTGGCAATGAAGCGCGGCGTAACGGTGGAAGCAGTGCATTTTGAAAGCTTTCCTTTTACCAGCGAGCGCGCCCAGGAGAAGGTGCTGGATTTGGCCCGTGAGCTGGCCCGCTGGCAAAACGGCCAGCTGAAAGTGCATTGCATTCATTTCACGGAAATTCAAAAGGCCATCCACGCCGCCTGCCCGGAGGAATACGGCATCACCATTATGCGCCGCTTTATGTTCCGCCTGGCGGAACGCGTGGCCCGCAGCAGCGCCGGCCTGGCTATCTACACCGGCGAGAGCGTGGGCCAAGTGGCCAGCCAAACTCTGGAGAGTATGTATGTAATCAATGAAGTTACCAAAATGCCGGTGCTGCGGCCGCTGGTGGGCTTTGACAAGGAAGAGATTATGGCGCGAGCCAAACAGCTTGGCACCTATGAAACCTCCATCCGGCCTTACGAGGATTGTTGCACGGTGTTTTTGCCGGCGCACCCCAAAATCAAGCCGCGGCTGGCTGAGGCGCAGGCAATGGAGGAAAAGCTGCCCATCAAGCAGCTGATGGATGAAGCGTTGGCGGCCAGCAAAACCTGGTTGGCCACCCCAAAGGGAGTTGAAGAGATATGAGGAAAAAGAATGCCAAAAAGCAGGCCAAAAACGAGATTCACGGCCCCGGCCCCAAACGCCACAAAAGCGACCGGCAACCCGAGCGTGCCAATGTGGTGCAAGGCTTTTTTATGGCCGCTCAAGCCGGCTATGGCTTTGTGCGCACCCACCGGCCCGGCTGGCCGGATGTTTTCATTCCCCGCGATTTGGTGGGCCCGGCCCAAGCCTGCGATTGGGTGGAGGTTGGCCTGAGCAACCACGTTGACCTGCGCAAAATCACGCCGGAAAGCCGTATTTCCGGGCGAATTCGCCGGGTTTTGCAGCGCACCGACCCCTCCCGCCTGGTGGACGGCTCCGGCGAGGATATGCAGCTGATTATCCGCCAATTTGGTGCGCCGGGTGAATTCCCGGATGAAGCGCTGGCCGAAGCCGCCGCCGCGCCGCAACAGGTTAGCCCTGCTGAAGCGCAATCGCCCGGCCGGCGCGACCGGCGCGAGCTGCCGCTGGTGACTATCGACGGCGTGGACAGCCGCGATTTTGACGACGCTGTGTTCTGCCAGCGGCTGGAAAACGGCAACTTCTTTCTGAGCGTGCAAATTGCCGACGTGGCGCATTACGTGCCGCTGCACTCCGCCCTGGAAAAGGAGGCCTACGCCCGCGCCACCAGCATTTACCTGCCGGATCGGGTGCTGCCAATGCTGCCCAAACAGCTTTCCAACGGCATATGCAGCCTAAACGCCGGGCAGGACCGTTTGGCCCTGGCCTGCGATATGGAATTTGGGCCGCGCGGCCGGCTGGTTAAGCACGAGATATACCAGAGCGTTATCCGCGTGCAGCAACGGCTGGATTACAACACCGTCAACGCCGCCCTGCTAGACGACGACCCGCAGGCGCAGGCAAAACTGGGGCCGGCCTTGCCTATGCTGCGCGATTTGGCGGCTCTGCAACAGATTTTGGCCGCTTATCGCCACCGCCGCGGCGCTTTGGATTTTGATTTCCCGGAGCTCAAGGTTTATTTAGACGAGCAAGGCAAAGTGGCCGATGTGCGCCAAAGGCGCAGCCGCCTGGCCGAAAAGATGATTGAACAGGCGATGTTAGCCGCCAACGAGTGCGTGGCTGAGCACTTTTTCCGCCTGGGTCAGCCGCTGGTTTTTCGGGTGCACGAGGGCCCCAACGCCGACCGTTTGCTGGCCCTGAACGAGGCCTTGCTGGCCCTACACCTGGAGCCATTGCCTGCCGACGGCGATTTCAACCCCAAGGCTATGCAAAAGCTACTGCACAGCGTGGAGGGCCTGCCCACCGCGGAATTTGTACAGGTGATGGCTCTGCGCAGTATGAGCCACGCCAGTTATGCGCCCAAGCGCAGCCTGCATTTTGGTCTGGCTGCCAAATTTTACTGCCACTTTACCTCGCCCATCCGGCGCTACCCGGATTTGCTAGTCCACCGGGTGATTAAAAATGCGCTAACAGCGGGCTTGCCCGCCAACAGCGGCGAGGATTTGCTGCCCCGGCGGGAAAAACGCTGGCCGGCTTACGTGGAAGCGGCGGCCGTGCAATCCAGCGAGCGCGAGCTGCGAGCAGAGGAGATTGAACGGGCGGCCGTCAAGCTGAAATGCTGTCTGTTTATGCAGGACAAGATTGGTCAGCAATTTGCCGCCAAGGTTTCCGGCGTGACGGCCAAAGGGGTTTTTGTGGCTCTGGAAAATGGCATTGAGGGCCGCATTGCTCTGGAAAGCCTGCCCGCAGATAGCTACGAATATCTGGAAACGCTGCTGATGTTGCGCGGCCGCGAGCATAGCTACGCCCTGGGCGACGCAGTGCAAGTGCGCTTAACGGCAGTGGACCTGCTGGAGCGGCGTTTGAACTTCGAGGAGGTGAGCCAGTGAGCGGCCGAACGATTATTGACAACCGCAAGGCGCGGCACGAATTTGAATTTTTGGAGAAGTATGAGGCCGGCATTGAGCTGGTGGGTACCGAGGTAAAATCGTTGCGTGCCGGCAAAGCCAGCCTGGTGGACGCTTACGCCCGAATTGAGGGCGGCCAGGTCTGGCTTTACAATCTGCATATCAGCCACTATGACTTTGGCAACATTAACAACCACGAGGAAAAGCGGCCGCGCCGCCTGCTGCTGCACAAATCGGAAATTGCCCGGCTTTACGCCGCTGTGCGGGAAAAAGGCCTGACATTGGTGCCGGTGCGGCTTTACTTCAATCAGGCCCTGGTTAAGGTGGAGCTGGCCCTGGCCCGCGGCAAAAAACTTTACGATAAACGGGAAAGCCTGGCCGAACGCGACAGCAAACGACAAATTGAGCGCAGTTTGAAAGAGCGCAGCCGTGATTTTTAAGTTTTTTTGAAAAAAACCAACAAAAAAATCATCATTTGTCGAAAACTTTTTGTAGCCATTTGCAGGTTTCACCTTGCAAATGTGGTATAATTAATGTATAATATTTTGGCGGAGGCCCTATGGGGGTGTTTTCTGGATTCGACGTGGGAAGGATTGGTCCGATAAGCGAGCCGGGGACGTCATCAGCCCGTTAAACTATGGCAATCGTCATTTTTAAATGGCAACAGAAACTTTGCTTTAGCAGCTTAATTGCTACCTCTGCCCAAGCCCAGCTTGCCGGCGAAGGCAAAGAGGTCACCCTATGCAAGCTACTTCAACGCTGGCGCCTAGCGGCGTTGGGGGAACCAAAACTGGGCTGGCGACTGTAATGCTTTGTTTGTTGCGCATGCAGTTGCGAGATTTTGGCAACAGACTACGCTCGTAGAAAGTCTGATGGGTTCTCTTGCGGACGCGGGTTCAACTCCCGCCACCTCCACCATCACTTTAATTTTATTCTCACCATAGGAAAGCGCTTTCCGGGCCGACTGGCCGCGGGAAGCGCTTTTTTTGCAGGATATATTTAGGGTTGTTGCCAAAATGCAATAACCCGTTTTTCTATTACCAATGATAAATTTTTTCCATATTGTCGCACCTCTCAATGAGCGAGGAGAAATCCTCGCCAATATACGAAGCTAATGCCCCGTAAAGATAGGCAAGCAGCTCTGCACGTTGATTGAGCGGAACATTGACCTGACCAAGCATCGGAATTTTAACGTTTAAATCTCTATCAAGCGACTGAGAGTCATGCGCATACAGGTTTTGCAACAGCGTTTTAATAACCCTATTTTCATAAACTTTTTCCATGCTGTAATACAACTCAATAAGATTAACGCTGTATAGAGAAACTTCGGTGTTTGGATTGAGACAAATTTCATCACTTAATTCTAACAAAATCAGCTCAATTTCATATTTTCTCCGAGCAATTTCATATTTTTCCCAAGCAGCTTCATATTTTGATTCACCAATCTGTTCACACGCCGCAATATAGCCGAAAAAATCATACTCAACAAACAATGATAAGGTTCTATAAAGCTGGCAAAGCAGAAGTACGCGTTTGGGAAACTTAGCTTTTGAAGTTTCAAGCGTTTCCAGACTAGATAAAAAGCTCTGCGGCTCAAACTTACATAAATCTCGCCTGAGCGACCGAACATCCCGTGCATAAAGGTCTAAAAACAAGAGGTTAATAATTTCTTTTTCGCGCTCTTTGCTCCAGATTATAAACTCATCTGCAATCATCCGAGTGTACGGAGTAACATCGGCGTATGGATTGTGACAAATTTCTCTTTTGAATTTTAGCAGAATATCTCCGCATCTTTCATTATACGGCCGTATCAGCGCCGCCATATACGATAACCTCCTTTTTTCCTGGCTCAACCTGCCAGCTCACTGCTCACTCCCAAGGTAAACCCTGTAATATCTGGCCGCCAAATCTCCTTCAATGCTAATTTGCCTGTTTGTGGAGATAAACACTGCGTCCGTCACGCCGTTTTGTTCAAAGCTTTTCAAGGCCTCTTTTGCCTCGTCAACCCGGTCAAATGTGCGTAAGCATATCCAGGACACCACCTTGCCGCTGCCAGCGTCACGCAAATGCGGGCGGCAAATGCAAATCTTTCCCGGATGCTCTCTCTTCAAAGTTTGAAATGTCATATTCCTCTCCCCTTCTTTCAGTTCTGCGCATTATAAAATCAAGCTTCATTCCTTCATTCAAACACAATCTCATTCTTAACCACTTTCCCAATCACCCGCACCGCAGTTTGGCTGGCATCGTAAATCTGGGGCAAATGCTGTGGATTGGTGGATTGTGGCATCAAAGTCACCGTGGAACCCTGGCGGTAAAAACGCTTAACCGTAGCGTCATTATCGTCAATCATCACCACGGCAATTTCACCATTTTCCACAAAGTCCTGCTTGCGCACAATCAGCAAATTGTTCTCAAAAATGTGGGCGGCGTTCATACTATCGCCCTGCACGCGCAAGGCAAAATATTCCCCAGGGCTGTTCACCTCCACCAGCACACTGCCCTCCACCTGCTCCTCGGCATAAAGAGGCAGCCCGGCAGAAATCCGCCCCAAAATCGGAACGCGCAGGTTCGGCAGATATTCCACAAACTCATCACCACGCCAACCCAAAAGCTCGTTTGGCGTGGTGCGCAAGGCCTCCGCCAAGCGCCCCAATTTTTCAGTTGGCACGTTAATCAGACCGTTCTCATAGCGGCTTAGCGTTTGCCTTGTCACACCCACAAGGCCGGCCAGCTCCTCCAAGGTCAAGCCCAGCTTCTTCCGCCGCTCGCGCAGCAAATTTCCAGTATTCATAAAAAATCACCTCTTGCCTGCTAGTATAACAGATAGTAACTTAAAATGCAACACTTTTTTGGAAAATATTAACAAAAAGTACTTGACAGGTTACAAAATAAGTGGTATATTTGTTACAGGATAAGTAACGCGCATTTCAGCAAACGGTGTGGTTGGTACGCGCCAGGTTATCCCTAATATTATAAACTTCTATAATTATAAGGGAGGTCATAGGCATTGGACAAACAAGCATTTCAACAATATCGGCAGCTTTGCCGGGAAATACGCGAACTGGAGGCGGAAAAGGAGGCGTTGGCCGCCGGCAACCTACCGGCCAGCTGGCCGCTTGGCGGGCTGAAAGGCAAAGGCCGGCATACGGACACTGTGGGGGAAGCGGCAGCCCAGCTTTGGCAGCTGGCACAGCTTTTGGCCCAACGCCTAAACCAGCTGGTGGCCCTGCGCAATGAAATTGAAAAAACAATAGAGGCACTGCAACCAGAGGAAAGACGGTTGCTGCGCCTCTACTATATAGACGGGCTTAACTGGGAGCAAGTGGCGGAAAGGCTGGATTACAGCACGCGGCAAATCAACCGCAAACAGCAGCAGATTATGCAGCGGCTCTTTCCAGAGCCAACGCCCACGCCGCCGCCAACCACAAGCTGTTTAGCCCCGGTTTAAGGACAATCTCGGCGGTAATGCAGCCGGGAAAGCCTACAGAGGCCTCTCGCGGCGAAAGTTAATCTCCGTGCTGCGCAAATACATCGTGCAAACGCCGTAAGCCAGCTCCTCCCCATGCTCATTCCAAACGCTGCCGGCATAGACGGCAAAAGGCGGCTTGCGGCTAAGCTCGCCAGCCTCGCCAAAAAGGCGGCCGTGCAGAGGAGCCTTAGGCTCAAAAAAGGTGATGGAGCTTTGGGCCGTCACACAAAAATGGCCGGTGTGCAGGCAAGGCTTGCCAATCAAAGGATCCAGAAAAATAGCCAGCCAGGCAGGGTCCAACCAGCCGTCCGCGCCCACGTGCTGCGGCAAAACCGGCATTTCCGCCTTGGCAAAGCCCGGCCCATATTCCGTCACACAAATGTCCTCATTATAGTAAAAATTTTCATTTTCATTCATATATTCTCGTTTGCCGGGCCAATCGCTATCCTTAAAACAAGGGCGCAGGCCCGGCACTTCTGCGTGCAGGTCGGCCCTCTGCGGCGGATAAACCGGCATTGGCCGCGCCTGCTTGCGCTCCGCCAGGAAAAATTCCGGCAACTCCAGCAAGGGCAAAGGCACCAGCAGCCCCGGCAAAGGCAAAAAATCCACCCGGCCGCTGGCCACCAAAATATCCTCGCTCACCTCCTGGGTGCTGGCGTGGTCGCCGTTCAAGGAATGATCGCCCCGGCAATGCACCTCCACGTCGCAGGTTATCAGGTTGGGGCCAAATTGCTTAACACGCGCCAAAATCCGCAGCTGCCCCTCCTGCACCCCGTGGTGATAATTCATATTCAGCTTGCACGGGCGCACCTCCTGGCCGCGGCTGCGCGCCGCCTTGCCCGCGGCAATCATAATCAACGCCGCCTGCCAACTGCCGTGCAGACGCCCCTGAGAGTTCAAAAACATCGGCGTTAGCTGCATTTCCAGGCAAGCAAAATCCGCCCCATATTCCACCAGACGAATATCATAAAGCCGGGCAAAATTATCGGCCTCGTTCAGATAAGCCATCTTCTGCGGAAAATCCGCCTCCGCAAAGCTTAAATTAGTCATATCATCCTCAATATTATTTACAGTTATTTTTCAATACAGGCAAATTCCAGCACCGCCTGACCTTTCACCACAGCCTGACCATTGGCCGCCAAATGCCGCAGCAGGTGCCAAACCTGCGTCGGGTCGGCCGCCAGCTGTTCCGCCCAAACACCAGAGGGCTGGAAAACGCCCGGCTGCTTGGCCAACTCCGCCAACAGACGATTTTTCAGCTCAATAATCTCCCCGGCCGCCTTTTTGCCAAACTCCACCGCCGGCTGATGATAGGCGTTAATCCCCACAAAGGAGGCGTAAAAGCCCACGGCCCGCTCAAACAGAGCAATCAGCATGCCAACGTTAAACGGGCTAACCTCGCGCACCGTGATGATGAAGCTGTTTTTGCCGTGGTCGCGCAGAGCTTTGGAAGTGCCCAGCATAAAGGCCTGCAAGTAGTCGCCGGAGGTGCTATCATCCCGCACCACAGGCTGGTGCAGCGTGTTCTCCCGGTCGCGCAGCACCTCGATAAATGTGACGAACACATTCTCCGGCCCGGCCACCAGCTGCTGCACATAGGAATGTTGGTCGGAGGAGCCTTTGTTACCGAACACCGCCAGGCCCTGCTGCACCTTGCGGCCGGCCAAATCCAACTCCTTGCCGATTGATTCCATAATCAGCTGCTGCAAATATTTGGCAAACAGCTGCAAACGGTCCTTGTAGGGCAAAACCGCCATCGCCGTGCCGCCCTGGCCGCCGCTCAGGCTGTGCCAAGCCAGGGCCAACAGCAAGGCCGGGTTTTCCTCCAGCAGCTGCCGGCCCAGCTCATCGCACTTGGCCGCGCCAGCCAAAAGCTCGCGGCAATCCACGCCCTGCAAAGCCAGCGGCAGCAAGCCCACCGCGGAAAGCACGGAAGTGCGGCCGCCCACCCAATCCCACATCGGAAAGCTAGCCAGCCATTTTTCCGCATCGGGCGCGGTGTCAAATGGACTGCCCTTTTGGGTAATGCGCACAGCGTTGGCAAAAAAGTTCAGGCCGCGCTGCTCAAAAAAGTGGCGCACCTCCACCAGGCCGTTCTGGGTTTCCACTGTGCCGCCGCTTTTGCTAATCACAATCACCATTGTCTGCGCCAGCTCCGGCTCCAAACGCCCCAGCACCATATCCATCCCGTCCGGGTCGGTGTTGTCAATGAAGAACAAGCGCAGCCGGTCGGCCGGGCTTTGCAAAGCCTCGGAAACAAACACCGGCCCCAGGCTGCTGCCGCCAATGCCCACCACCAGCACATTGCGGAAAGGCTGCCCCTTGCAGCCCACAATCTGGCCGGCGTGCACCTGCTCGGCAAATTGCCAAATGGCCGCCTGCACCTGCTCAATCTCCTGGGCTATCTCCGGCGTGGGCGCCAGCTTGGGCGCGCGCAACCAGTAATGCCCCACCATCCGCTGCTCGTCTGGGTTGGCAATCGCGCCGCCCTCCAAAGCCTGCATATCCTCCAGCGCCTTTTGCAGCATAGCCAAATCGCCCGTCACATCCAGCGGCTTTTGCAAACCGCCAAAGTCCAGGCTCAGGCCAGTCGCCGCGTCAAAGTAAAAGTCCGTCATATACCGCCACCTCTTTCTTCCTAAATTATATATCTATCGCGTTATATCGCGTTATCTGTTCGTCTGCTTCACCCAAGCGGCCAACTCCGCCGCCAGGGTGATTTTGAACTGCTGCCATTCCGCCCGCCAACGCCAGTTACCAAGCGCCTGGCCGGGAATATTCAACCGGGCCTCGTCGCCCAAAGCAAAAATATCCTGCAAAGGAACAATCACCAACGGGGCCGGCGTTTGATAAAGCAGCCGCAAAATATCCTTAACCTGAGCTTCCAGCGTTTTTTCCTCAACCGGCGCAATTTCCGCCTCTCCGGCCGCCGCTGCCTTTTCCTGCTCCGCCGCTTTTTGGGCCGTCTTATCTTTCAGCCAACCGCAAAGCGTCTGGTTATCGTGCGTGCCAGAGTACACCGCCCGATTGAAAGCCTCCGCCTCGTTGGCTTCATCAGCAGCGGCCTCGGCCAACGCCTCCAACCGCTCCGGCTCAAACTGATAAACCGACATGCCAGGATAACCGCAAAGCCGCAGCAGATTGTAAACCTCTTGGTCCAGCAGACCCAAATCCTCGGCAATCAGCGGCAGGCGGCCCAATTCCTGTTCCAGCTCCGCAAAAAATTCCTGCCCCGGCCCTTTCAGCCAGCTACCCTGCTTAGGCGTTTGCCCGGCCGGCACCGCAAAAAAGGCGGAAAAACTGCGGAAGTGATCCAGCCGAATATAGTCGTACATCTGCAAAGCCAAGCTCAGGCGGCGTTTCCACCAGGCGAATTTGTCCGCCCGGTGCCGCGGCCAGTCGTAAAGAGGATGGCCCCAGTTCTGTCCGTCCTCGGCAAAGTAATCCGGCGGCACGCCCGCGCCAGCCAGCGGCCAGCCATCCTGCTGCAACAGGAAAAGCTGCCGGTTGGCCCAAACATCCGCGCCGCACGCGCCGGCGTAAATCGGCAGGTCGCCAATCAGGCGCACACCGTGTTCATTGGCATATTGCCGCAGCTTGCGCCACTCCTGCCAAAAGCAAAACTGCCGCTGCCGGGCCGCTTCCATCCCCTCGGCATATTGCCGCCGCAGTTGGGGCAAATCCGCCGGTTTGCGGTCGCGCTCCGCCGCCGGCCATTCCTGCCAGGGCTTTTCCGCCAATTCCGGCGTTTCGCTAATCGCCGCAAACAAGGCCCAATCATCCAACCAATCGCTCTGCTCCTGGCAGAACTTCTCATAAGCCAACAAATGCTGCGGAGCCACCCGGCCGCCAGCCAGAGCCAAGGCCTCTGCGGCCAACTGCTCCTGCCCGGCAAACACGGAAAACGGCGTGTAAGGGGAGTTGCTTTCACCCACCGGGTGCAGCGGCAACAGCTGCCAAAGCTTCTGCCCGGCCATCGTCAGATAATCCACAAAACGACGGCCCGCCGCCGGCCAACCGCCCTCCGTGGGCGGCAAGGAGCTCAACGGGCAAAGCACGCCGGCCGCCCGCTCCGGCTGCCATTGCTGCGGCGCACGGCTGCGGAACAGCCACACCTGACAGGAAAGACCCGGCAGGGTTTGCAGCAAACCAACCTCCCCGGCCACCACCGTTTCCCGGCCAGAGAGCAGCTCCAACGCCCAGCCCGCGCCATCCGGCACCGGCAATTCCAGGCTCACCGGTTGCTCAGCCCGGTTGCAGACCACCAAAATTTCTTCATTCCAATCGCGCCAGGCCGGCTGACCGGCCTCCTTCTGCTGCGTCTTAGTCCAAAAACGGCGGCAGGCATAAACCTCCGAGGCCAAAGCCAGCGGCCAAAAAGCCCCGTCCGTCAGCAACGCATATTCCTGACGCAAATTAGCCAGCCGCTGATACCAGCTCAGCAGCTCCGCATTTTCCCGCCCCCAAGGATAAGGGCCGCGGTTAAAGGGGTCAGCCAAACCCTCCGCGCCAGCCTCGTCGCCGTAGTAAACGCAGGGCACGCCCAACATCGTAAACTGCAACAGCGAGAGCAGCTTCAACCTTTGCAAGCCTTGGGCCCGCTGTTCCGGGCTCAGGGCAAATTCCTCCGCCGCCTGCCGGCCCGCCGCTGTGTTCCGGTCAAAATTGGGCAAGCCAGCCGCGCCGCAACCCAACACCGTCAAAATGCGGGCGGTGTCGTGGGTGCCAATCAAATTCAAATTGCAGGCCAAAGCCTCCGGCGGATAGTTCTCCAGCTGGCTAACAAACCGCTGCGCCAACTCCTCCGCCCCAATTTGCCCCAACAGCCAAGCCTGCGCCCCATCCTTAAAAGGATAGTTCATCACGCCGTCCAGCTCATCGCCAAACAGATAGCGGCGGTGCTCGCCGTAGCTCTGCTTGTTGCTGGCGTCCTCCCAAACCTCGCCCAGCACCAGCGCGTCCGGCTTTTCTGCCTTAGCGGCCGCCGCCAGCCCGGCAATGAAAAAGTCCGGCAGCTCGTCGGCCACATCCAGCCGCCAACCGCTGGCCCCCAGACGCAACCACTTGCGCACCACGCTGTTTTTATCGCCAAAAATCAACTGCTGATAGGCCGGGTTGCTTTCATCCACCTCCGGCAAAGCGCCCACGCCCCACCAACCGGTGTATTTGTCAGGAAATTCCTGAAATTTATACCAGCTGTGATAGGGCGAAGCC
>Ga0209064_1003997_pt1 | contig 11711 bp, 9 predicted proteins | sample Inofromicrocosms_FD_187498 | JGI IMG/M metagenome (GOLD analysis project Ga0209064, IMG submission 187498) | Mouse cecum microbial communities from Vienna, Austria - Inoculum for glucosamine and mucus D2O microcosms (SPAdes) (version 2) | ecosystem: Host-associated > Mammals > Digestive system >... | reverse complement strand
GCCAGGCATTGATTGCCGAAATCTGAGATTCGTCCCAGAATTTTTTGTTTTCTTCACACATTTTACTAAAAAATGTTGAATCTGACGGTCAACACTTTTCCGGACTAGACAGAGCCGTGGTGTCCGGGCGGGATTTTTACGTCTGTTTCGTTTTTTTTTATTAATTTTGTGGACGAAATCAAGCATTGATTGTTATACAGGTAATGCGCACATACGCAATGTGCGGAAAATCAAGGTAAACACAAACATTAAACAATATACATTCTCCCTAAATTATGGCAAAATTGGATTTGGCCCAGTACGGCATCAAGGATGTCAAGAGAATCATCCACAATCCTTCTTACGAAGAGCTTTTCAAGGACGAGACAAACCCCGAGCTGAAAGGCTATGAAAAAGGGATACTCACAGACCTCGGCGCAGTGGACGTGTTCACCGGCGAATACACCGGACGTTCACCTAAAGACAAGTATCTTGTCAAGGACGAGGTAACGGAAAACACCGTATGGTGGACTTCCGACGAATATAAGAACGACAACAAGCCCATCACCACAGAGGTATGGAACCATTTGAAAGAAAAGGCCGTAAAGGAGCTTTCCGACAAGACTCTTTATGTCGTTGACTGCTATTGCGGCGCCAACAAGGCAACGCGTCTCAACGTGCGCTTCATCATGGAAGTGGCATGGCAGGCCCATTTCGTGACCAATATGTTCATCCGCCCCTCCAAGGAGGAACTTGAGGACTTCAAGCCCGACTTCGTGGTCTTCAACGCATCCAAGGCAAAATGCGAGGAATACAAGGAACTCGGACTCCATTCCGAAACCGTGGTTGCATTCAACATCAAGGAGCGCGAACAGGTGATCATCAACACATGGTACGGCGGTGAGATGAAGAAGGGACTCTTCTCCATGATGAACTACTTCAACCCGCTCCGTGGCATCGCCTCCATGCACTGCTCGGCCAACACCGACATGGAAGGCAAGAACACTGCAGTCTTCTTCGGCCTTTCCGGCACCGGCAAGACCACACTTTCCACCGACCCGAAACGTCTGCTGATCGGCGACGACGAGCACGGCTGGGACGATGACGGCGTGTTCAACTACGAGGGCGGATGCTACGCCAAGGTGATTAACCTCGACAAGGAGAGCGAACCCGACATCTACAACGCCATCACACGCGACGCACTGCTTGAGAACGTTACTGTAGAGGCCGACGGCAAGCCCGACTTCGCCGACAAGAGCGTTACGGAAAACACCCGTGTCTCCTATCCGATCTACCACATCAAGAACATCGTCAAGCCCGTCTCAAAAGGCCCGGCAGCCGAAAAGGTGATTTTCCTTTCAGCTGACGCATTCGGCGTGCTTCCTCCTGTGTCGATACTCGACAACGAGCAGGCAAAATACTACTTCCTCTCTGGCTTCACTGCCAAGCTCGCAGGCACCGAACGCGGCATCACAGAGCCTACACCCACGTTCTCCGCATGCTTCGGACAGGCGTTCCTTTCCCTCCATCCGACAAAATATGCAGAGGAGCTTGTAAAGAGAATGGAACAGAGCGGTGCAAAGGCATATCTCGTCAACACCGGATGGAACGGCACAGGCAAGCGCATCTCTATCCGCGACACACGCGGCATCATCGACGACATCCTCAACGGAGACATCGACAAAGCCCCGACGAAGACGCTTCCCATCTTCAACTTCGTGATTCCTACGGAACTCCCCGGCGTAGACCCCAAGATTCTCGATCCGCGCGACACTTACGCCGACCCGAAGGAATGGGAAGGGAAAGCCAACAAGCTCGCCGAGATGTTCATCGCCAACTTCAAGAAGTTCGAGAACAATGAAGCCGGCAAGAAGCTCGTAGCCGCCGGCCCGCAGCTCTAATCAGGCTACTACAGCATTATCATATAAATGCAATCCCGCATCGTCCCTTTCAGGACTTTGCGGGATTGACATTTTCCCTATTTATCTTTATCGCAGGTTTTTTCCAATAGCCGGCACAAACATCAAGTCAGTGCTGGATCTCGACTTTTGAAGTCGGAGGCCGGGTGGAATTGCGGCGGTCCACTGCGGCAACCACACGGTCTGCAAGCACCGAGAACGCTTCGGCCTCGGGATTCTCGCTCTGCACGCCGCCTGTCGCCGATTCCGCCACGATGGAATGGGCTATGGGGTCGCCTGCATCGGCACGGTCGCATATGTCTGCCACAAGCGGTATCTGTGCCAACAGCTCGACTCCAGTCTCCTCGGCAAGCCTGCTGCCGCCACCTTGTCCGAATATGAAATACTTTTCCCCAGGATGCGGAGCGGGCGTGAACCAAGCCATATTCTCAACCAGCCCGAGAATGGGCACGTTCACCTTGTCGCCGGTGAACATGGCGATGCCTTTTCTGGCATCGGCAAGAGCCACTTCCTGCGGCGTGGTTACGACCACCACTCCGGTTATTGCAAGGGTCTGCACGAGAGTCAGATGTATGTCGCTCGTTCCCGGAGGCATATCGATGAGGAAATAGTCAAGGTCGCCCCACCAGGCATCAGCAATCAGCTGACGAAGAGCGTTGGATGCCATTCCGCCACGCCAAAGCACAGGCTTGTCCGCATCCACCACAAATCCTATTGAGAGCATCTTTATGCCGAACTTCTCCACAGGCTCGATCCAGTCTCGGCCGTCCTGATTTACCATATATAGCTGTTCGCCTTCCACGCCGAACATCTTGGGCATCGAAGGGCCGAAAATATCGGCATCAAGCACGCCGACCTTATATCCCTTGGCAGCAAGTGCCACGGCAAGATTTGCGGTTACGGTAGATTTGCCTACTCCCCCTTTTCCTGAAGAGACACCGATGATGTTCTTCACGCCAGGCAGAAGTTGTTCCGGCCTCTTGGGAGCCTCCTTCTTGAAAGCGGCAGCGATGTTCCCTTTGATTTCCACATCAGGACTCACATATGTCAGAATCGCCGTTTCCGCCGCCCTTACCACAGACTTTATGAAAGGATCGGTGGATTTGTCGAACACTATGGAAAAAGAGACCTTGTTCCCGTCGATGCGTATGTCGTCGGCAATCATATCATTTTCAACGAGGCTTTTTCCGTTGCCCGGGTAGCGGACGGTCTTAAGCGCATCGGTAATGAGTGCTGGATAAAGTGTCATTGTTCTTAATGTAAGAATGTGTTGTTAGAGTGTGTTTGAATTTTTGTTCTGATTCTCACAGTCAGTTTTCAGAGCCTTTCCCATCTCGTGCCGCTTCCGGCATGCACTGTGCTATGCCGCGAGGAAAACTGTGGTAATCGTCGCGCTCTATGTCGCTGTCGTCAACCTCAATCAGCTCCGAATCCTGCGGAAGCGCAAACTCTATATATTTGATAGTCTTGCCGCGAGAAAGCCATTGCTGTTCATAGAATGTCTTCACCGACTTCACATCCTCAAACCCGTCGGAGGCGTAGAGGTCGGGCAAATCAGCCACCGAAGTGAAACGGTTGGCCTCCACGAGGCGCGAAGTATAGGCATAGAGAAACGGCGAATCCGTCTTGAGCCTTATCCGCGCTGAATCCGAAGCGATGTTGCGGTAAAGGGAGAGGAAACGGGTTGAAGTGAGGCGTTTGCGCTGCTTCTGCATCTGGGGGTCAGGAAAAGTGATCCATATCTCCTCCACTTCGCCGGATGCAAAGAAGCTTTCAATCAGTTCTATGTCAGTGCGGAGAAACGCCACGTTGGACAGTCCCTCCGTTTCGGCAAGCTTCGCGCCTGTCCACATACGCGCACCTTTGATGTCTATGCCTATGAAGTTGCGCTCCGGATGACGACGAGCAAGCTCTACCGTGTATTCTCCTTTGCCGCATCCCAGCTCAAGCGTTACAGGATTGGAATTGCCGAAAAACTCCGCTCCCCATCTGCCTTTATACGGAAAGCCTTCGGCCTGCAGTCTGGCCCAGGGATATTGAAGCACACAACGGTATGCCTGCATGTCTGCAAACTTCTTAAGCTTATTCTTACCCATAACTGAAGTCGTAAGTAGTAGATGTCAATCTATTAATATCTTTATTGATTTGCGGTTGCCTCGTACATCCGTAACATCGGCAACCAGTACAGAGCCTTTCCACGCCGAAACGTCGATTCCGGTTTCAGCACTTCCGGGAGACGATGCATAAACAAGCGACCCGGACACGGAATACAATGCCACCGACGCAATGACGGACGAAGCACGCACATAAACCGTCTTCCCGTCTGAACTTATGCAAATGTCATCGGCAGACAAATCCGGCACGACATCCTCTATGCCGGAAATGCCTGCGAATATGTCAAACCGTCCCCAAATCGGATGGGCTTTCCAGACATCGATGAAATCGCCGTTTACCCCAAGCCTTATCCCCTCAGGCCGTATTCCCGAAAAGCTTTCATCTACAACTTCCGGAAGATTCCCGCCGAGTGCAAACGCATTTATAAGGCACAGCCTGTCAAGCCGGGAAAAGGCATTTGGCCTTATTTCCCTAAGACCGTCTCCAAAAACCAGGGAATCGACAGCAATGCCTGCCAAAGAATACTCCCCTACCACCGTACCTGAAACAATGACACGGGAATCGGCATAACTTGTATTACCGGCCATATAAAGCGGAGCGACCTCTCCAACGGTCGCTCCGCCTTTGGCAAGACGGGGATTGTTGAAGAGCATCCCTTTGGAGGAACGCGCACCGTCAATGACAACGGATTCGAGCGAAGGCATCGAACTCAGGGCATAGTCCCCGCATTCGGTTTCCCTCGTTACCGCCACCGAGCCTATCGCCGTATTCGCAAAAGCCTCGGTACCCACATATTTGATTATGCCTGGCAGCTTCACAGAAGAAAGGGACGTGCATCCTGCAAGGAGCCTTTCGGGGAAATCCGTTACTGCCGTCTGCGAAAAGTCAATTTCCTTAAGTGAAGGACATCCTTCAAAAGCCCCTTTGCCGATTTTCCGAAGCCTCCACCTGAAAGTCGCCTTGCATAGTCTGGGACAACAGGCAAAGGCATAATCTCCTATTCGCTCTACTCCGTCTCCGAGATAAACCTCTTCAATTGAAGATGATGCAAATGCTCCTTCCGAGACAACAGACGTATTTGCGGGCAACACGACTGACCGGAATCCTGAAAACGCAAAAACATAGGACGGAATCTCTCCGTCGGCATACACGCCTCGGTCTACGGACGAACTGAACGGATATTCATAACGCTTAATCTGCAATGCCTTCATGTCGAGCGTATCTACAGAATCAGGAAGCCTCTCCGCGAGCAGACGCAAATCGCGCACATCGCAAGAGCCGTCCAGCACCACGGCAGAAGGACGTTCATCCTCTATCCGCGAAATATGTTCCGCCAAACCGCCTGGAGACAACGTGACAGATAAGGAAGATGCCCACGAAGATCCGAAGGACGGCATCAGCAGAACCGCCACAACCATCGTCCGAAGGCATTTATTCAGCATAGTGCGCATAATCCGCATATTTCTATCTGACAACAAGAATCTTGGTTACTTTGGCCAGATTGGTTTCTCCCGGACCGGAGGAAGCCAGCACATAATACACTCCGCTGCCTACACGCTGGTGGCTGAGGTTGGTGGCATCCCATTGCACCACTCCGCCTTCGGCCGGCCCGAGTTCCTTGACAAGACCGCCCATAGAATCCATTATCTTCACTACGGCACCCTCGGTAAGCCCTTCCACCGTGATCCAGCCAAGATAGTCTGGACGCACCGGATTGGGATATGCCTTCACAGAATCCAAGTCCGCGCCGGAAGCGGATCCGGCGGGGAAGAACTCCGCCATTCCGCCTTCAGTGGAAATCAAGACCGAATTTGTGGACGGTATGCAGCAAACGGCATACACGTTGTCGTGTGGAATGAATGAATTTTCCGTAGTCAGCTGATATATGATCTCCCGGCCGTCGGAAGAAGTACACACCAAGCCGCCCCCCATAGTCGCAAACCATTTCCGGCCCTGCGAGTCAGATGTGATGTCATTTACGCCAACGCCGTTAAGAAGATAGTCGGCAAGGTTGGTGCCGTCGTTGCGGGCCACTTTTATCCTGTTTACCTTCCCATTATCACTCAAGAATTTCCTTGGATTTATTGTAAACAGACCTACATCGGAGCCTACCCACAACAAACCGGTCTGCATGTCCTCATACAGGGCATATACAAGATGACAGGCCACTCTTGCATCGTCCTGGTCCTTCAATGAATTGCTAAAAGCCTCTTTATCGTCAGCCGTATCGTCAGGAGTGCCGTTATGATCCACTATGCCCAATGGATAACCATATCCGTTTCCTGCGTAAAACAACAAGTTCTTGTTCACTCCGGCCTTCAAAGGCTTAAGAATCAAATAAGACGTACTTTTGTTATTGTCAAGAGCAAAACTTCCTATCGCGCCTGTATTCAAAGCCTTTCTATCCGCTGCTTTCCAATAATACAGAGATACGGGTGAGCCTGAACGGGCAAACCACAACGTACCTTCAGCATCAAATCCAGGAGGCGATATTCCGGCAAATGCCGGTCCCTGCGTGGGATGAGGAGAAAACACCGTATAGAACCCCGGCTTGCCGTTATCCGGATTGTCTGCCACTGAAAGATGCACTATCTGCTGGGGATCATCGAGATTAATCATACTCACACCGTCCGTCCGAGAACCTCTGACTATGACGGAAGGGTTGACCGGATCGAATTCCATACCGGTGGCATTGCGCAGAACAGACTGCCGGTCAGGATTGGTGCGCGCAAGGGAACGGTCGGTCCATTCGCCGTTTTTGAAAGTCGCAATTGATGTGGACAGGTCGGCCCAGTCAACAAACTGGCGAGTCATACCATGTTCCACTGCCACAGCACCGAATCTGTCGGAATATTCTATATCCTGACAAATGAACGTCGAGGGGGCATTCGGGAATATGAAATCTCGGAACAACGACCAGCTGTCGCCGTCCTTACGATAAGCACGCATGCCGCTGCGGCCTTCAATAACCCAAAATGTCTTCATGTCCAAACTGTTGTGGCATATGCCGTTGGTATGCTCAGGCAATCTTCCGGCCTGCAAAACTCCGTCTGAACTTAGCGTATAGATATTATTGTAACAATCGATGTAATAACCGCCACCGTCCATCAAAGCAACTTCATTGAAATTATCCGCTTTTTTCATATCAACCGAGGCTGTCCCGTCGGAATTCAATGTCGAGACGCACAAGTTGTTTCCAAAATCGGAAGCCGGCGAAATTATGTATGCGAAACTGTTTCCGTTCAACGGCATAATCCTGTCCGACGGCCTTATTCCTTGAATCTGCTTGAAATCTTCAATCCTAAGAACCTGCTTTGAGGAAGGAGCAAAAAAAGCTCCCGTATCATTCAGAAGCACTATGAATTCACCGACCCTCGCTGCGCTCTTTACCGGAAAATCACCTACTACAGAGGAAACCACCTCGTGCTTTTTCGCATCCACCACCACATATCCGAAATCGGTAGCGAAATATACCCTGTCTTTCTCCTGGTCGATATTGATTCCGTTTACCTTTTTCGAGAATGTAATTGACGCATTGACTATTCCGGGGACATTGATCACATCGCCATTCCCATATATGAAATCTATGTTGGAATCGCTATAGACCACTATGAGGCAATCATTTGAAGGATTGTAGGCGACCCGTTGTATAGTGTTGCCGCTAAGGCGGTTTCTCTGGTTCCACGCTTCAATCTCGTCTGATTCCTTATCATAAACGAAAAGAGAGGAATAAATATCATTATAAGACGGCAACCACGATAATGTCGGTTGGCACAAAGTTACCAGATAAACCCTGTCTTTAGTGTCAATCACCCGTTTATGCCAATCGTTGAAAGTAGAATATACTTTCCAGTCCCCGGCCGGACGTGCTGCGGCACAAAGGCAGAAAAGAACGACTATCGAGAATACATTTATTATTCGTTTCATATCCATATCACATTTTCATCATTTCCCGAAAGAATCAAGAAAACCGACCATCAGCCTTATGGCACGCCCCCGGTGGGAAACCATGTTTTTGGCTTCGGGAGCCATCTCGGCAAACGAAACGCCTGTTTCATCAGGCACAAACACAGGGTCATAGCCGAAGCCTCCAGATCCGTGAGGTTCGCAGGCTATGCTTCCGTCCACCTTTCCGACGAACACGTGTTCTTCATCGCCATTTATCAGTGCGACCGCCGTTGCGAAGTGCGCCTTCCTGTCCTCTTTGCCGTCAAGCTCGCCAAGGAGCTTCCTGACATTTGCCGCAGAATCGCATTCCGGGCCGGCATACCGGGCTGAGTAAACACCGGGCGCACCGCCAAGTGCATCCACCATCAGACCCGTGTCATCGGCAAAACAATCATATCCATAACGTTCCTTTACCCAACGTGCCTTAATCAGCGCATTCCCTTCAAGCGTATCCGCAGTCTCCGGAATGTCGTCATGACACCCGATCTCAGAAAGCGAACGGATACGAAAACGATTGCCCACAATCGAGCGTGCCTCTTCAAGCTTATGCGCATTGTTGGTGGCAAAAACTATATCATTCATTTCCGTCTTATTTCAACAAATTTGAGCGTGTCTGGAACTTTTATTCTGATCTTTACAGGCAGTCTTACACGGCTTTCCTTTTTCAACGGAAAAAAAGCCTTGATATTGTCTTTGAAATGAAGCCCGCAGGCTTTCTGGAAGTTCCGTAAACTATTATGTCTCCAAGATTTTGAATTGCACGCATTTTGTGCTAATTTTGTGCTATGAAACAGCCCAAACGTCTGGCATGGATCGACTATGTAAAAGTCTTTGCCATCTTTTTCGTGGTGCTTGTCCATGTGGACTGCTCCCCATTGTGTACCAAGGTGCTTAAGGCATTTCTAATGCCTCTTTTCTTCATACTGTCAGGTTATCTGTTTTCTTATGAAAGGAATCCTAAATACAAACCGTTTGCATTGAAACGGTTCCGCCAGATAATCATCCCTTATGCATGGATAAGCGCCGTTACTTATCTGTTGTGGTTCTTTGTCTTGCGTAAATTCGGCAATAACCCAAACGATGCTGTCGCCTGGTATGTGCCGGTCGCGGGGACTTTTGCCGGTATGCCTCCCCTGCTGGTGCATGACATACCGCTTTGGTCGCTTGTGAGTTTCTTTGTTGTGGAAATGATTTATTATCCCCTCAGAAAATGCCTCAAATCCGACATCGGCATAGCGGCAATTGCCTTCTTAACGGCCTGGGGCATTTCATCTCTTCTTCCTGACATATCCCCTTACTTGCCTTTTGCACTCGCTCCGTCAATTGCAGGACTTGGTTTCTATGCATTGGGACGGCTCTTGCGTACCCGTGCGACACATACAGGTTTAGGAAACGCCAAGTCAAATCTTGTCGCATTGGCAGCATTGATTGCGTTTGTAATTTCATTGAAATACAATGTGGCTTCCTCTTTCTACAAAGGGCTTTATGGGATTTTTCCGCTATACCTGATTTCCGCCGTCTCCGGGGCATGGCTCATGATATGGTTCTCCAAAGCGGTTTCTGCAGGAAGGTCCGAGCCTGGACTGATACGCTTCATATCCACAGGCACACTTCTGGTTTGTGGTTTTCATTTGATTACCCTCGCACTGATTAAAGGCGTGATGCTGTTCGGTTTCGGCATTCCTCCTGCCGAATTGACGGATGGAATATTTCGCGGGACAGCGGTGGCCTTGGTCGCCATGGCACTGACCTTTCCCATAATATATGTCGTCAGACGCTATGCGCGGTTTCTGGTGGATAAGTAACACATATTTATTGGACTGTGAAAATGCGTCAGAAATTGAAACAATGCCCTTTTTGGGTGTTTTGGCTCATATGTTCCTTGCTGTATGCTCTGGTCTTCAACAGCATAGACTTTCATGACAATCCTTTCTCAGGATTCAGGGGATTTGTTGCATTGTTTATGCAAGCATCTGTAGTCGCGCTGTCAGGAGCCGGCATAATAGGCCTGATGAGCGTCAACCGGTATGTATTCTCATTGTCGTTTCCAATACTCATAATTCTGTCGTCGGCATTAGGCTATTTCCGGCTTACAGTCGGAGTGTTCCTCACACCGGCGGTAATTGACCTTATGTTTGTGAACGACATGAACACATGGGCCACCTTATTCAGCTTCAAACTTGTGTTCATCCTCCTCTTTTCGGCCGCCGTATCCATATTTATCGTCATCTACAGGTGGAGATTTGTGAAATCGGGCAATATGATTGTCTGGACTGCCGTATTTACAGGAATTGTTCTTATGCCTGTATGCATAAATCGTTTCAAGGCTCCGGTGATTGCCAGAATGCCCTATTGCTTTTATTTTGCGTTTGCAGAATACTTTCAAAACAAAAAAGAGATAGCCGTACAGAGAACCGCTTTTGACAACGTTCCGGTGATGCCCGGCTCGGTTTCCCCTGACGTGATAGTGATTTTAGGTGAATCCTTAAGAGCCGACCATCTCGGAATAAACGGATATCCGAGACCTACCACTCCAAACATAAGCGCAGATACCGCGATAGTCTCATATCCGCACATGTATTCGAAAGACTATTTCACTCACGAAAGCGTACCGCACATTATCACACGTGCAGATTCCATAAATCCCGACCTGAAATGGGAGGAACCCTCTTTTATAACAGTGTTCAAGAAAGCCGGTTATCAGACGTCGTGGATATCAAACCAAGACATGAGTCCGGCATATGTCTATTTCATGAAAGAGGCTGATGCACTGGATATGGTACGCGAAGGATTCTCTCCCTACAGTTTCAACAAGCATCTGGATCTGGACCTTCTGCCATATATATCCGATAAGCTGGAACAAAAAGGACAACCGCAACTTATCGTGGTGCATTCAATCGGTTCCCATTGGTATTACAATGCCCACTATCCCGATTCACTCGCTGTTTTCAAGCCTGAAGCCGACAGCCGCGTGATTTCGGACATGACGCATGAAAAAATCGTGAATTCATACGACAATACGATTGTCGCGACTGATGATTTCATATCGAAAGTAAAGAGACTGCTTCATGACAGAAACGCGATATTGATATACATATCAGATCATGGAGAAGCTTTGGGAGAGGACGGCAATTATCTGCATGCGGCCGACTTCCCACAGCTGCATTATCCAGCTTGTTTTTTTTGGTATTCTCAGAAATATGTCGCGACATTTCCAGAGAAAATATCGAACCTTAGAAACAATTCCATGCTTCCTTGGACTACGGATATGGTTTTCCATACCGTCATAGATGCGGCAGACATCTCTACACCCGTTTTGATGAAACACAACAGTGCGATGACACGCCTCTCACCAACCAAGGTTCCCGACCCGAAGAAGCATTAGACATCAATCCGCTATTTTTACAGAGTCGATTTGTACAACTTTATAATAACGGGAGTTCATATTTCAGATACATAAGGACAATGCACTTTATGCAGGTAATCCTATGACAGCCACCATTACAGCGGATGTCTTGAAAAAAGCCGACTACCCACGAATGTTACAGCTCTACAAGGAATCTGTGGCGAATCCGGCAGACTTTACTTTGCTGTTTACCGGCAATGTTGAAATAGATTCCTTAAAACGCGAGTTCGGGATAAGTAATAGTATAAAAAAGTAGAATCAGCAGCTTGAAAAAGTTGCCGATTCTTTTGGTAATATCACTGATATTTAGTAATTTAGAGGAACCAAACAATAAATACGATATC
>Ga0209064_1003995_pt1 | contig 11721 bp, 17 predicted proteins | sample Inofromicrocosms_FD_187498 | JGI IMG/M metagenome (GOLD analysis project Ga0209064, IMG submission 187498) | Mouse cecum microbial communities from Vienna, Austria - Inoculum for glucosamine and mucus D2O microcosms (SPAdes) (version 2) | ecosystem: Host-associated > Mammals > Digestive system >... | reverse complement strand
AAACGTGCCGCCTCCTGTAGCACACTTTTATAGACAGTGTTTAAAAACTGAGATTATAATTTGACGTTTTTGTGCGGGAGATAGGAACTTTAATTTGCTGGGCTACAGTTTTGCAGAGATTGAATTATTAGAGGATAAATATATAAAAAGTATTAAAGCGACTTGGGCGCAGATTAACAGTTATTTTGCACTGATTGAATATGACTTTACATTTAAAAAGCCTTTAGACGAAGAGAGTTATAATCAATTTGTCTATGACAATATTAGGAACCTTACTTCCAAAGATTATATAATATGGCATCGCATAAGTAAAGAAGAAGGCAAACGCAAAGACGATATGGACTACTGGTTGGCAGAACAGATGACAGAAGAAAGTTTTCCTCTAATTTGTCAACATTATATTACAAGCTTTTTATACAGTGAACAGGGGAAAAATAATCCGTTAATTAATATGGAATATAGGATAAGGAAAGTTCCACTAGATATTGATAGGCTATATCTCAAAGGAATTGTAATAGCCTATTATAATAAAAAATTGAACTATGTTATTTGTTCCGATTTTGACAAGCCCAATTACTGTATGCTTACGGGAAACAACCTTTTTCCACAGTTTAACATATGTGAGTATATTGCAACCTATAGAAATGAGTTTTTTTATTGTTTCTTCGGATATAGAGAATTGAAACTATTTGAAAGAGAATTTTCAAAATTTTCGACAGGGAGAAAAAGCATTGTTTATAACAAGGAATTTAAAAAGCTGCTTAATAAGCTGCAAAGTGTTTCGGAGGTTGAAAGCAGAAAAGAAAAAGACATCTATACAGCATTTAACGAAGCATGGGACTTTTATAGTTTTGGAAAAAAGCAGAACTTGAAAGAGTATCATGAGAACGACATAGCCAAGTACAAGAAAATTTATGAAAATAATTTTTCCTATCTAAAAGTATTGTCTGAAATAAACTATACGAAAAATAATCAGAGACTTATGATACTTACTATTATCATTTCAATTGTAGCGATATTCATTAGTATTTTGACTGCTTAAAAATACAGGAGAGATGAGTTTATAGCTATCCCCATAGAAAAATTTGTGATATACTGTAAAAGTAAACAATAGGCGTACATAAAACTTGGTATTTCGATTTGGAATTTCAAGTTTAAGTATATACGAAGCAGCAGAACTTGAAGTCGCAAATTGTGATTTCAAGTTACTCATAGTTTTGAGGTTCTAATGTGACACTTCAAAATAGAAAGGGCGATAAAGATGGCTGATACAGAACAGACAGCTCTGGCAAAGACGAATAATGCTACCCAAGAAATAAGCATTAAATCAGCAGAGTCCGATATAAAAAGTATGATATATGTTATCCGTAACCAGCAGGTTATGATAGACAGTGATTTAGCGATGCTGTATCAAGTAGAAACGAGAGTATTAAATCAGGCAGTAAAGCGTAACATTTCAAGATTTCCAGAAAGATTCCGATTTCAACTGACGAAAGAGGAATATGAAAACTTGAAATCACAATTTGTGATTTCAAGTTTGGAGGATGATAATGGATATGGCGGGCGTAGGAAATTGCCATTTGTATTCACAGAACAAGGAATTGCAATGCTTTCTGCTGTTTTGCGTAGTGATGTTGCTATTCGAGTAAGCATTAGGATTATGGACACTTTTGTGGAGATGCGGAAGTATATGGCAAATACATCTTTGCTGTATGAGCGGTTAAATGCAATGGAGGTTCGCCAGATAAATTACCAAGCGGAAACAGATGAGCGTTTTGAGAGAGTTTTTGAGTACATATCCGAACATGAGGAATCCAGTCAAAAGGTATTTTTTGACGGACAGATTTATGATGCGTTCAGTTTGATAGTGAATTTGATTCAAAAGGCATATAAGGAAATCACTCTCATAGACGGATATGTGGATGTTGGAACATTGAATCTGCTTTCAAAGAAAAAGTCTGATGTTGCAGTAACTATTTATACGCAGAAACAGACTAAGCTGACGAAAGCTGATGTTAAGAATTTTAATGCACAGTACCCGACATTGAAAATAAAATATACCAAAGTATTCCATGACAGGTTTTTGATTCTTGACCGAGTGACAGCCTATCACATAGGAGCGTCTTTGAAAGATGCAGGAAAAAAGTGTTTTGGAATCAATCTAATTCAAGATGCAGGCATTATCAAAGACATCCTGCAAAGGTTGGAACTGGAAACAGAGGAATGAGAAACTCTTTGAGGTCGCAAATTGCGACCTCAAACAAAACTACAAACAGCTTAATCTATTCTGGGATTAGTTGTGAAATGCAGGTATTAATCGGGAAAGGCTTTACATCGTAACATTTCCCTAAATTCAAGCCCCTTGCTAATCGCCTGCTAAAAGGAGCATTTAAAACGCCTTAAAATCAGCAGTCACAGGTCGGTACGAGATAACATTCTGAATCCGTGACAAGCAAGGAAATACAGGGATTAGATAACACTAAGAGGGAGCTGCCTACTAGCAAATGGGGCTACTCCTAAGCGGTAGGCCGGAGGTTCAAATCCTCTTAGCGACGCTGAAAACATCGCCGAAAACATTTGATTTTTCAAGGTTTTCGGCGTTTCTCATTTTCTAAATAAATTTGAACTCGTAGCAATGTGCGATGAGCAAAGCATTTTTTTGCAGAGCTGATAGATGCTTTTAGATGATATGAAATAATGAGCTTCCCCCCTTAAGTGATTTGATAGAGATACACTTAAATCATGATGGATTATGGGAAGTAAATCAACCAAAGAATCTTTATTCAATCCTTGTTATGAATAGGACACCCTTGACCTTGATTGTATCCTCCCCACTACCAGAACACACGACTTTCACCCTTTAGAAACGTGCGCCGCAAGGCGCACTATAAAAAGAAAGCTGTCTGTAAAGACAACTCTCTTTTTAATCAGATAATTTTTTGATCAATTTTTTGTACAATTTGTCACTGATATGCCGGCCGGTTATTTTTAAGGTTTCTATACATTCTAAAACCTGATCTTTGGACAAGAGATTTCCATTATTGGCAACCAGAAGTATACCGATGGTTCCCATAAGCTGTATGCCCATCTGTGCGGCAACCTCCCGTCCTTTGGCCTCATCCATGAGAAGCAATGAAGCGGAAATAGAATCTGACAGTATGATAGCTTCACTTTCTCCAGCATCTAATCCCGTAGAACGTCGGAGTAAATTTACGGCGTTTGTGTCAGTGACATTTATCTTTTTGATAAAAGGACATTCTCTGATCTGTCTGCTTTCATCCGGGAATCTCGGATTTGATATGAGTTCCTCAAAGACGGCAGATGGAATCTGTACTTCACCGAAAAGATGGTTCAGCAGGTTTAACTGGCCAATTTTCATTAAGGAGATCAAAGGTGTCGTATCTGAAATGACAATCATAAATGTGCCTCCTTCAGTTTTTCCCAGTCGGCAACCTCATTTTCAATTTCCGATATATCCATGGACAGATAAGATAATCCCATATGGTCGTATAATTCAATTAAATCGTATTTAGGAATACCCAGGATTTCGGCGGCCTTCCCATGTGAGATTGTCCTGTCACTGATATATGGATATAATAAAAGTGCATTTCTTTCTAGTTCCGCACGCGGATTCCTTGGGCGAAGATACCTGATCATGCCTTCCGGTACTTTAATATTAACATCTGCAAAAGTCATAAAATCACTTCCTTTAAGTGCTTATTCTGAGTTTCAAAAATATATAGTTCTTTGTATTTATTATATCCTGTGAGTACAGCTTTCACAACTGGATTTTTAAAAAGAGCCCCTTCCATAAAAAGTGGCTCAGATAATGGTAATGTTACGCAATCATTTCGTTGTAGTGTTCGAATTTGGAAGTTCCAGCTCTGTAATGGACCATTCAACCCAGTCCCCATGTATGACAGCTCTGGCGCTGTATCCGCTCAGATAGGTATTTTCCTGTTCTTCTTATATCTGGGAAATGTGATCCAGCGTCATTCGGTAGCTTTTCTCCATCTTTTCATAGAGTTCCTGATAATCTGTGGAGACATCGGGATTGTTCAACCCGTCTCCATAACTGCACAATACGTATATCTTCATACATCATGCCTCCTCGTCTGTCATTCATTCAGGGAAAAAGGATCTTCAAAGCAGCGAACCTCAATTCCTGTATCTTCTAAAAGCGTATCCAACATTTCCAGTGTATTCGCAGGATATCCCAGTTCGGCAAAACGTTCCAGCAGAGCAGCCTCCGTAGTAAACAATTCTCCATATTCCAGTTTCTTCCCTACGGAAATATCTACTGGCGTCAGATAGGATTCGACTTCGATGGATACAGCATAGTGGTCAGGGAAATACTGACCGGAATGGTCGGTATTGATATAAATATTACACCCCGGTTCTATGCTTTGCATGACAAAATCCACCTGATAGGCTTCGGCACTCGCATGGTACGCGTCATAAAGCAGAAACCATGCTGCAGAGGTACTGAGAAAAATATTATCCTGATTCCGTTCCATAGAGATGACCGTTTCTCGAAGGGAGAAACCCTCTGCGGGAATACACTTTAATTCAAACAGTTTCCCGATTCCTGCCAGATCTTCATTGCGGCAGAAAACGATGGATGTCTCCAGGTCTTCCCACAATGCAGCAAGATGTTTCGGATTGGATTAAAAATAGAAATAGACATCATCACAACAGATATTTGCCATTATTCATCCACTTCCGTTTGTGAGGATAACCCTCTGACCGCATATCATAACCGGGTATTGTTTGTAAGGGTCTGTAAAATATTTATCTGACGTACTGAACGGGTAAAACTTTTCTTCTGTGAGGTATTCAAAGGATATTTCCCTTTGCCGCCGTTTATCCCTGTCACGCCATGCGTTGATTGCTGCATAGTGTATGACAACTCTGCAAAAGGCGTTAAATGTGTATTCGATATGTTCCTTGTATGCTTCTGTGCAAGCCATAGATATTTCCCCTTTCTCCTATAAAGCAGTGCATGATTTATAAATATATCATATATTGAGCAAAAATTTTCTTCGATAAATTACATTTACAAAACGATAGAAAATGAAATATACGATAATGAAAGTAATGCTGTATTTTATTGACATTCCAAAACTGCTGACAGCATTTTGAGAATCAATATAAAGAATTCCCGACCACATAATTATGATTGCAATAAGAAACGGTATCCATAATAACACTTTTATTTTTCTTCCGATTGTACGGTACATTTCTTTTTGGGAAAATCCTAATTTATACATGGACTCATATTTCTTTTTTTCTCTTTCCAAAGAAGTATATAGTCTAAAGTAAATAAGGCTTACTGACGCAATAAGGAAAATCAAGCTTACTGAAAAACCGACAAAAGTACATAATTTTCGCATTAAGGATTCTGTATTATAATAATTTCCAAGTGTTGTAAAGCTATAAGTATAATCATAATCAATGTCATCATGTGCCAGAGTTTTTTCCAGTTTATCAGATGTATTTAAATGAGTTAACCAATCCGAATCTTCATATCCTGTATAAAATTCAAGATATAAATTTTTCAAATTTCTCTGATTGAGTTTCTTCCAATTCTAATCATTTACAACATAGACTTCCTGAAAGTTCCCTGAGGTGCTGACTATCTGTTTATGCGATTTTACATTCATTTCAGAAATTGAAATCATATCTAATAATTGTCCTGCTTCTTCTCGAACAGAAACCTTATCTTGATTCATATTTGCATTGCCCGACAAAATTAGAACATCATTATTTCCTAAATTTACTGTTTCTTTTCCTTTAGCAGAAAGAATTTTATTAAAATCTCTTACGCTTAGAAATCCGTAAGTGAATTTTTCTCTTAATATTGCATAATCCACTTTTTGAATAGAAGAATCTGACAAAAGTTCTTTGTCTAAATATGCAATATCCTGTTCTGCCCGGATATTTTCCGGTCTTTCGATATATGTGTATGCAAATGGAGTAATATTTTCCACATCTTCTATAACATTACTTTGCATAGAACCTAATGCACAAATTGCCAAAAAAGACATTGTTAATAAAACTGCATTTAATGACATTATATGCCCATTTTCTTTTACAGTTGTCGAAACTTCTGAATTAGCGAAAAGGTTAATTCCTCTTAAATGCTTTTTTGAACATTTTTTAATTTTGACATAAACAGCTCCGATTTGCGGCGTGACAAGGAAAATAACAATAATCATTAAAATGAATACGAATGGTGTCCAGAAATCACCTAATTTATTTCCTACTTGCGGAAGCATGATGAATAATGTCATTCCCAGCAATACAATAGATAAGAAAATCTTTACTGGTGATATTTTTATGTTTCCAGCATAAGCTTTATCACTTTTTAAAAAACACAAAACTTTTTTATTCGAAATAAAATAAGGTGTTGTAAAACTAATAACAAAAAACATGACCAAAAATAAACCACTGGTAATAAGTAACGGTAAAACAGGAACGTACATTTCAAACGAAATCGTAACAAATATATTGCGAATCAATTTGAAAAACAAACCTGAAAAGAGTACGCCGCTTATTATACCTGTAATAAGTGAACTTATTCCAATCAACATATTTTCTCCGAACAACATTTTTTTCATTTGCTTCGGTGACATTCCTAAAATTGTATAAATTCCTAATTGTTTTCCTCTTGAACCAAGAAAAGCCAAAGAGGAATATCCTATAAAAAGAAATGCAAAAACATAAATGATAAAATTTCCAGCTCCAAGAGCAAGGGATAATGTAGAGCCGTCTTGTATTTCGTTTAAATCGGGGTGCATAGCAGCCGCTGTAAAAAGATAAAACAGCAAAATGGTAACTGTACTGCAAACCGGCTCCAAGTGCGATCACCAAAGTCTGCAATACATCTACTGCGCTCAATCTGATAAGCCAGCCTTTTTTCACTTTCGGTTAGGTTCATGGTTTGGCTCCTTTCTGATTTTGGGTATAAAAAAAGCCATTGACTAAAAAATCAATGGCAAAGTTTCAAGAATTAAAAAGACTATTGATAAATAATCTTTTTAATTAACATTTTATTGGTAATTTTCAATTCTAAATAATTTATCATTCTGTGAGAGCTCTATTGCTACATGAGACTTATTTAAAATAGCCGTTGGTAATTTATCTTTTAATATTGAAATGACCAACTGTATATTTTTATCTTGAACAAATTCTGCGACTTTAACTAACTGATTATCATGCATAAGTTCCTTTTTATCATTTAGTAAAAAGTGTAAGCACGGAATATGTTCTTCATCTGCAAAAAGTAGATAAGCTAAATCAAAGCATAAAATTTCACCTTGCTTTTTGCCAGAGCTCATATTTGCATTAAATGCGTTAAACTTATAATATTGTTGTCCTTTTTTATTTACCTCCTTTTTGTAAGTGAGAGCATACTTCTCGCCATATAGCTCTTGAGATATATTGGAAAAAAACTTATTAAATTTTTTTATCTGTTCTTTTAAAAGAATTTCAAAATCTCCAGAGAATAAATACTGATCAATATCTTTGATTTGTTTATTAAGGCTATCGATATTATTTTCAACCTCATTAAGCTGACTGATTATATTTTCATATTCGCCTTTCTCTCTGTACTTTTCGTTAAGTTCAGCTATTACTTTTTCCAATTCTTCAAAAGAATCACCTTTAGAAACACGCTCAGTTAAATCTTTTTCTTGTTTTAATAATGAAGATAGTTCAGAATGAGCAACATTTAGTTTTTCTGTTAACTGAGGTAAATCTTGGGATATATATTTTACCTTTTCAACAACCATGTTATTATGGTATGCAACTAATTCTTCAAATGTTTTTTGAATGCCAGAAATATTTGCAGTTACTTCATTATATAGTATTCGTAATTGTTGCAAATCAATATGTGAGATGCTGCTTTCTAGTTCTTGTTTAGATTCTTCAATCAAGTTTTTACGTATCTCTAACTTGCTGATAAAGGAACTTGTTTTGTTTATATTATATTTCACAAGATTAAGCTGCTCCAAATCTTCTTCCAATGTCTCATTGAGATTAAAAGAAGATTTTTTTTCATTTAATTTAATAATTTCGTCTTCCAATAATGCCAAGGCGATTTCATAAGTAGTTTTTGTTTGCTTTTTTTCTAAACGTTCTTTAAAGATATTTTCTTGATTAATTTGAGAAGTCAAAGCCTGTTTTTTGGCTCCTTCATTAAATGTACAACCTAACAAATAGAGATATAAGGTTTCATATTCTATGTCAGTTGTAAATGCATTCAAAGTTTTTAAAGTATTATTAATACTATCCTCTTTATAGCGAATATTATGAGAAATTATTTGCCTAAATTTTGGTTTTTCGGTATCTTTTTCAGGCATAATAAGTCTTTCTAATTCGTCCTCAAAGTCTTTCGCTAAAATAGATTTTCCATTTATCTTTCTAATTGCTTTTTTTCCAGAGAGAAAATTTCTTTGAATTTCTATCTGTTTGCCACTATGAGCACCAAAACCTTCTGTTAAAATGAGCGTAATAGTAATTTGCTCGTCTGTTAAAAATTCTTTTACTAATGTATAGACATCTTTTTTATTTTCTGTATCGGTAAAAATTATATTAGGATTGGAACCCAAACAAAAATCAATTAATTTTAAAACGGTTGTTTTTCCTACATTGTTTCCTGTTGATTTAGTATCATCACTTGGTGTATCATCAAGAATCAAATTAAGACCATTTGTAAAGTTTATTTCACGAATAATTTCAGTTGTATTTTCTACTATTAGTCTTTTAATGAACATATCTCGATGTCACCCCTTTCATTAATTTTAGCAACATTAATTAAGTATAGCCAATCAAGGCACAGCAAAAATGTTGGAAAAGACATATCTGTTTTTGCTTTCATTTTGGAGAATAGCTGTAAAATAGATTGACTATTATTCTGTTGTAATTCACCAAGAACCAATGATCCATTATAATATATACTTAGTTCTGGATGGATATTATCTGGTAACAACATAATTATATCCCTCCGGGTTCTTAAATATTTTACATCGAATGAAAGCATCAACAACTAAAATAGATACACACATTTCTAATTCTTCATAGGGAATCTCTATATAATTTTTGCTATTTTTAATTAACTCAATTATATCATCAATAATAGTGAAGAAAATATCCTGCGGATTTGAAATCTTTCCTACTAACTTATTATATTTACTGCGTATAACAGATAAAACCGAAATGCTTTTATTTGTTCCCTGTCTGTCAAATTCTTTATATTTTTCATCTAATTTACTATAAAAAATCTTATAATCGTCTATTGTTGGTTGAACACACAATAAATCGTTAAATTCAATTTTTCTTAGAATTTCAAACGGATTTATTTCTGGTGAATCAACAATACCTGATAAATTTTCTTGCGATAAAACATTTATAATAGCGGCTAAGTTTGAATCCATCTTTACTATATCAATATCACTCCCTAACTCACTTCTAATAAATTCGTATAGTTTGCGCTGTTTAGAAATATCTAAATTCAAGATAATGTTAAGTAAGGACTTAATATCATATATATCACTTGATGGATTGAAAAGTGCTTTATTGGGATTTTTATATACTCCTGTTCTTAATTTGTCAGCATCTCCGACGATCGCAATGAACTTAAACTGAAAGTTGGGATAATCATTAAATATTTCTTTGGTCAATGAGTTTTCAATTTTTTGCTTAGTACATGTTGATGAAACTTGTGCAATAATTTTATTCTTATCATCGATTAAATCAATACCCTCAGTATTTTGTTTTATTTGGTTAATATTTTTGAGATTATACCCTAACAAATAGCTCATAAGTTCTGCAAAGAAAGTTTCTGAATAAATGTTTAAATCCAACAAATTAATTTTTCCCCTACTTTTTATACGATAAGAGAGGAAATTCAATTTTTCTTCTATATAGTTAAAATATTCACTACGTTTCATTGTTGGTCTCCTTTATCAGAAATATCTTTGTCAACAAATAATAAGTATGTTTCTATATCCAAGGCGTTTGCAATCTTTTGTACATTTTCCAAAGCAATACTACGTTTCTCACGTTCTATTGCACTGATGTAAGTCCTATGTAGTCCTGATATTTCAGCAAAGGCTTCTTGTGATAACCCTTTTTGAATTCTATATTTTTTTAAATTAGTAGCAAACACCTTGACAATATCCATATACGTATATTCCCTCCAATGTACTCATGATAGCATTATCGAATACAATAAGTCAACATACAATAAGTCACATTAAGGTGTCTGTTTAATACCACATGAAGATTGAAGGAAGCTACAGGAAAGATAACTATAGGTCTGTTATTAAGAGTAAAACGCTCCAAGCCCATAATGTCATGGCCTGCCAGTTTCTCCGCACCGGATTTCTGTCTCGCCTCTGCAAGCTGCTCCCCGATGGTCCTGGGCTTATCCGGCAGATGGTAGTTCTTCTGGACGTCACGCACTACCGCCATACATTCGTCAGCGGAGAGAGAACGGAGTTTCGCTAAAAGGCTTTCTGTTGCCTCTTTGATTTCCGGCTTTCTGGTATAGCGGTTCATCATGGCAAGCTCATGGAGGGTTCCGATCTGGTCGGTGCTCTCGATCTGGTAAGCCAGCCTTTTTTCACTTTCGGTTAAGTTCATGGTTTGGCTCCTTTCTAAAAATGGGCGTAAAAAAACGCCATAGGAAGTTGAAAGCCTATGGCGTTGAGGGACTGTATTCTGTTATTTGCTTATATCGTCTAACCATTCGTCAAAGGACTTCTTTGAAATCCTGATGGCATTGCTTACGCGAATAATTTTGAAATGTCCCTCTTTCGTAAGGTTATAAGCAGATGTTCTGCCTATATTCAACATTTTGGCAATATCATCGATGGTATAAGTTCTATTCTCACAATTTGACATAGAGCCTCCTAACGGGTAAAATACCTATATCTAAATCCTATGGTGCTATTTCCAGCATGGATTGAGTTGATCGGTATTTGCTAAGAATTTGCTAATTGGATACTTCATAATCGGGCGGATAATGTCGGATGAAGCCGTGTAGCACATCAGGCATAACGCTCGGAAAAGCCCATAAAATCACAATGTCATTAACTTAAGGAATCTTTTACATTTAAAGTTGTAGAAGGTTCCTTTTTTCTGTATTTTGCTGTAAAATTGAAATAGGAAACTGATATTTTTTGTATTCCGTAAGGCAGGTGATTTTATGAATAATTCTCAAAAACGAGCCTGTTGTGATATCAGTTTGATCCATCAGGTTGAATTTCAGGATTTTTGTAGAAATGGGAATCCATCATCTTTTATAAGAAACCGAAAAATGCCTTTAACAGATCTTCTGTTTACCATGCTGAACCTGGGTTCTCTACATTCCAGGGATATCTGGTTCTAGCCGCGGACGGTTCAGGAATCAATATTCCTACTACAGGGGAAACCCTGAAAGAATTCGGAACTTCCAGCAGAAAAGGAACAAAACCGCAGGCTTCCATAGGGCTTGGATGCTTGTATGGCGTTATGAACCGCATGATTCTGGAGAGTGACTGCTGCAGATGTAAGTTTGATGAAATGAGCCTTGCGGAAGAACAGATTGACCGCGTATGTGAAACCATCGGCGGTTCCCAGCCGTTTCTGGTCGTCATGGACAGGGGATACCCCTCCACTGCAGCTTTTATCCGGATGATGGAGAAAGGCATCTTGTTTCTAGTGCGTCTGAAATCC
>Ga0209064_1003994_pt1 | contig 11721 bp, 16 predicted proteins | sample Inofromicrocosms_FD_187498 | JGI IMG/M metagenome (GOLD analysis project Ga0209064, IMG submission 187498) | Mouse cecum microbial communities from Vienna, Austria - Inoculum for glucosamine and mucus D2O microcosms (SPAdes) (version 2) | ecosystem: Host-associated > Mammals > Digestive system >... | reverse complement strand
CACATAATTCCAGCATTGTCGGGATTTCATCCGTATGAATGTTTTTGGTCCATTCCGAAAGCATGGCATGTCGCTGTTTCCTTTCAGGTTTGCTCAAGCCGTCTTTGCGGAATTGAGAGCATATAGATATGTATTCTGCCAATACCTTATTCATGCGTTACCTCCTTTCTTCCATTGGGCTAACAGTCGCTTTGAGTTGCGGACGATCACAGGATTGTCGCAATTCTCCACAAGTCTGTTGGTTGCGTCCTCGCAAAGTTCCGGAATGACATCATGGAACAGCTTGGCTGCCCAAAACATAAAGTCCTCCCGTATCGTCAGCAACTCCTTCATTATATCCACTTCATCATGGGCTATCAAATATTTGGCGGCATTCTCAATATCCCATTGGCTGTTTGCCTGTTCCTGCTTATCACCATTTTCCAAGGCAGCGAAATACATCACTGATGCGTTCGTGAAAAAACTGAAAGCCTCGTCGCTATCTTCATAATCTGCGTACTCATGCCATAGATTGAAAAACTCCTTTTGAGTAATCAGCTCACATTCATTTTCATTCCAAACCGGATATGATGAAATAAAATAGCTAGCCTCATCGGAGCCAAATCCACTGTCCGGGTCAAGATAACGCTCTTCTCGTGGTTCTGTTCTGATCGCACGGATTACGCCACTCGATGTTGATTCAAAAAATATAATGCCGAGTTCGCCATGATATGTTCCATAGTAGTCGCCCTCGTAATTCATACCGGAGAGCAAACGAAAACTATCTCTGAACTGCTGCAATTTCGATGGTGTCATTGTTTTGACTTTTGTTTCAGCTACGACATAAGCGTATATACATCCCGACATATGGTCAACAACTAAATTCGCCTCTATGCCTTTTTGCTTCAGCCAGTCATAAAAACAGGAGGTAATATATTTTAACGACGCATCAACATCTTTAGGGTCAAGCCACACTCTCGCCCGGCCTTCAAAAATGCGTTCTTTTATGCGCAAATCATACTGCGCGTTTGTATCGTAATCAAAAGTCCAATAATAATTTTCACGGAGTTTCCAATCGCCATTATTTACTTGGTCTTTTGGCAAAAAGGTTTTTATGAATTTTACCCACCATCTGCGCCAACGTGTCATATACCACGATATGCCGATAAAGATTGTAGCGAGGGCAAGCACAATGACACCCTGCAAATTACCGTCCGTTGCTACGGAATAAATAGCAAATCCGGTCATTCCCCCAAGGTATATGATACCGACTGCATAGACTATGCCGACACCGATTTTCTTCAGAATGGTTTTAGCCCGTTCAGGAATCCTGATTTTACCTTTGTCATACAGTCTGACAGTAAGGAAGATCACGACGAGAATCCCAATGACGATTAACACCGCCAATGGTTTATCCGCCATTCTGCCAATAGCGGAAATAAGCACACACGCCACACCTATTTTATACCATATCGGCTTCATCGTGCGACCCTCCTTTCCAAATTGGTGATAAACCTACGCACTTCGTCGGGCGACATATACGACATGGAATGCTTAGGGAATGATATCATTGGGATGTTATCGGAATTTGTCTGCCATTTTGATACGATGACCGAATCTTCCGGCTCATAGTCGATATGATACATTACCGAATCTTTGTAAAAGATTTCTTTGTCCTCATATCTGATTCCAGCAAAATGATCAGGGAATACAAATGAGCTGCAATAGCTGTAATTACCCATAGGCTGAGCCGCATAGACAGTCTCAATCAATCTATTAATGATACGAGCATTTTTTTGATATCTCATTGTGTCGGGGTGATGCATTGTGCGATCAAGAGGCAAGACCCATGCTACTGATATTTCCCCATGTCCGTATCCATAGAAACATCCTGCCACTGTATCGACACCAAACTCATCAATATTTTGTTTATAGTGGCTATATATAGCGTTTTTAGACAACGCCCGAATGAAGATGCCGTGTTTTTCTCCCAAACGAAGTACCTCCGAATGAAGCAGAAAACCATGATGTTGATATAAGACAAATTTTCCTGAAGTTGCACGCACAGTAATCCAGTCCTCATTATACATGATTGACGCAAAAGGCAACAGAAATAACAATGATACGATAAAATCAACACGCAGCCATAACCTTAGGACTTTCGGCTTTTCAAGTTTCCGGCTTATGGGCCATGCAACCAACCCGATTGCATATCCTGTTATAATTATCCAATTTAGAAGATTCCAACGCCATAAATCAGGATACCCTCCCAAACTTTTCATATAACTGGCGAGAGGGAGCAACGCGAGTTGCACCCACACCATCCAAAGCGCAATCTTGTATCGGAGAGAGGTTTTCATATTTCTCCTCCTTTCCCGATATAAATTCCATCGCTGAACGACCGGTGATTGAGGCAATGACGACAACGGAGCGGGCATCCGTGGAAAGCCACAAGCGTGGTGACGCCATCGCCGTCGGTTGGCAGACGGTGACGCGCTATTCCGATGATTCTTGCGAGGCCGTTTCCCATTGTGCCCGGATTTATGCTGTCATTTCTTCTTTGCTATCCCATAAGTCGCTAAAGGGTAGTTCACAACACAAAGTTAACAAGAATAATTGACTTTAAGTGTGACATTTGTCACACCTCATGCGTTTTTCGCCATATTGTGAGGATTTTATAAGCACGGAAGGACCAAAACCTCCTAAAAAAGTGGTAATTTTGCATTATGGAGAAGTTCAACGCCTTTGAGCGTGATATCGATTTCGCATTTTGGAAAGAGATCTGCGAGAATCAGGGTGAGCTACGGCATTACCGCCGAGGCGAATACTTCGAGCATTCCGGTGAGAATTTGAAAAATTGCGGATGGATAAAGAGCGGTGAATTCAAACACGCACTCACCGACAGTGAGGGGAACTTGAAAACCGTAGGCTTCGTATTCAGAAACGCTGTTTTGGCCAACTATTCCGTAATAATGTCCGGAGACCCCATGCCAACATCCATCATCGCATTGGAAGATTCCGATGTGATGGTTGTGCCGACAAAGGTTATCAGGGAATACTTGATATGCAATTCGGAACTAAACCTACGATTCGTACAGTCGTTATTCTCTCAGGCATACGGAACAATACTTGACGGCTATTATTACTCGCCCCTAAAACGCTACCGTCAACTGGTAGAGCGGTTCCCGCGAATACTTGAGCTTGTGCCGCTTGGCGAAATCGCCTCATATCTGAATATTTCCCGCCGTCAGCTCCATCGGTTCCGGGAGACTCCCGACAGTCAGGCCGATTGACACTCTTGACAAATTGCCTGTTTTCGCTTGGCAGATTCATCAAAATTTATTTCCTTTGCAAAGTCAGAAAGAGATTGCAGTCAGCCATATCCATTGATTCACGACCATACCTTTATCTTTCCTTTCCATTCCCTTTTGACCGCCTGACTGCTTCCTACAAATAAAATCCATTTTTGTTACTTGCTTGTTATCTTTCGCTGATATCTCAATCATAAGTCGGTGACATCCAATACTATGCTTTGTCGTTTTATTTTCAAGGGAAAAGAATTAGAACTTAACTCAATAAGGAACTATGCGAGTAAAAAGAATGACTATTGAAGAGGGAAAGCGTGTAGGCATCAGCCGCTTCCCGAACTTCCATAAGACAGGGAGCGTGCGAGGTATGAAGAAGCTCTATTATGGGCAGAACTGCCTTTTGGTGCGATGTGGCAACTATATCTATAATGTGTCACCGGAACCCCATATATATAATCAGGCAACAATCTAACCACCAACCGATATGAACACAGATATTGATTTCATGAAAATCGCCGATGGCGACAAGGCATTTGTGACAGAGTTTGAGAACTTTGTCAACGGCAGAGTGAGCAGCACTGAAAAGACCGGCATTGCAATGACCGCCATGCACCGCTACCTGCAACAGCAGGCGTTCAAGGTGTTCATAGGCTATATGAAGGCTCTTGCACACAACTACCGCAAAGGTCGTTACGATGACCGCAACGAGTGGGCTTCGCGTCTCGCTGACGAGGCTTACGGACACCTTGTTGACTGTGACCTCATATATGACGCAGATTATACAGAACTCAAAAATAGATAATGACATGGAAGATACCGATTTCCCCGAGTACGGACGGCAGTGCGAACTCAAAGAGCCGTGGCGCGGCTATCACCGAGGAACTGTCGTAGGACGAAACGGCTACCGCTTCATCATAGAATTGAGCAGCGGAGCGAGAATAGAACTTTACGATGACGAAATAGAATTTGACTGATATGTGCAGATTACAGACACCACAATTGGAAGAAGCCTTAAATGGCTACCCCCTTTACTCCCAGGACGGCAAACGAAAAGAAGCGATTTGCCGTGCGATATTCGCAATAGGGTCTGCCCGTTGGTACATACTTGAGGGCGAAAGAGAGGACAACGACACTATCATGTTCGGCATAGTCATAGGACTGCTTGAAGATGAATACGGCTATGTATCGTTGAAGGAACTCTCTGAGATTGAACTCAATCTTACATCGTATGGATTTGGCAGACTCCAAGTTGCGCAAGTGCCTGATTTCAAGCCTACCGCTTTGAAAGATATTAAGGATTATCGCCTGCAAGAACTCCTTACAAGGCTTGAGGATTAAGAAACCGGTCAGCCGTGGATCTCTCCTCCACGGCTGACATAAACACTGAACTATTATGTATATAGATGATTTGACAGATGCGGTCGTTGAATGTGCCGAATCCAAAGGCTGGAAAGTGGAAGCCGGCATTATCTATAAGGAGCAGAAAAGCGAGTTTGAATTTGCCAAGTTCAGCCCAGCCGGACGTGATTTTTCATTCCGCGCGACCATGAAATGTGCCAACATCAACTCTCTTATCGAGGATATTGACAATTACTATGAGAGTTTCGATGTTGACTCTGAGACATATCTATGGCTCGACCATAACGGACACGGCAAAAGTGGTGCGCCATACCGCATGAGAGCTGTTCTTGAAGACATGGAGGCTACCGAGAAGATGATTAAAGAACTTTTGGACGCGATAAAAGGAATGGAGGTGCCCGAAGAATACTGATTTCCCCTTAAAGCATCAAAAGCGACCTGCCATATCCATCACGGACATGGCAGGTCTGAGTGTGCGGAATTGTACCCAATTAATTAAAAAAACAAAATAGGCATGTTACATAGTGATATAATCAAGATAGCGGTCAAGAATGGTTGGCAGGTCTCGATAACTAATAGTGAGGATGGTTTCTTCTTCGATTTCCACCGTCGGACGCTCGGCGGATTGCCATTCAGCTTCACCGCCGAGCTTTCCCGAGGATGTGTCGCCACGCTCGTTGACGAGATCATCTCATTCGTCGATGCGCTCGACCCCGAGCGTTATGCAAGCGAGTGGCTTGAAAGTTCCGGTGAAACTTCCCCGAGCCGGTTCCTTCAGGCCGTAGCCGACATGGATGACATCCGCACCCGAGCCTGGCTTCTCGCTTTCTACCTCTCCGAAATCGCTGAGAAGGGGGAGCAGCTTCTCAACTTTCCGTGGTACTGCTGGAACTGATTGGATAAAGGTTTACTGTTTTCCAGACTTACGTTTTCGACCCTTCTTCGGAAGGCCCGACTGCTTGTATTCAATCAGAGTCTGACCAAGAAAGACACACCGTCCATTTGTCGGAGACTTTAGAAAAGGTAAAGGTTTTTTCTCGTTGGATAAGTAATCATAGATGGTGCATCTATGAACACCAAAGTATCTTGCGGCCTGACCGACAGAGTAGAGGAACTCCGGCTTGATTTCCATAGTATTTTGCGTCACTTTCATAAGCATATATCACCAAAAGCTAAAGGTTTATTAACACTGCAAAATTACCTAAATACAGATTCGCTACAAAGTGCGAAATATGCGATAATGTGCGATATTGCAGGATATTATGCGACCGGAAAAACCATCATTTATTATCATCGGAATCGTCATCCAGCGCGTCAGCTTTCAACCGCGATTCTCTGGATATATATGCTACAAAGTTGACAAGGTTGACATCTGTGAAGGTCTGTTGAATGAGAAAATTCGAGGCGCGGCAAGCTTCTATTATACAATACTTTAATTCTTTATTTATGTAAAAAGTAAAGAATATAAGAATGTAGGATGTGTCACCTTGTGGCTATGGTTTATTTCAACCGAAAGATTCTGTCAACCTTTGTCAACCTCTGTCAACGCATAATATTTTACAGATATATCTTATAACAAGCTAATTAAGCGTTGTCACAGTTGTCATTGTCGAAGTATGTGTTTCATATTTTCGCTAAAACTGCCTTCAATGAAAAAAGACCATCCAATACAGACGGTCTTTAATGCACAACGGGGCTCAAACATCATTGTTTCCCGTTTATTTTATCGTTAAATGAAGTTCATATCTCTTTATATTTTGCCACAAATTTATGTAGTTTTTGTGGCAGTTCTAAATCATTCTCATATTTTCCGCTGACTGGGGATTGAGATTATTCTCTGACTTTCAGCGTTAATTATCTTCATCAGATAATATTTCAGTTTCAAGGTCAACGCCAAAGGCATCTTTCAGCATAAGATAGTCGAAGCACAACGCTTTGGGGCGGTTGGTTTTCTTTCTTTTGACCTGCTGACCGTTTACGGTCTCCATAGAGTAGTCTATCTCTCCGTTGGGAAGAAGAATAGAGAATCTGTCCTGTTTCAGTCCGAGGTAAGAATTGTGCGATTTCAAATACGACATAATGGTAGACCAGTAAGATCTGGCAGATGTGGCATTGCTTCCACGTCCACTGAACAATGGCGAGACAGCAGCAGCGTTAAGATATAGAATCGGTCTTGCTTCCGAAAACTCTATATCTTCGCTCGTTGATAGCGGACGGAACCGCCGCAGGTATCTTATATTGTAATGCACGCCTTCGATACATTTGCCGGTGGTCTGGAATCCCTGAAGCATATTCCAAAAGTCGCCGACCTCCGAACTTTCCTGTGCAAGCTCATTCTGATTAAGGACACCGCTAACCGCGGTCTCGAACAACTCACTATAACTGAAAGGTAAATCAAGGACGGTTTCAAGAGTGCGGAACACGGCAAGCGGTATGATCCAGTTGCCGAAGATACGCTCGTGAACTGTCACATCACTGAGTCTGGCCGCAAGCTCTCGTTTACTCATGGCATAAGCCTCGGAAAAATTCTTCTCGAAAAGCATACGATGTTTAAGCAGTTCCACACTCAGATGCGTCAGACCCATATTACAGACCGACATAAGCTCTTCATATCTTGTCCTTTCCGACTGATTGAATGATGTCTTGGTGAATGACAGGAACAAGACTCGCGTATATAGAGCCATGTCATAGGTTGGTTTGTCCTGCCCACACAGTGCAACACCGGTGCTGACAATGGTCTGAGTGGCCATACCGTCAGTATTGGTATTCTTCTTTGTCTGACCACCACCTCCCCAAAGACCTTTGAGATAGTCTATCTTGCGAATATCAAGGTCATTTTTGTATTCGTCGAAAACGACAAGGGTATTGACCGCCTGCGATACACGGTCATTCATCGCCGGAACAGAGGTGATACCAAGGTTAGGAGGGTCTATGCCATGAATGAAGAACGACTGGAGGCATGTCGCAAGAGTTGTCTTGCCCGTGCCTTTCTCGCCGAACAGGTTGAGTATGGGGAAGTGTCTGACTCGTTTGAAAATAACGTCGCGAAACAATGTCGCTATCAGATAACACAAGGCTATCCGCGCATTGTCTCCGAATACAGACAAAAGCCTATCGGTGTAGGTTTTCAGTGATATACCACTTGTTTCATTGTGTACCATAAGCCTCTCAAACTGATATATCTCGGGATTGTTGCGATACATCTTGGAGGTTGCCGGAATATAGTATGCTTTGCCATTGTTGGCCCTGACGATGCCCATATCGTCGACGGCGATGAACACACCGTCTGATAACAGGCCGTTCCCGAACGCAAAGAAGTCGTTGTTAACATCCCAGCCAAGTTTCCGTATTCTCTCCGCAGTGTCAGTCCTGGCATACAGAAAACGCTTGACATGGTTGAGCCTGTCAATTTTTGCAAGCCAGATGAAATTGCCGAGTGTCCCGGTTTTCTGTTGGAAAGCATTTAAGGAGCACATCTCAGATTCCTTTATTTCAAGAAGGCGGCTTTCGCCATACTCATTCCGCAGTCTGAATATGCGGGTGCCGTTGTTATCATCCGAAATGTGAAACAGAGGTTCCATCGTGAAGTTAGAAACCATGACTGGATCTTCGTCTTCATCACCGATTGTGTAATAACAGTTGTCGCGCACGAACAATCCGGAGCGGCGTAGATCCTCAATCTCCTTCTGTTTCTCATCCAAAGATGTCAACGATTCCTTTTTCTTTTTCGCCTCGTTGCGGGCCTGCGTTACGGCGTCGCGCCATAACTTGACTCTGCCATGAATCTTTGCAAGCTGTTCGATGCAGTCATCAAGCAAGAGCTGGTCTTTGACATGCCTGAGAAGATTCGCTATCTCAGACACATACTTTCTGTCCTTCACAAGTGAATCTGACTCACAGAATCTTTTTTCTGCAAGCCAAACGATGAAGTGCTTTTCGGGAAGCTCGATATAATCCTCTTTACAAGTGATATAGCTGTCTGCATCGTTTTTACCTGGCTTGATTGTCACGGCATTATCAGGCAACACTTCATAGTCCGGATACTGCTCCTTCAATTCTTCTTCGGTCAGAGGAATCTCAGCGAACGGAATCTGCCTGACGGTAACATCAAATCCCTTGCGTATAGCTTCCGCGCCATTTCGCATTACAGCCTCGAAGCCGGGGCCGTAAAGACAGTCTTCCGCCACATCTGAATCAGGGATGAAGCAAAGGGAAGTCGTGATTCGTTTCAATTGATCAAACTGGCTATCAGACCAGGCGGTTCCAAGCGAAGCCACCGTGTTATCAAATCCGATAGACTGGAGTCTAAGTACATCCGGCGCTCCCTCGACTATGATAACATTATCAGCCTCCTTCATTCTGGAGGCTCGATCTATGCCAAATACTGTTTCCCCTTTGGTATAGATGATTGAATTGGCGGAATTGATATACTTCGGTGCATTGGAGTTACCTCCGATATATCTCGCTGTAAAGGCTATAACACGCCCCCAGCGGTTCCGAATCGGAATCATAATCCGTTCCCTGAACATCGGATAGACTCTGCTGTTATCATCCTTTTTAAGCAAGCCAAGTTCAAGCAGTACATCTGTACCTATGCACTTTGTCTTGCAATAGTCCTCTAATTTGTGACCGTCCTTTGGAGCATAGCCCAACCCGGAAGTAGAACAAAACTCTTCGGGCCATCGGCTATAAGCGTATTCCCTTGCAGCTCTGGCTTCGTCACTTGCGTCAAGACGTAGTTCGTCCACATAGAAGCGATATACCTGTTCAAGAGCTGCAAGAAGCGACTCTTTATGTTTGGCAGTATCACGCTCTTCGTCGGTTTTCTCGGTGTCGATGTGTTCGATTGGGATATTATGGTCACTCGCAATCTTCTCTACGGCTTGTATGAAGCTCATGCCTTCTTTCTCCATCACAAAGGAAATGCCGTCACCACTGCGTCCGCAACCAAAACAATGATAAAGATTTTTACCCAGACTGACGGAGAAAGATCCGGTTTTCTCACTGTGAAACGGACATAGGCCGACAAGAGAGGATCCCTTTCTTGTCAGTTTTACATAAGGTTTAAGAATCGTCTCAATGTCAAGATTCCGTACAGCCTGTATTGTTTTCTCGCTTATCAGATAGTCGTCAGTCTTGTCCAGCAGTCAATAATGGCCTGCCCTGAAAATTTAGGGCGGCGTGTATTTCCGGGATTCAACGGCGCAATCAATCCCATAAGGCGATACTTGATAAATGTCTTATGGCATATACCAAGTTCCGAACAAGCCCTCTTTACTGAGTACACTCCGTCAGGATTACATTTCGGCCGCAATTCTGTCATTCTCTGTTGCTGTATTTGAGAGCAGTATGGGGGAGAAGATTCTTTCTCTGGCAACTCTCTCGATTACACTCTTAGCCCAGTCAGGAATCCGACAGCACACATACTTCCAATTGAAGAATGTGCGCCTATTGATTCCTGTCGCCTCGACAACCTCTGTGACAAACTCTATCCTTTCTTGTGTAGAAAGGTTGTTGAGATAACCACATAATTGTTTAGCGTCCCTGTGCTTGATGTCATTTATCTGATTCTCCATATCCGTTATCTGGTAACTTTTAGAGATAATCCTGAATCGTCCTTTGCAGCACCCTTAATTCGGCAGTGCAGTATTCCATCTTGCCCGGTCGCTTGATTGGAGAGATTTTGCCTTGACGTCTCCAACGTTCTACGTTGCGGCGTCCGAACATTTCGTATGCCTTGCGCTGGCTTACATACTCGGGGTCGGTGATGTCAGATTTCAGCATTCTAACTACGCGAGATGCTAAATCATTAAGGAAGGTCTCATACGGAATGAGATGATCGAGAAATTGTAATAGTGCCATAGTAGTGTTGTTAGTGTCAAGACACTCTTCGGACTTCGATTGTCTGCGCGACACGATCCGTCTTTGTCGTGAACTGACGGTTATAGATAGCTCCGAGTTCCGAAGCCTGAGTGCGCACGCTCTTCAAACGAGCAATGGGGAAAGTGGCCGAATCGCCAACCTGCATTTCCACAAGGATGGGACGGATTTTCTGGGTGTACTCATTCATAGTTCCTTATTTTGTTGCCATTATATTTGGCTGTTTGATATTTAATGATTAACTTTGCTGTCAATCCATCTGTGATTTAGAAACGCAAAATAACACATTTTGGTTTATATAAACACTAAATGGTTTGTTGATTTAAGAATTAATCACAGTTTAATGTTTAATATCGAACTAAAAGAAGTACACATCGGTCAAGCCATCGACAAAAGGCGTGAAGAGCTGAAAATGAGCAAATCAGAGTTCGGCCGGCAGATTGGTGTGCCTCAACAGCACATCAATCGAATCTTCGAGAGAGAGACGATTGAAACCAAGAAGCTGATAAAGATTTCAAAGGTGCTTGAGTTCAATTTCTTTGCGCTCTTCTGCAAGTTACCTACAAACGTTAATGCGTTACTCGCAGCCGTAGCTCTTGGCGATGGTGATGCCTGGAATAATATCGGTGATGCGGCTCTCGCTTCGCAGCTGGCCTTGTCCAAGAAAGAGAATGAGGGACAGAAAGCCTTGATTGAGCAGCTTAATTCAAGAATCGCACTTCTCGAGCAGCAGGTAGAAAGACTTGACGCTCATCTGAGAGATAAAGACCAAATGATCGAACTATTAAAAGAGAGTAAAATGAAGTAGCTATATATAATAAGGTGGTACCTTGTTACAATAGTAAAATTTGGTTCAAAAAACGTTTACCAATTGTTTACCATTGCAGCATAACCCACTGATATTACCTCTTCGATGTCAGCGGCTCAGGCTGCCATCGAGGATTAATCCCTTCGTCAGAACGAATAATTCCATAACAAGGTCGGGATTTCAAATTATTGGAATCCCGACCTTTCTTAATCTCTCTATCGAATATGTCAGAAGCTGAAATGAACGCCTATCGGTTCAACGTATCCGTCCGAAATAGGCCGGGTTTTTCATGGTGTTTATGGTTGCGATCTTTGCAGTCAAAAATGCTATGTTTAATTTGAATGAGAGCAATCGTATTGTAATGGCGCAGCATCCGACCGATATGCG
>Ga0209064_1003961_pt1 | contig 11848 bp, 12 predicted proteins | sample Inofromicrocosms_FD_187498 | JGI IMG/M metagenome (GOLD analysis project Ga0209064, IMG submission 187498) | Mouse cecum microbial communities from Vienna, Austria - Inoculum for glucosamine and mucus D2O microcosms (SPAdes) (version 2) | ecosystem: Host-associated > Mammals > Digestive system >... | reverse complement strand
TGAAAAAAACAAGATTTTGATAACAGGATAACTTTTTGACATACAGACATAGAAAAATTACCCGCTCCGGACTGAAGCGGGTAAGGGAGGATGTGCTCTTTATTTTAGTTTAAATGAAAGAGCCGTGCGAGACCGCTCAATCTTCAGGCAATCTTCAGGCAAGCGCGCCCGTCTTTTCGTGTTTCATCTCCTGCGACAAGAACGCCGTTGAGTCACAAAACCACCGCAATAACATTTTTTTGTACTTTATTTGGCAAACTATTAACAAATTGTAAAAATAAATCACTAACTTTGCAGCCTGCATTTACAAAAGCCAATTATTGACGCAGATAGTTTTTCAAAATTAAACTATGAACTTATTACAGCAGAAACTTGCAAAGTACACTACTCCTCAACAGGCCAAGTCGGCCGGGGTCTACCCATATTTCCGCGCAATTTCAAGCGAACAGGATCCCGAGGTTATTATTGACGGGAAAAAAGTCCTGATGTTTGGCTCTAACTGCTATTCGGGCCTTGTAAACGACCCCCGTATCAAAGAGGCGGCAGTTGAAGCGACCCGCAAATATGGCACCGGCTGCGCCGGTTCCCCGTTTCTCAACGGCACGCTCGACCTCCACAAGAAACTCGAAGCAAGGCTTGCCGAATATATCGGCAAAGAGGATGTAATGATTTACTCGACCGGCTTCGGAGTCAATCTCGGAGTTGTCTCGACCCTCACGGGACGCGAAGACTACATCCTGTGGGACGAGCAAGACCACGCTTCCATCATCGAAGGCCGCCGTCTATCGTTCAGCCAGTCGCTGAAATACAAGCACAACGACATGGAGTCGCTCGAAAAGCAACTTCAGAAGTGTGACCCGGACAAGGTTAAGCTCATAGTTTCGGACAGCGTGTTCTCCATGGAAGGCGACGTGGCCCATGTCAAGGAAATGGTTGAACTCGCCAAGAAATATGACGCAAGCGTCATGATTGACGAAGCCCACGGTATCGGCGTATTCGGCGAAGGCGGACGAGGCGTGTGCCACGCACAAGGAGTCGCCGATGATGTGGACCTGATTATGGGAACATTCTCCAAGTCTTTCGCGTCGCTGGGCGGATTCATCGCCACCAGCAAGGAAGTTACCAACTACCTGCGCCATCACTCGCGCTCCTACATCTTCACCGCGTCAATCACACCCGCGTCGACCGCTGCCGCGCTTGCAGCCATCGACATCATGGAAAAGGAGCCGGAACGTCAGGAAAACCTTTGGAAACTGACCAACTTCGCCCTCGACGGCTTCCGTCAGGCCGGATTTGAAATCGGCAATACCTCGACCCCGATTATCCCGCTTTTCATCCGCGACGACTTCAAGACGTTTGCCATTACCCGCGACCTTCTCGACGATGGCATTTTTGTGAACCCCGTCGTAAGTCCCGCCGTTGCTCCCACCGACACCCTCATCCGGTTCAGCCTCATGGCCACCCACACTATGGACCAAGTCGCTACCGCAATTGAAAAAATCACCAAGGTGTTCAAGAAACACGGCGTGATTGCCTGACTTGATAAAGCATTCACCCTAAACACATAACAAAGCCGGGGCGCAGAATAAAAATTCTGCGCCCCGGCTTGTTTCTACTTGGTAACCTTGTCTTTCACCTTGTTAAAGATATTGACCGTTTCGGAACCTACTTTCTTTGCGACCTTGACAGTCCCCTCCTTGGTCTTGTCATAGGCATTTTCCGTACCGTCGGCAACCTTTTTAGCTACTTTAATCGTGCCGGCCTTTGTTTTGCCATATACCTTTACAGCTCCGTCGCCGACTTTGTCAGCGACCCTGACGGTACCGACTTTTGTTGAATCATACGCACTGACGGTAGCGGCCTCGACTTTTTCAGCCACTTTCGCTGTGCCATTTTCCACTTTCTGTACCAAAGTCGAATCGGCAGGCTCTGCACCCGATGCCGAAGGCGCCGCTCCGATGATGCCGGCAAAGGCAATAGCCCCGACGGCAAACAACATAATCTTTTTCATAATACTCTCCTGTTTTATTATTTACTATCACAGGTAGAACACGCGTCACAGCTCTAAGGTTGATTAATATGACTTAAGAGGGCGTTTCATAACAAATGTTAACCCAAAGTGGTGGCATCTTTCAGTTACCTCGGTATAATGACGAGGTTACGAAAGAGGATGCCATGAGGACAAGGTAACTTCAGTTAGATATTAATTTCAAAATTTTAGCATGAGGCTGTTTTATATAAATGCTTTTGTCGCACCCGTTTTCACGGCTGGATTTAACATTTGTCATGAAACACCCTCTAAACATTGTCATCTACAACAAAAGAGAGACGCCACCTCCTCTAATGAGGGGCGGCGTCTCGGGGATATTGCTTGTTATGACTTTAGCGGGAAATTTAGTCCTGATTGAGGTTTACGCGCTTGAAGACAACAGCGAGGAGACCTTTCTGAGACTGCTCCAGATACTGTGCGATGGTCAGGTTGCTGTCCTTTACAAATTCCTGCTCCATGAGGCAAGATTCTTTGTAGAACTTGTTGACACGACCGTTGGCGATATTCTGAATCATAGCCTCGGGGAGGTTGGCTGCCTTGGCGGCTGCGGTCTCGGCTGCGATAGTGCGGGCCTTGGCTGCTTCTTCCTCGGTGAGCCATCCCTTGGCGATATTGGACTCGATGTGAGCCTCGCTGTCAACGAGGTTGGGGTTGATACCGGCCTTCTTGAGAGCTGCCTCGACAGCTTTCTTGACCTGTTCTTCCTTGGTTTTCTCTACAGCGACGTTATATTCAGCGTCGATGATGCTCTGGGGCACAGCGGCACGGTCAACGGCTACGGGGTTCATCGATGCGACCTGCATGGCGATGTCGCGGCCTACCTGATAGTCAACGTCGGGAAGATTGAAACCTACGATGGTGGCAAGCTTGTTGCCGAGGTGGTTGTAGGAAGTGGTCGAGGGGGCCTCTACTACTTCGTAAGCACCGATTTCCATCTTTTCACCGGTCTTGCCGATTTCCTCGACAATGAGAGCCTCGATGGTGCGGCCGTCGAGTTCGAGAGCCTTGAGCTCGTCAACGGTCTTGACGCGGTTAGCGACAGCAGCGTCGAGAATCTTCTGGGTGAGTTCCACGAAGCCGGCGTTCTTAGCCACGAAGTCGGTCTCGCACTTGAGAGCGACGATAGCGGCGAAACCGCCTTCGTTCTTAGAGAGGACACAGCCTTCCGATGCCTCGCGGTCTTCGCGCTTTGCGGCAACGGCCTGACCCTTCTTGCGAAGAATCTCGACAGCGGCGTCGATGTCGCCGTTAGTCTCGGCGAGAGCTTTTTTGCAGTCCATCAAGCCGGCACTTGTCAAGTGACGGAGCTTGGTGATTTCTGCCATTGTAACTGCCATATTGTAATGTAGTTTTAATCGGTTAAAAATTATTCTTCAACAGTCTCGGTTGCCTCAACAACGGTTTCGGCAGCTTCGGGTTCATCCTTGCGGGCAACGCGGCGGCGTTCGCGCTTTGAACCGTCGGCCTGAGCAGCCTCGGCATTGGCATCGGCCTTCTCTACCTTGCGTTCTTCGAGACCTTCGCTGATAGCGGCGCAGACGGTGTCGAGGATAAGCTCGATTGACTTGGATGCGTCATCGTTGGCGGGGATTACGAAATCCACGTCTTTGGGGTCAGAGTTGGTGTCGACGATACCGAATACGGGGATACCGAGACGGTTGGCCTCAGCCACGGCGATGTGTTCCTTGTGTACGTCAACGACGAAAAGAGCCGAGGGAAGACGGTTCAGGTCGGCGATAGAGCCGAGAGTCTTCTCAAGCTTTGCGCGCTGACGGGTAATCTGGAGCTTCTCGCGCTTGGAGAGGTTGTCAAATGTACCGTCCTTGGTCATCTTGTCGATGGAAGCCATCTTCTTGACAGCCTTGCGGATGGTGGGGAAGTTGGTAAGCATACCGCCGGGCCAGCGTTCTACAACGTAGGGCATGTTTACTGACTGGGCTTTGTTGGCGATAATCTCCTTGGCTTGCTTCTTGGTAGCTACGAAAAGGATTTTCTTGCCACCTTTGGCGATATTGCGCAGAGCGGCTGCTGCCTCGTCGAGCTTGGCGGCAGTCTTATAGAGGTCGATAATGTGGATACCGTTGCGCTCCATGAAGATGTAAGGAGCCATTGCAGGATTCCATTTTCTTTTCATGTGGCCGAAATGGCAGCCTGCTTCGAGGAGTTGGTCAAATGTTGGAGTTGACATGATTTTTTTTGTGGTTGTTTACGTTCTTTTTAAAATACAATCAGGGAGTAGGGAACGTGTCCATCTCGATGATTTAGATACTAAACACATCCCGGTTTCGGCAGGACGGAAAAAAACCGCCTGACAAAACACGAGAAATATATTAACGCTTGGAGAACTGGAAGCGTTTGCGTGCTTTGGGACGACCGGGTTTCTTACGCTCGACAGCGCGGGGGTCGCGGGTCATGAAGCCTTCGGCGCGGAGTGCGGGCTTGTCCTCGGGATTAACCTTGACGAGGGCGCGGGCGATTGCGAGACGGAGAGCCTCGGCCTGACCTTTGTAGCCACCGCCGTTGAGATTGACGTGGATGTCATATTTCTCTACAGCGTCAAGAGTCGCGAGGGGCTGTTTTACGATATATTGAAGGATGGACGAGGGGAAGTATACGTCCAAGGCGCGCTTGTTGATGGTGATTGCGCCATTGCCTTCCTTGAGGATCACACGGGCCACGGCGGCTTTACGGCGGCCAACTGCATTAACTGATTCCATGCTTCAATTATTTTATATTGTTAATATCGAGGACAACGGGGTTTTGAGCTGCATGGGGATGATCGGAACCATTGTACACATGCATGTTTTCAATCAGGCGGCGACCAAGGCGGTTCTTGGGGAGCATGCCTTTCATAACCTTGATGAACAAGGGGTGGTAGCCGGGCTTGATGTGCTTGTTGAACGACTTCTTCAGAAGAAGCTCGGGAGTGCTGACACGCTGGCCGCCGGGGTAGCCGGTATAGGACAGATATTCGTGGTCAGTCCACTTTTTGCCGGTCAGTTTCACCTTGTCGGCGTTGATGATGATGACGTTGTCACCACATTCCATGTTGGGTGAGAATTGGGGTTTGTTCTTGCCGCGCAGGATTTTGGCAACCTGAGCGCAAAGACGACCGAGCACTTGGTCGGTAGCATCGATAATCACCCACTTGCGCTCAACCTGCGAAGGGTTGAGGGTGAGGGTCTTGTAGCTTAAAGTATCCACGTTAGATGTTTAATTAATAGATAGTTACTGTTGACTTCAACACAGCGCGACTCGGCCAAAAGCTGCGCAGTGAGGCCGTCGGGTTTATTAATTTGGACATAATCGGACTGCAAAGGTAGTAATTTTCAACCAAATAAGCAAGCGGCTGAGTCGTTTCACCGCAATTAATTTTCAACAATCACGTCATACCGCAATAAAAATCGCAAAAAAAATTGCCGTTGGCGGCAGATGTTGTATATTTGCACATGTTTTAAACATCCTCTTAATAAGGCGCGTCCCCAGCGCTCCATTGTCTTTATCATCTTCACCATTACAACCATGACTATTTTAAAAGAAGGTATTCCCGTCGGGTTCTGCAGCGACCACGCGGGTTATGAAATGAAAAACGTAATCGAGGGATACCTCGACTCTAAAAACATCAAGTGGACTGACTTCGGCACCGATTCGACCGAAAGTTGCGACTATGCCGACTTTGCCCACCCCTGTGCCCGCGCCGTCGAGGCAGGCGAATGTTACCCCGGCATCGCGCTGTGCGGGTCGGGAAACGGTATCGGAATGACCCTGAACAAGCATCAGGGAATCCGGGCGGCAATCTGCTGGAATGTCGAGCTTGCCGAGCTCGCGCGGCGCCACAACAACGCCAACGTGCTCGTGCTGCCTGCCCGCTTCATCGACAATGTCACCGCCATCAACATCGTCGAGACGTTCCTCTCGACCCCGTTTGACGGCGGCCGCCACGAGCGACGCATCGAAAAAATGCCCGTGACGGAGTGACGGCCTCGGGCTGAGGCAATCCGGCTAAAAAAACAAAAAAACGCATGGGTGCGTTATAAAATCATGGATTAACCCTCGATTTTATAACGCACCCATGCACGTTTCAACATCCACAACCATGAAACCTCCGGGCCACGACCTGAAACACAGGATTTTCGCGGCTGTCCGTTATATCGTGCCGGTGGCGGTCTCGGCGGGACTCGTCGCGTGGCTGCTCCAAAAAGTAAATATCCATCAGGTAATCGGCATTATCCGTCAGGGATGCGATTTCAGCTATATAGCCGTGATGATGTTCCTGACGATGCTTTCGTTTATAATCAGGGGCATCCGCTGGGGCATACAGCTGCGCGCCGCCGGGGTGCCGCGCATGTCGCCGGTGCTTGAGAGCGTCTCGATATTCGGCGCCTATGCGCTCAACCTCGTCTTCCCGTGGCTCGGCGAGGGATGGAGGTGTGTGTTTGTCTCCCGCCGGGAGAGGGTGCCGCTGTCGACAGTCATCGGCACCGACATCGGCGACCGGGGCAGCGACGCTGTGGTAATCCTGATGCTCGCGGGCGCGGCCTTTGCTGTGGCACGTCCCGCCCTTGACCGGTTCATGGCCCGCTACGCGATAGGCCGGGACATCACCCGCATAACCGACGACCCTCGGTTATGGCTCGCCGTCATTGCCGTTGTCAGCATCCTGTGGCTCATCGGACACTTCGGCAAGCGGTTCCGCTACGTCAGGGCCGTGGAGGGAAGCCTCACTCAGATATGGGACGGATTCAAAGTCATGTTCACCATGAAAGGCATCGGGGCCTATGTCGTTCTGACCGCCGGAATATGGATCTGCTACTTTTTTGAGACATACGCCTGTCTCTACGCATTCCCCTTCACGAGGGAACTGATTCACGCCCCCGGCTCCTGCGCCGGACTGATTCCGGGCCTCGTAGTGTTTGTTTTCGGGTCATTCAGCATGGGCGTTCCATCCAACGGCGGCCTCGGGCCGTGGAACATAGCAGTCATCTTCGCCCTGTCGCTCTACGGCATAGGACAGACCGAGGGAGCGGCCTATTCGGTAGTGGTATGGGGGTTTCAGACGCTCATGACCATCCTACTCGGCATCTTCAGCGCGGTATATATAATGGCCGATAAGCGCAAAAATGCCTCACGGATAGCGGAAAAGTAACGTTTTTTTTCGTATTTTTGCCCCCACGACGTAGCTTATATAATTCAACTTTCGTCTTCCACATTCCACCCTTCACCTTTTAACTATATATGTATGTATAAATCACTGTTTGTCATTCCCGCCCGTGGAGGCAGCAAGGGCATACCGCGCAAAAACATAAAACCGCTCAACGGCCGGCCACTGATTGCCTATGCGATTGACGCGGCGACCGGTGCTGGCGCAGGGAAGGACTGCATCATTCTTTCAACCGACGATGACGAGATTGCCGCGACGGCCGAAAGCCTCGGACTCCCCGTCTCCTACCGCCGCCCGGCTGCGCTGGCGACCGACACGGCAGGGTCGCGAGAGGTCATCCTTGACGCGATGGACTGGGCCGATACACAAGGAATCGGATATGACAACGTCGTGCTCCTGCAACCCACCTCCCCGTTCCGCACTGCCGCCGACGTTGTCGGGGCGACAGCGTTGTACCATCCGGGAATCGACATGGTTGTCAGCGTGACACAGGCCGCCTGCAACCCCTATTATGACTGTTTCGAGACCAACCCCGGCGACGGGTTCCTGCATGTCGCCAAGGGCGACGGACTTTACACCCGCAGGCAGGATGCCCCCGCAGCATGGCAGTACAACGGCGCGGTATATGTGATAAACCCCGAGTCGCTGCGCAAGATGCCATTGGGCGCCTTTCCGCGACGCATCCCCTTCGTGATGCCGCGCGAGAGGTCAATCGACCTTGACTCCCCCCTCGACTGGACAATCGCCGAGGCGGTCATGAACAATCAATCAAGAAAATAAAAAGTTGCCTGACAACCTCTAAACCATCCGTTCAAAAACCATCCGTTCAAAATGAATAAAAAAATCCTGTTTTTACTATCAGCGGCGGCCATGACCGTCTCGTCGATTTCCGCCTCGCCCCTCACCCCTGACCAAGCACTCGCCCGCGCCGGGAAATCGGGGATGATGAAGGCGGTGTCAACTGCCGGAAACGCGCTGAACACGATGCCTGTCTACTCGGCAGGAAACGAGACCCCGCTCTACTATGTGTTTGAAAACAAGCAGTCGGGATTTGTCATCATCTCGGCCGACGACGTGGCCGTCCCCGTGCTCGGATATGCCGACAGCGGACGCTGGGATGCCGACGCGATGCCGCCCGACATGAAATGGTGGCTGGAACAATATGGCCTCGAAATCGAAGCCGCGTCGGCATCAGCCGCACCCGCCGCACCCGCCGCCGTGTCCCGCGACTATATCGCCCCGATTGTAAAAACGCTATGGAATCAGGCTGCCCCCTACAACGACATGTGTCCCGCCGTCCGCAGCACAAAGACTTTCACCGGCTGCGTTGCCACCGCAATGGCGCAGGTGATGAAAGTCCACGACTGGCCCGCCACAGGCAAGGGTTCGCAGTCCTACACTTGGAACAACAAAAATATCTCGCTCGATTTCTCGACAGTTACATTTGACTGGGACAACATGCTCGACTACTATACCGGCCGCGCGACCGACGCTCAGAAAAACGCTGTCGCGCAGTTGATGTATGCCTGCGGTGTCAGCGTGAAGATGTCTTTCGGCACTGATGAGAGCGGGGCTCTTGTCACCGACATCGCCCCTGCCCTTGTCAACAACTTTGACTATGATCCCTCGATAGCGATGGCTGCCCGCGAATTTTACGGCATCACCGAGTGGGAAGACCTCGTTTACGGTGAATTGTCGGCCGGACGCCCCGTCATCTACTCCGGCTCGGGAGCCGACGGCGGCCATTGTTTTGTGTGCGACGGCTACAATGACGGCTTTTTCCATTTCAACTGGGGATGGGGCGGCGTAAGCGACGGTTTTTTCCGCCTGTCGGCACTCAATCCAAACATACAAGGAATCGGCGGCAACGCCTCGGGTTTCAATGACGGCCAGATAGTCATCTACAACATTAAAAAACCTGTCGAGGAATCTGTTGAATCAACCCCGGTCTTCGGCTCCACAACAATGGCCGGTGCTACCGTCAGCGGCAACAGCCTGACGATGAGCGGCATTTTCTGCAACTACTCCACCCGCGACATTACAGGCCGTTTCCGTCTCAAGGCGGTCAGCGGCCAAGGCGGTGACGGGGTGCTGCTTTCGGCTTTCGGCTCCAACATGAGCCTTGAGCCGGGTTCGGGATTCAAAACCATTTCCGGATCCATTTCGCGTCTGAGCGAAGGAACCTACCGTGTCTATCCCGTCTTCGTCGATGAAGCCGGAACCGAGTATCCCGTCCTGATGCCCACCACACAGCTCGGATATGCCATTCTTGAAAAAGGCTCGGTGTCCACGGTTCAGGTTCCCGCGTCGGGAGAATTCACAGTCAACGATGTGTCCCTCGGCAGCGAGCTTTACTGGGGAAGCGATTTCTCGATTTCAGGCACAATCGTCAATACCGGCGAAAACGACATCGTCCTTCCGCTCTATCCCGTGCTGCTGTCAAGTGCCGGTTATAACGGCATTCTCGCTATGGGCTCGGCAATCAACACCGAGGTGCCCGCCGGCGGCAGCGTTCCGGTCGAGTATATCGGCAACTGGGAACGCAGTGTCTCCTCGACAAAACCCGCCGATGCACGGTACATCGGATTTGTCACCCTCGGCCCGCTTGTCCTTTCAGGCGCACAGTACCAGCAATCCTATGTCGGCATTTCCGTCCCTCTATCGGTCGACCTCAAAGATGCGGTACAGACTTCGGTATTCCTCACCGACTGGACTATAAACAACGGTGACATCGACAATGTCGACCGCGATAAAATCCCCGTGTCAATTACATTGAAATGCGAATCGGGGTATTTCGGCGGAAGCCTTGATGTCGCCATCTTCCCCTTGGCCGGCGGCACCTCGCTCTATGCCTTCTCGTCGCCCGTCGTCTTTATCCCTGAAGGCGAAACCAAAACCATTGAGTTTACAGGTTCTTTCCCCACCGCCACACCGGGAAGGCGTTACAGCGCGGCCGTATACTACAATCAGGACCGGCTCTCGTCGGGACTCCTGCGTTTCAAGATTGCCGCTCTCAGCGGCATCGCCGGTGTAGCCGCCGATGATGCCGCCCTCACCCTGTCGCCCAATCCGGCAACAACATCGGCCACAGTATCGGCATCATCTGAAATCTCGACTGTCGCAATCAGCTCGCTTGCCGGAAACCCGGTTCCTGCAACAGTGTCAATCGACGGCAACAACGCCACAATCGATGTCGAGGCGCTCCCCTCGGGAATATATATCGTCACTGTGTCAACCGAAAACGGCACCGAGTCGCAAAAACTCATAAAAAAATAACCCATGCGCAATTCAATCCTCAAAATCACCTCCGCAGCGGCTGCTGTCACGCTGACAGCAGCCTGCGGCAGCGGGCGCGATACGGCAACCGCCGCCCCGGCCCCGGTCCGCGCGACCCAAGTCTTGGCATCAACACCGCCTCAGGCAGCAGTCATGATTAAGGCTTACATCTATAAGACCAACGGCAATTATGCCGACAATGTCCCCATCGCTGTCAAAGACGGAAAACTTATATCCTACCCCGCACCCTCTGACCTTGCCGACCGGTCTGAACCGGTCGTCCTCGACGGAGGTTATCTCCTTGACCGCCGGGGAGTAGGGCCCGATACACGTTTCACCACCTATACCTATGGTGACTATGCAGCCATGCAGGCACCGCCATCGGAATCCGCCCTGATGGCCGCTATCATCCCCGATGCCCGCGTGACCGAAATAGTGGAAATGCCGTTCCCCTACACGCCCGACTGCGCCTCTCAGTGCAACAAGCTGATCGCCGCCGGCCTCCCCGGCTGCAAAATCATGAAATTCTGATAAAGTTAGCGGCTTTTCACTATATTGAGGCAGTTCCCATAGTCGCGTCGTGACACGACGCAAAATCACCAGTCACTCAGAACCGTAACTTTCCTATTTGCGGCATCGCCGCCGATTGCGCGGTGTAGCCGCGCCTTAACGTTAGGCCCAAGCTGCGCGCCTTTAGGTGCGCGCAGCTTGGGTTTTATACATTTTATGTCCCGAATCGGCTACAGCGTAGCCGGTCATTCCCCCTCAAGACGGGCACATACGGCGCACCTGTTAGCGATATTGTGACCGGCCGGCATGGTAAATGCTGTTTTGTCAGAGCCCGCAGGGCGATATTGTATTAAACCCCGCATGCAGCGCAGCGGAATGCGGAGGTTGTCGGCGCCAACCACAACCCCTGAGCCCGCAGGGCGATGTGATGGTAACTACATTAAACCTCTACTTTCAGACACCGATTCCGACGCAATTTTACGGCCTGTAGCCGCCGGTCTTGACTGAAATCCCCAAATAGCTCCAAAATCGATATTTTTAGTTAATACACGTTAAATATCGCACCAGACTATTGCAGATTCAGAAAAAGTCCTTACCTTTGTATCAAGTTTTTCATGGTATTAGATTTAAGGTAAGAAGATTATTCGTCGAGACGACGAGTAATTTTTTTATGTCCTTATCCCAACCTCAAAAACAAGTCCCATTCCCGGGTCAGTAGAAAAACGGGTCAGTAGAAAAACCGTGGGGAAATAAATTTTTCACAGCCAAAGATTATAGCGAACTTTGTGTCATGGAAAATGACTACTTACAGATGTTGGCGCAGATAGTTTTGCCCTCTCAGATACTTGATT
>Ga0209064_1003957_pt1 | contig 11858 bp, 10 predicted proteins | sample Inofromicrocosms_FD_187498 | JGI IMG/M metagenome (GOLD analysis project Ga0209064, IMG submission 187498) | Mouse cecum microbial communities from Vienna, Austria - Inoculum for glucosamine and mucus D2O microcosms (SPAdes) (version 2) | ecosystem: Host-associated > Mammals > Digestive system >... | reverse complement strand
GCCAGCACCTGGTTGTAGAAGCCGTCCAGGGAGATGGTGGGCCGCAGGCCGTTGCCCGACAGGCCGTAGACCATCGTGGGGCTGCTGTAGGGCAGTATCAGCCACATCATGCACATGAAGGAGATGGTAGAGAAGCCCACATAGGTGGCGATCATCATCTCGCCGCCCTTGATCTTGTTGAGCAGAGCCCCATAGCCGCCGCCGAAGAGAACGGCGAAGGGGGTGGCGATCAGGACCGCCATCAAAAAGCTCACCAGGCCGCCAAAGCGCTCAAAGCCCAGCTGAATGGAAATGGTGCCGCCCAGCAGGCCGGCCAGAATGCCCAGAGGGATGCCGAAGTTCAGGCCGCAGCCCGAGTGAATCATAGGCACCATGGCCAGCACCAGCACCGCGTTCCAGCTGAAGCGGTTGATGATGTTGGTGATCTGCATGGGGAGGCTGATGCCCACAAAGGGGGTCATGATAAACAGGATAAGCAGAAATCCGGAGATAATCAGCCGGGGATAGCCCATCTTTTTCAGTACGGGCGGTAATACGATTGCCTCTAACATATCCTTACCCTCCTTATATGACCTGGCTGACCATCAGCAGGCCGAACTCCTCCGAGGAGGAGGCCGCGGGCAGAATGCCCGCAATCTGTCCGCCTGAGACGATGGCCACCCGGTCACAGGTCTGCCGCAGCTCCTCCAGCTCAGAGGAGATCATCACCACCGTGACGCCGCTCTCCCGGTTGAACTGCTTCAGCGCCTCCAGCACCAGGGATTTGGCGCCCACGTCGATGCCCCGGGTGGGCTCCGACACAAAGAGGAACTTGGGCTCCAGGGCGAAGGCCTTGGCCAGGCAGACCTTCTGCTGGTTGCCGCCCGACAGCTCCCGGGCCTTCTGCTTGGAGCTGGTGCACTTGATCTGCAGCTCCTCGATATACTTCTGGGTCACCCGGTGGATGCCCTTCTCGTCCCGCCACTTGACCAGGCCGCCCAGCAGGTTCTTCAAAAACTTATTCTGGATCTGCATGGCGGGGAAGGCCACATTCCACTCCAGACTCTCGTCCAGCAGCAGCCCCACCTCCCGCCGGTCCTCCGACACGAAGGCCAGCGAGGCATCCAGGCACTTCCGGGGGCTGTTCAGAGGGATGGCCTGGCCGTCGAACTCCACGGTGCCGCCCGCCTCATACAGGCCCATGATGCCGTTGGGGATGCCCAGCTTGCCCTGGCCCGCCAGACCGCCGATGCCCAGGATCTCTCCCTTGCGGACATCCAGATTCACATTGCGCACCGTCTCGCCGGGCATGTCCACCCACAGGTTCCGGATGGACATGATGACCTCGGCGTCCGCCTCGGCCTCTGCCCTGGCCTGGGCAGGAGCGGCGGCGCGCTCCACATCCCGGCCCACCATCCAGCGGGTGATATCCTCCACGCTGGACTCCCCGGCGGGCACATCCCGGACCACACGGCCGTCCCGCATGACCACCACCTTGTCGCACACCGACAGAATCTCGTGGAGGCGGTGAGTGATGAAGATGACCGAGATGCCCCGGGCCGCCATGCCCCGGATGGAGTCCAGCAGGGCCTCGGCCTCCTTCTCGGTGAGCACGGCGGTGGGCTCGTCCAGAATCAGCAGTTTCAGCTGGTCCTTGCTCAGCTCCCGGGCAATTTCGGTAAACTGCTTATGGCCCACGGGCATACTGCTGATTACCATCTTGGCGTCGATCTCCACGCCCATCTTCTCAATGGCCTCGGCGGAGCGGCGGTCCATCTCCTTATAATCCAGGGTATTCAGCCGCTCGCCGAACACCTCTGAAATAACATTCTTCTTTTTAGGCTCCCGATTCAGGAGGATATTTTCTGTGGCGGTGAAGCCGGGGATCAGGGAGAACTCCTGATGCACCATGCCGATGCCCGCCTCCAGGGCGTCAAAGGGGGTATTAAACCGGACCTTCTGTCCGTTGACAAGGATGTCGCCGCCGTAGCCGCCGGTCTCCCGGATGACATCCATGCCGAAGAGGATCTTCATCAGCGTGCTCTTGCCCGCGCCGTTCTCGCCGCACAGGCCCAGAACCTCCCCCGCGTTCAGGGTGAAGTTGATGTCGGTGAGGACCTGATTGCCGAAGAAGTCCTTTTTAATATTTTGCATCTGAAGCAAGGGAGTGCCGTTATTTATCATACATCTGCCCTACCTATCCGTTCGTACACAATTCGCCGAAAATTTATGTTTTTATTAGTCTGCCCCGGTTTCCCGCCGGGCCAGGAAGCCAAATTTTTTAAAGGACCGGAAACGGGGAGGAGGACAGGTCCTCCTCCCCGTTTTGGATCAAGCCTTCTGTGTCAGATCAGCTGACGGTGTAGTACTTGTCGGGAATCTCCACATCGGCGTTGCCCATGAAGCGGCCGGGATTGCCCATGATATAGGTGTCCTGATAGATCAGGAACACGTTGTCGGACTTCACGCCGGTGGTGGCGTTGGTGTAGCCGGCGCCGTTCCACTCGGCCTTGGGGGAGTAGACGTTCAGGGCCTCGGCCACGGCGTCCATATCGGTGATGTCGCACTTGCCGTCGATGACATTCTTGGCGTGCTCAGCCAGGCCGGCGGACAGGGTGTAACCGTAGGAGTAGGCCCAGGTACCGAAGCGGTCGGCGGCGCCCTTCTCCACCAGGGTGGACTCCACCTTGGCCAGAATCTTCTCAAAGTCGCCGGCCTCCTGGGTCAGGTCCAGGCCCAGAGCGCCGGGGTAGCCCATCAGCGGGGAGGGCAGGTCGGCCTCAATGAAGAAGCCGCCGTACTCCACCAGCTGCTTCAGCAGGGGCTCGGTGTGGGCGTCGTTGGTGCAGAAGTAGGCGGCGTTGGTGCCGTACTTGTCCACCCAGACGGGGACGTTCTCAATGATATAGGCCTGCGCGCCGGGCACGCCCACGTCGGAGGTGGGGTCGGGAGCGGTCTCCAGCTCGAACTCCATGCCGAACTCCTTGCATGCCTCACGCATGACGGCCACACGGCGGCTCATGGTCTCATAGGCCATGTGCCGGGGGAAGGAGATGTGCACAAAGGTGTCGGCGCCCAGCTCGTGGGCGGTGCGGATAATCAGATAGCCGCGGGAGACGAAGTCGTTGTTGCACACCAGGTCGGCGGCGGAGCCGATCTCAGGCAGGTCCTCGTGGGCCTCGCCGGCGATGCACAGGATGTCGGGGCGCTTATCCTTCACCTGACGGAAGGCCTCGGTGGTGCCGGGGACGGACTGGTTGACGATGATGGCCTTCATCAGGGGGTCGTCAGACATGTTGACGATCTTCTGAATGGTGGTCTCCAGCTCCTCGGTGAAGTTGTCGGGGTAGATGTCCAGCTTGACCATCTCCTCGCCGTACTTGGCCTGGAAGGCCTCGGCGCCCCGGCGGTCGTCCTCGGACTGGGAGACGGAGCCGGTGATGATGGCGATGTGGTAGTCGGCCGCGTCGCCGCCCTGAGAAGTGCTGGCGGAGCTGTTGACGCCGGTACTGCCGCTGGTATTACCGCCGGCATTGCTCTGATTGCCGGCGTTGCCGCTGTTATTGCCATTGTTGCCGCCGCAGCTCGCCAGGGCGAGCATCATGGCGCAGGCCAGCAGCATGCTGATCCTCTTTTTCATTGTATACCTCCTAAAACGTACTGTCTCGAGGCGGGAACCAAGCTCTGCTTTGTGTACAAAGCAGAAAAAGGCGTACGCCTTTTCGACCTCCCCCATTTTAGCAAAAATACTCAATTTGTCAACCTTTTTCCATTGACCGCAGGTATATTTCGGCCCATTTTCCCCCCGGCGGCAAGTCTTTGCCCCCTCTCTTTCTGTATTGTGTGCCAAAGACAAACGTTTTTTTCCGGCGGATTGAACAGCCCGCCCCCCTTCAGCAGGGCCGATTTCATCGTTTTAGCAGAAAAAAGCGAAAAAGCCGCCGAATCCGAAAAAGTCCTCCCACGCCCTTCCGCTCATTTTCCCGGAGACGGGCCGGGACGGAGCCCGGTCCCTGCATGAAATCTTACAATGAGCCCCCTCTTTTCACCAAAAGGTATTTTCTTACCCCCTCAGATGCGGTATAATTTTTAAAACTGAGAGGAGGCCGTCCTATGCCCCGCATCCTGATTGTTGAAGATGATACCGATATTAACAACTCCACCGCCCAGTACCTGCGCCGGCAGGGCTGTCAGTGCGTCCAGGCCTTTTCCGGCACCGAGGGCCGGCTGCTCTGGCAGGCGGGCGGCATTGACCTGCTGCTGGTGGACCTGATGCTCCCGGGGCTGTCCGGCAGCGAGCTGATCGGGGAGATCCGCAAAACCAGCCGGACGCCGGTCATTGTCCTGTCGGCTAAAACCGAGCTGTCCGACAAGGTGGAGCTGCTGGGCCTGGGGGCGGACGACTACCTGACCAAGCCCTACCAGCTGGAGGAGCTGTGGGCTCGGATACTGGTGCAGCTCCGCCACGCCAGCGCCGCTCCTGCCCAGACCCTTCTGCGTTACCGGGACTGGGTGCTGAACCCGGAGGAGATGACCCTCACCGCCGCCGGCCAGCCGGTCAGCCTCACCGCCCACGAGTTCAAGATTGTGGAGCTGCTGGCGGGCCGGCCCAAGCGGGTGTTCACCAAGCAGCAAATCTATGAAGCGGTCTGGCAGGAGGACTGCGCCGTGGAGGACAAGACCATCACCGTCCACATCAGCAACATCCGGGCCAAGCTGCGGCCCAGCGGCACGGACAGCTACATCCAGACCGTGTGGGGGATTGGATTCAAATTATCAGAAGGTTAAACTTTATACTTTCTTTACCTTTTCTTTGCGACGTTTGGGCACTCGTCTGTTAGACTGAGCGCAAAAAAGGAGGTTTTTACATGTCAGTGATACAGACAAGGGGCCTGTCCAAGCGCTACAAAGACAGATGGGCGGTGGACCGCCTGGAGCTGGTGGTGGAGCAGGGGGACATCTACGGCTTTATCGGCCAGAACGGCGCGGGCAAATCCACCACGCTAAAGCTCCTGTGCGGCCTGGCCCGGCCCACCCAGGGGGAGGCGCTGATCTTCGGCAAGCCGGTCCGGGACTCGGTGGCCCGCCGCCGGGTGGGGGCCCTCATTGAACAGCCGGGGCTCTACCCCGACCTGAGCGGACGGGAAAATCTGCGGCTCTACGCCGCCCTGCTGGGGCTGGACAATCCGGAGCGGCAGGTGGGGGAAATCTTGAAGACCGTGGGCCTGTCCCCGAAGGAAAAAAAGCCGGTGCGCCACTACTCCATGGGCATGAAGCAGCGGCTGGGGGTGGCCCTGGCCCTGCTGGGCGGACCGGACCTGCTGCTGCTGGACGAGCCCATCAACGGCCTGGACCCGGAGGGCATCCGGGAGATGCGGGAGCTCCTCCTGGGGCTGAACCGGGAGCGGGGCCTGACCATCCTGGTCAGCTCTCACATCCTGGGGGAGCTGAGCAAAATTGCCACCCGGTATGGAATCATCCAGCAGGGACGGATGGTGGAGCAGATCACCGCCGTGGAACTGGAGCAGAAATGCGCCGACTACCTGCACCTGCGCCCGAGCCAGCCCGAGATGGCGGCGGCTCTGCTGGAGCGTGAGCTCCATCTGAAGCGCTGGGAGATGCGGCCGGAGGGTGAGATTCGCATCTACGAAGCCGCGGATACCAGGGCGGTGGGGCAGGTTCTCGCCCAGGCGGGGATTGCGGTAGAGGAGATGGGCCTGCACCGGCAGGACCTGGAGGGCTATTTTTTGGAGCGGATGGGAGGAAACGATCATGTTTAATATGCTGCGTATGGACCTGCGGCGGCTGTTCAAAAGCCGGAGCTTTTATATAATCCTGAGCGTGACGGCTGTGCTGCTGGTTATGGTAACGGTCATGGCTTACACTGTCGCGGACCCGGAGATGATGGATGCGATGGAGGCGCAGGGAGCGGAAATCACAGAGTCTGACCGCGTGATGAGCGAGTATATTCAAAATATGTCACAGCTGGACCTGATGCACGAAACCCTGGGAAGCGGCTTTTTGCTGGTCATGACCGGGATTGGGATGACGCTGTTTGTCAACGGCGATTTCTCCAGTGGCTTTATCAAAAATATCTGCTGTGTCAATCTTTGCCGCCGGAATTACGTGCTGTCAAAAATAACGCTGGCGGGCATTTACAGTGGAATTATTACTGTTTTATCCGTCCTGCTGATGCTGCTGGTTCCTGCGCTGATTCATATGTATCCGGCCCCGGATTCTATCGCGCGGATTTTGCAGTACACGTTTTGGATGTGGCTGCCTCACTGGGCCTTTTCCCTCATGGCCGTGGCCCTGGTTCTGCTGACCAGAAACACCACGCTTGGCATCATTCTGTCCCTGGTAGCCGGAAGCGGGCTGACAGCTGCTCTGGTGGGGACGCTGGGCAGGCTGCTGCGCTGGCCTCCCCTGGAGCAGTATTTTCTCGCCGCCGTGGTAAAGGGTGTCTATACGCCGGAAAGCGGGATCGCTCCGATTGGAATTGCTTTGGCCTGCACCATTACCTGGTCGGCTGTCTACGGGATTGGAAGTCTGCTGTTGATGGAAAAGCGGGATATTTAAGGAGGAATTTTCGTGCTGCCTGCCTTGATCCTGGCCCTTGCCGCCCTTGGACTCGCGGTAACCCGCCTGTGGGCCTACCGTACCCAAATGCTGGAGATGGCCCGGGTGCTGGAGGAGACCCCACCGGAGAGCAATCTGCGCCTGACGGTGGGGATGTCCGGCGCCCCGCCCCGGCGGCTGTGCCGGGCGATGAACGCCCGGCTGGAGGAGGGGCGGCAGCTCCGTCTGGAGACCCGGAAGCGGGAGCAGGAGCTGAAATACACCATGGCCTGCATCTCCCACGACATCCGCACCCCACTGGCCGGAGCCATGGGCTACTTGCAGCTGCTGGAGGGGGAGCCGGAGCGTCAGCCGGAGTATTTGGCCATCGTGGGCAAGCGGCTGGAGGAGCTGGAGGGGCTGTTGGAGGAGCTGTTCCTCTATACCCGCCTTCAGGGCGGCTCCCTGCCGCTGGAATGTGAAAGCATGGCGGCTCTGCCGCCCCTGTGGGACGCCCTGGCGGAGCTTTACCCCCAGCTGGAGGCGGCGGGGGTGGAGCCGGAGCTGCGGTTCGACCGGGAGGACATGGCGGTCTGGGCCAGTCGGGAGGCCCTGGGCCGGGTGTACCGGAACCTGATTGTCAACGCCCTGCGCCACGGCGGCGGGGGGCTGACCGTCTCCGGCCGGGACGGGGTGATCTGCTTCTCCAACGAGCTGCTCCCCGGCCCCAGGCCAGACCCGGAGCATCTGTTTGACCGCTTCTACCAGAGCAGCCCCGCCCGGGCAAAGGGCGGGGCCGGTCTGGGACTGTCCATCGTGCGGGAGCTGATGGAGCGGATGGGCGGGCAGGTATTCGCACAGATCACAGAGGACAGACTGGAAATCAGGTTATCTTTTTCGCACACCTAGACAAGGATAAGCGGGGCGGCCGTGGCCGCTCCGCTGGTCGTTTCAAAGGGCTCGCATTTCGTGACATATTTTGGACATTCCGTTACAACGGACCTTGCCCGACCGGTCCGCCTCTGCTAATCTGGTCGAAAGTGTGGTGGTGAACATGATAAAATTCGCGATCTGCGACGACGAGCCCCGGATGTCCCAGGACCTTGCCGCCCGCCTCGCAGCCCAGGCGCAGAAGATCTACATCGCCGAGGCCCAGGTGCGCTACAAACAGACCAGCTCCTTCCGCCACGATGTGAAAAACCACCTGTCCGTGCTGGACGGCCTGCTCCGGGGCGGAAGGCTGGAGGAGGGCAGAGCCTACCTGAAAAAGCTGAGGGCTGTCTCGGAGTCCCTGTCCTTCCCCTACCAGACCGGCAATGCCATGGTGGATATCCTGCTGGGAGAAAAGCTGGGACTGGCAAGGGATATTTCGGCGGAGGTGTCCCTGGTCCTGCCCGAGCCCTGCGGGATTGACGACTTTGACCTGTGCGTGATCTTTGCCAACGCCCTGGACAACGCCATTACCGCCTGCCGCGAAGGCGTCGGGGACAAGTCCATCCGCATCACCGGGAGGCGGCAGGGAGATTTCTATATGCTGATCTTTGAGAACACCTGTGTGGACGGACCTCTGCCCCCGGCGGGAACCGGGCTTTCCAGCATCAAGGCGGCGGCGGAGCAATATCATGGAGCGGTGCTGACAGAAAAACGAGGCCGCCAATTTTATTTAAGCGTGCTGCTGAATGTTCCTCTCCCCCCATCGTAATGGGTGGAGACTGCGTACCGGCATCAGGCGTAGGTATAGGTGCTGTGCCGCCTCCGGTATGTATCATTGTCCTTCTCCTTCAGCTCCCGCTCCACCTGAGCCAGCTGGCGCTCCAAATCCTCGATTTTGGCCTCGTCGGTCTCGGTGCTGATCCGCTGCTCCAGTTCCTTTTTCTCCCTTTTCAGCTTTTCAATCTCCCGGTCCACCTTGTCCGAATTGCAGATGCATTTTTCTCCCTTCTCCCCCTCCGGCCTCTCCGCAGCGGGCGCTTCCTCCGGCTTTCCGTCCGAGCCCGCCGCCTCCGGATCGTCGAAATAAATCCTGGGCTGGCCGTCCTCGCCCCTGTCCATCCAGTAGCGGCCGGAGGGCTCCCGGGGTTCCTCCGGAATATATTCATCCATCACAGGCTTCAGCGGGCGCTCCCCGGCCTCCTCATGCTTTTGACCCCTGACCCGCTCAGCCGTTGTCAAAGGCTGTACCGCTGCTGTATTTACACCAGAAACAGACACCATATGTCATTCCTCCTTGAATGTTTTATGCGGTAAATGATACCGTAGGCTCGGGCTCCCCCAGCCCGGCGACAACCTCGCCGGCAGACGTATAAATGACCGGCTCGCTGTCAATGGGTTCCACCGCCTCAACAGGCTTGTTTTTCAGCGCCGCCTTTGCCGCCTCGCTGACCTGAACCAGATCGGCCTCCCGGGGGCGGTCCGGCTCCTCCTCTGCCCGTTTGCGCTCTTCATAACGTTTTTTAACGGCGGCCTCCTGCTCCAGCTTTGTCCTTCTCCGTTCGGACTCCGCCTCAGCCTTCATACCTTCGTCCAGTTTCTCCTGATACCTGACCGCGGCCTCCGCACACTCGCCGGTGTAGCCCATTGCCCGCTTCATCTTTTCCGTGTCGCCCTCGGCGCTGGCCTGCCGGTACACACTCATAGGCGTACCTGACAGCTTAATGCTGGAACTCGCACCCAGAAGACCCTCCATCATCTGTATGTTCATCTTTCTTCCCCTTTCTGTCGCAGATTTCAGGACCTCGCTTCTCAAAGTTTATCGGACAGAGAGTACCGCTTCAAGGCTTTTGTATTGAAATGCTCTCTGGATGTCACGAGATGTTGCAGCGGCCGGTTTTTCTCAAAACATGTTTTGTCTGTAAAAATCCGTTGACAAAATACGAAAAAATGAATAAAAAATTTTTCTTGACAGATGGTCAAAATTATGGTACTCTATTCAAGCATTCTAAGACCGGAAGCTACCCATGCCGGAGTGGCGGAATTGGCAGACGCCCGGGACTTAAAATCCCGTGGGAGTAATCCCGTGCCGGTTCGACCCCGGTCTCCGGCACCATATCGCGGGGTAGAGCAATTGGTAGCTCGTCGGGCTCATAACCCGGAGGTTGCAGGTTCAAGTCCTGTCCCCGCAACCAATTTCACCTAAGACGGATTTCAGCGTGCTTTGCATGTTGAAATCCGTTTTAGTTTCTCCAGGGGTGGCCTCGATCCGCTCAATCAGTAGATGGATAGCCTTTTCGTCCGCGCTGGCCTTCAAAACCTCCAGCCATGCCTTGATTTGACCAACGGTAAAGTCCGTTGGTGGGGTGGTCTCCTGGAGCTGGACAATCTCTGCCTTGATGGTCTGCATTTGTTCGCCAATATCGGCCACCACAGCGGGCGGCAAGGCCCCTGTGGCCAGATTCTTCATAAGGGCGTCATACTCCCCATGCTTCGCCTGTATGCGCTTCTGGAGGGCCTTGTTGAAATCCTCGACCCGGTTCTTCTCCCCGGCCTGATACTGACGCAGAGCGGCGGCGATCTTGTCCTGATTCTCTGGAGACAGGAGCTTGTGGAGGTAGTCCACAGCGGCCTTGTCCACTTCCTCCATGCGGATTGAGGGAGCGCCGCACTTCTTGGAACAGTAGTAGCGGAAATATTCGTGCCCCTTGCTGACAGACCGTGTCCCGTGCATTTTGGCCCCACACTGGCAGTACACCAGGCCGCTGCACAGATACCCGGCCTTTTTCCCGGTCTGCTTTCTCTCTGTCATAATGCGCTGCACCTCCATAAACTGGGCCTTGCTGACGATCTGCGGCAAGGCGTTTTCTATTCTGATGGCGTTCGGCTTGCTCCGCCGGTCCTCCCGGCGCTCCTCCTCCTGGGGGGTGTAGATGTATGTCCCGGTGTACTTCTCATTTCGGAGCATTTCATAAATCTGCGTGTACTTGATGGGCTTGCCCCGCTTGCCGGTAATCCCGGCTGCGGCCAGCTCCTCAATGATGGTGGTGAAGCCTTCCCGGTTGGCGGCAGCGTTGAATATCTTCCGGACAAAGCCCGCCTCCAGCTCATTGACAACATACTCTTGGTTGACCACATCGTAGCCAAAGGGAGCATACCCGCCGTTGTGCTTCGCTTTCATGGCCGTCTCCCGGTGGCCCTTTTTCGTCTCGCTGGAGAGGTTGTCCAGGTAATATTCCGACAGCGACCACATGAGTGTTTTCATGATCTTCGCCTCGCTGCTAGAGCCGAAGTCCTGGGCCACGGCGATCAACTCCACGGCCCGGTTTTTCAGCTTCTTTTCCAGGTTGACATGTTCCCCCAGGTTGCGGGCCACCCGGTCATACTTGTGGATGAGGATGGTATCAAAGCGGCCCTTGTTCACGTCCCGCAACAGCTTCTGGTAGGCTTTCCGGCTGGCCGTCTTGGAACCCTTCCCACTGACCGCCTCGTCTGCGTACACCTCCAGGACAGCATAGCCCTTGCTGGCGGCGTACTCCCGGCAGGCCCGGACCTGGGCGTCTATGCTGGCTTCGTCCTGCTTGTCTGAGCTGTACCGGGCGTAGATTACGGCGTCCTTCATAGTTCCCCTCCTTTTCTGTTGCATTTTGTCGGCGGCTATGGTATGCTGGTGATAGGAAAGAATTATCTTTCAGCGCTGCTAGTAACGGTAGGCGGTTGGCCCTCTCGACAGAGGGCAGCTTCTTTGCCCTCTGATCTCACGAAAGGGGGGCTTGCCCAATGGTCACATACAGTGAACTGTTCCAGTACTCACTTGTCATCATCGGCATTATCGGCCTCTTTATTGCGGCCAATAAAAAGAAGTAACCGCCCTCGGTCCCCCAACCCGGCGGTTACTTCAATCGTCTAACTAGGGGGCCACCCGCTTACCGGCAGCGCCCTTTCTATTCTCAGTATAACCGCATATTCTCATTTTGTCAATGCCCTGTACCATCTGGTACGGGGCTTTTTGCTCCCCGGTTCGGGGGATTGCTTGATTTTCAGCAGACCTCAGATTTGGGGGCAGTTCATCAGGGGATTTTTGTTCCCCAGTTTAGGGGAGGTTACCGGCGCTTTGTCCGGCAAGCTACTTCCCTCGGTATTTCGGGGCTATGGGTGCGATATCGCACAGCGCAGATTTGCGCTCTCCAAAATTGGATTGTCGCAACTTCTTGCGATATCAAAAGGGGGACGAAATTTCGTCCTCCTACTCCCCCTCCTGCGGCCCCTCAGCGCCCTCCGGGGGCGGGGTGGTATCTGTACCCTCCTGCGGCTCTGGGGGCGTTTGTGGGGGCTCTGGGGTGGGAGGCCATGGGATTAGGTATTTATCATAGATATCTGTTTCTTTTATC
>Ga0209064_1003953_pt1 | contig 11867 bp, 17 predicted proteins | sample Inofromicrocosms_FD_187498 | JGI IMG/M metagenome (GOLD analysis project Ga0209064, IMG submission 187498) | Mouse cecum microbial communities from Vienna, Austria - Inoculum for glucosamine and mucus D2O microcosms (SPAdes) (version 2) | ecosystem: Host-associated > Mammals > Digestive system >... | reverse complement strand
GATTAAAAAAGAGATTACCGCTACAATCGAGAAAATCAAGGCGGAGCTTGCTACCATCGAGGCATTGGGCGGCGATACGGTTGCTATCAAGCAGAAATACTTTGAGGATTTAAGCCTCGCAAACGCTATCACGGAGCATAAGCGCATAGAGGCTGAAAAACAGCGCATAGCGGCTCAGGAGGCGGCGGTGGCGCAACAGGCGGCGGAGATTAAGAGCGAGGCACCTGCGCCCGTTCCTGAGCCTGTGGCAGAGGAAAAGACTTATACGCTCGCCTTTAAGGTAATAGGTACGGCGGCGCAGCTCAACGCCCTTAAAGCGTTTATGTCGGAAAACAAAATCAAATTTGAAAGAGCCTAACAGGAGGATATAAAAATGGCTGTCAAAAATTCTTTACAAAAAGCAAATAACGAACAGGGCGGAAAGCTCACTATTTCGGGGTATCTCGGACAGGAGAAAATCAAGACTTGGATTAACGGTATGATAGGCACGGAAAAAGAGGCGCAAAAATTCATTTCGTCCATCATTTCCGCTGTATCTACTACACCTGCATTACAGGGTACACAGGAAAAGCCTACCGATATGAACACCATCGTATCTGCCGCACTGTTGGCAAACGCTCTGGATTTGAGCTTGTCGCCTCAGCTCGGTTTGGCTTATATGGTACCGTTTGAGGACAATAAGAGAGGGCGCACGGTTGCTACATTTATTCTCGGATATAAGGGCTATATACAGCTTGCAATCCGTTCGGGTAAGTACAGAAAAATCAATGTTATTGCCATCAAGGAGGGCGAGTTTGTAAGCTACAATCCGCTCACGGAGGAATTGGTAGTAAACCTCATTTCCGACGACGAGGAAAGAGAAAAGGCGGCGACTGTCGGCTACTATGCTTGTTTTGAGCTCGTCAACGGATTTACTAAGAGCCTGTATTGGAGCAAGAAAAAAATGCTCCTCCACGCCGATAAATATTCTAAGGCGTTCAGCGTTGAGGCAAAGAAAGGTAAAAGCCCTATGTACGACAGAGTGTCTTACGCCGATTTTGAGGCAGGGAAAGTGCCTGAGGCGGAGATGTGGAAATACAGCTCATTCTGGTACAAAGATTTCGACGGTATGGCGTTCAAGACTATGCTCAGGCAGCTCATTTCTAAGTGGGGCATTATGTCGATTGATATGAGAGACGCATTTGAGAAAGACGGCTCAGAGATATACGAGGCAAACGAGTTTGACGAGCACAAAACCGCTATCAGAAACGAGATTGTGCAGGAAATGGCAGGTAAGGGCAGTCCTGAGCAGTTTAACGAGGACGAATTTTTTGCAGACGACGACGGCGTTATAAATGTACCGCCTGAGAGCGTAGAGGACGACGGAGGCGATAATGCGGATTGAGGTTTACGGTCAACCTCAGGGCAAGCAGAGAGCGAGAGTATGTATGAGGGGCGGTTTTGCAAAGGCTTATACACCTGAAACAACGGCAAGCTATGAAAACCTGATTAACCTCTCATACATACAAGCTCTTAACGGTGCGCCGTCGCCGTATTGGGATAAGCCCGTGCGCATACGAATACAGGCGATTTATCAAATCCCTAAGTCATTTAGCAAGAAACGCACGGCGACGGCTCTGGACGGGCTCATACGCCCTCAGGTTAAGCCTGACATCGACAATGTGGTAAAGGTTGTGTGCGACGCTCTCAATAAGATTGCATACAAAGACGATACGCAGGTTGTGGAGATAGCCGCCTGTAAATTGTACGGCGTTGAGCCTATGGTAAGGATTGACATTGACGAGGTGCAGACCTCTGGCGACACAACTCTCTGACGGGAGGAGACTATGCGAGAAAAGAATTATTTTAGCCACGACTATCACAGCAGAGACCACTTACGAGACATACGCAAGGATTGGAAACTCGCTGGCGTTGGTTTTTATTGGTGCCTCGTGGAAATATTACACGAAAACGGAGGCTCTATAAAAGAAAACGAGATAGAGGAAATCGCTGACGACCTGAGGGCGGATTTTCAGATGGCTCACGATGTCGTTTATAAATACGGCAAATTTCAAATCAAAAAAGGCAAAATATATTCCTCTCGTGTAATCGAGAACTTGCAAAAACGGGAGGAAATATCTAAGAAACGCACGGCGGCGGCTAAGAACAGATGGAGCGGGCGATTACAGGGAGCAGGAGAGCTTGAAAACGACGAGGAACAAAATTCTGAAAAAGAGACAGCCGCAAAAGCAACGACTGAAACTGAGGAAGATGGCGAATCTGAGAGCCTTAGTAAAGCTGAGTGGTATAAGGGTTGGATTACTGACCGCATAAACGAAATGCCTAACGAACTCGACGAGCAAGACGAGTTTGCTTCCTCTTATTTATTTGATGTGCGGCATTACATCGAAAATCTTATGCAGATGTTACCCGACGACAAACCGCTAACCATAGGTAGCGCAAAGATTCAAACAGGGGATTTTTGGGAGACAGTATCGCATTTTTTCAGGAATAGTGATACTCTCCGAGAGTTGTCTGAGGCAATACAAGGCGTAGAGGTAAAATGCTCTCGTGGCGAGGTGCGTAACAAACAGAACTATTTAATTTCAACGCTGTATAATACGGCGAAAATGAGCGGAGCATAACGCAGTCGTTCTGGGCTGCGGCACCGTATAAAATCACTTATTAAATCAGGAGAATTTTTATGAAAGCATTATTAGACGCAATGCAATTTAAGCAGATTATGGACGGCTGCAAACACGCAGTCAGCACGGACAACTCCCGTCCGATACTCGGCTACATCAAGCTGGATATTAAGGGGGAAACAATCACGGCGTATGCCTGCGACGGATTCAGGCTTGCAAAGGTTGTTGTTACGAATACCGTACACGCAGCGAGCAATAAGGAAGAATTTATTGCTTATATTAAGCCGCTGACCGTTCCTAAACAGACGGTTGATATGATTTTTCCTATCGAAATAAGCAAGGACAAAATCTTGGCATACTTCATCGGCAGAGGCGAATCGGAAATCATTGTGAACCCGAAAGATTTAAAACAAATAAAAGCGATATAGGAGGCACTATGGATAAGTTTTTCAGTCAAAAGTACTGCGACCGCTGTGGCGGAGAGTTAACAGGCGGACGCACGATGTCTATGTTTAACACGGACTGCATCTGCATGGACTGCAAGCGCAAGGAAACGGAAATGACGGAGTACAAAGCGGCTTGCGAAGCGGAAAATGCCGCCGTAAAAAACGGAGAATATAACTTTCAAGGCATAGGTTTACCGAGTAAAAAGTAAACCGAAAAAAGCCGAAAATTCTTTGAAAAAGTTTCGGTTTTGGGCGCGTTTTCGCTGGGCTCTTTGGTGTGTTTACGGTATTGTGTGTTTACAAAACAGGGGTGGCAAGACCACCGAAAAAAAGGAGAACACGCAAATGAAAAACCAAACATTCGGAGTCGAAATCGAACTCACGGGCATCACCAGAAAAGATGCGGCAAAGGTTATCGCAACCTACTAAGGCAAATGCTTTTACGACAAAGGAATCAATCTTTGTATATGGGCTTTTTGTAAAAGTATTGCCTGACTGTATTGGACAATTCACAGGACTGAGCGATAAGAACAGCAACAAGATTTTCGATGGAGATATTGTTAAGGTCTGGTACGACAATAAGAGCGTAAACGGCATTATCGAATACCACGAGGAAAATGCCTGCTGCCTTATTTATGTCAAACAGTATAATAGACGCTTGCACCCGTTTAGCCACCCTGAAATGGAGGTTGTTGGCAATATGTATGATAATCCTGAGTTATTGGAGGTAGAGGATTGAACAAAGTATTTTTAATAGGCAATCTCACAAGAGACCCTGAACTGACGGAGACCGCAAGCGGTGTGCAAATCTGCCGCTTTTCAATAGCGGTTACAAGAAACTATACAGGCTCCGATGGCGAACGCAAAACGGATTTCTTTAATTGCGTAGCGTGGCGTGGGCTCGGAGAGACGGTTGCGAGATACGCTCACAAAGGCAACAAGATAGCCGTAAGCGGCTCAATAGAGCTCAGAAACTACGAGGACAGAGACGGTATTAAACGCACGGCGGTTGACATTGTGGCGCAAGATGTGGAGTTTTTAACGCCCCGACAGTCCGACAGCGGAAACGACGATACAGGTTACAGGAGCGGCGGCAAGCCTGCCCTGCAAGAATTTGACGACGACGGCGATATACCGTTTTAAGGAGGTAAACGATGGACGCAGCATTATTTTCTATCAGACCTGAGCCCGTCTCGTACATCACGCAGGGCGTGAAAGAGTGGGAATTTAGGACAAAGCCGCCTAAAATCGAAACGCCGTATAAGGGCTATATTTACTGCACGAGCGTCAAGAATATGCCGTGCGTTGATTATATCAAGATGCATAAAGCAACGGGCGGCAGGATAGACGAGTGGCACGGTAAGGTTATTGGAGAGTTTATCTGCGACGAGGAGATTGAGGTGGTAACGAATGGCTTTGTTAATCCGTTCGCCATCAACAGGCAAGTGTTACAGAAAGGGCATTTGTCAAACAGCGAATTTCTGTCCTATACCGACCATTACCGCAAAAACCTCTCCGCTCTGCATATATCACAGCTCGTGATTTACGATAAGCCGAAAGGGCTCAGTGAGTTTTATATCCCTTGTAATTTCTACGAAAAGGGCGACGGTTGCGGAGACAGCGACTGTCCTTTGTACGAGGAACCTGATTACGAGTACGGCGATGTGTGGCACGATTGCGAGGGCAAAAAGCCTCTCCGTCGTCCGCCTCAGAGCTGGTGCAGAGTAGTGGAGCACGCTCTAAACGCAAGATACACAGGGTGGTCTGTGCTTAACGGCTTAAAATGCCATTTCAAAGAAATGACCTGCAATAATGAGCGTATGTGCGGAATGTGTATAAACAATCCGCCCAACGAGGAAAAGAAAAACGGTAAAAAGCCTCCGCTGCCGTTTGATGGGTGTTATTGCCCGTCCTGCGGAGAGCCGACTTACAGCTCAGAGGCGTGTGTGTTCTGTGGTCAGAGGCTTATACGGGAGGAATTGTGAGGGCGTTCGCAGCCTGCGAGGGGAGTGTAAATGACAGCGAAACAATTACTATGGTTTGGTAATAGGTATGCCTATGAGGACGATTTTAGCGAAGTGCTGGAACAAATAAACACTGAAATAAGCGATACTGCTGTTTCTTTGGAAACGCATTTTAACGACGCTTTTACGAAATCCTTAAAAAAGCATTATTCAGACCTATTGGAAAAGCGAGATATGATTTTGTTTATGCAAGAGCAAAGGCTTGTATTATTCCATAAGGCAGGCTTTTAGTGTAAAGATAAATAAATTAAAAACATCAGGAGACAGGATATGCTTAAACTTAAAGATTCAGTAAACATCGACGAGCTGACAAAAATCGGCTTTGTGAGTTTCAAGGTTGACCGCCGCCAGACGAACTACTATTTTGCGGTAAGGCGTGGCGGCAAGGTTATTTTAATCAACGATGTAAGGCGTGAGGTTGTCGTAGATAACATCTGCGAGCCGCAGCCGATGTTTCCTAAGGGAGACACACGCATACACGCAAATATCAAGTGGCAGCCGAAAAATACTCTCGTTGAGGACGGTATATTTGCGCTCTGCGCCGCAGGGCTCGTAGAGAGGGTATAAGATGGCTAAGCGTATAAGACCAGAGAAATGCGCCTTTTTCTACCGAAAGAAATTCGTCGGGGATTTCTGCCTGTGTGATAAGGACGACCCGTTAAAGCGATGTGAGGGCGTTTGTGCGCTCTATATGAGCGAGCAAGACTACAAGGCGTTTATGGCGCAGGTGCTGGCAGAGGCGAAAGAAAACAAGGGCTAAGGAGGCGTACAGATGGCGTATGTAGCAAGCGGACGACCCGTAGGGCGACCGAGACAATTTTATAAGTACGAGTTACCGAGCGGCGTTGTAAAGGTTGTACGGGCGCAATGCGCCGATTATTCCCGTAAGGAGCTTTGCATACGCGACGGCTCGGTGTCCGCCGAAACTCTGAACGCATACATAGCCACGAACGCCGCCATCGACAAGGCTCTGACCGACATCGAGGAGGTATGCCGACAGCATTTTCTTAACGACATAGCGGAGAATCGCGGCTACGACAGGAGCCAAAGTCAATGGTGTATGTCGCACAATTCGTACTACAAACGCAAGCGCAAAGCGATTTACGAAATAGCCAGAGGGCTATTGCTTATCTGAGGGCATTATGGAGCGTTATTTATCTTGGAGCGGCGGTAAGGACAGCTCAGCGAGCATTATTATCGCTCACGAGAAAGGAATACATCTTGACGGTATCATATTCAGCGAGGTTATGTTTGACCGTTCCCGAAACATAAGTGGCGAGAATCCAAAGCAAATAAAGTGGGTGTATGAAACGGCAATACCGATTATCGAAAGGTTGGGGTATAAAGTCAAAGTTTTGCAAGCGGAATCAGACTACATAACACTTTTCAATACGCGCATACAGAACAGTAAGACCGCCGAACGCAACGGAAAGAAAGTCGGCTGGCTGTTAGGCGGTATGTGCGCGGCAAACGACCGATTGAAAATGCGTCCTATCCGAGAGTTTTACAAGAACGTAGGCGAGCACGAGCAGATTATAGGCATAGCCGCCGACGAGCCAGAACGCCTGCAAAGGTTAAAACCGAATAGCAGGAGCTTACTTGCCGAAAACGGAATAATCGAGAGTGAAACGTATTCGATGTGCCGCAGATATGGCTTGCTATCGCCCATCTACGAGGAACGCTGTCGGGGCGGTTGCTGGTTTTGTCCGAACTGTTCCGTGAAAGAGTTTGCGGCGTTAAAAAGACAGTACCCTGAATTGTGGGCGGAGCTTGAAATGTTATCCCACGATACCGAGATTGTGAGCAAAGGCTTTAAGTACGGGCGAACATTCGACAGCGTAAATCGTGAGATTGATTTAATCAACAGCCAAATGTCTATATTCGACATTGTGGATAATTCGGGAGGCGGCTATGACGGCGCAAAAATTGATGGATTGGATTGACGAAATCGGCAGGGCGGAGGATATGTTCGGAGAGCTTGAAATCGAGCTGAACGAGGCAAAATACAATGTTCTGGTAAAGATAGAGCACGACCCCGACAATCGCAGGCTTAATGCCGAATACAGAGACATCTGCGAAAAATTGAGAATGGTCTACATTATGCGGCAACAGCGATTGATGTTGTTTATGCAGGCGCAAGTGTAAGTTGCTCTATACTGTATAACAGACTAAGTATATTATATAATATATTATATATATAAGTACGTTATATGTAGTAAGTATATTAGGAGAAAAGCCTGTTAGAATTTTCGGGTACAATTTTGAGTTAATCCTATGATAAACTTAATACAGTGCCAATACCCTTAGAGGTTAGAGCCCTGCTCAGAGTGAGTGGGGCTTATTTTATTTATTCAGGGAGTGATAAAATGAGCGATACACCCAAAAAGACAACACGAAAAAAGAAAACGGAGACTACGCCCAAAAAAGAGCGTAAGCCTAACTCTGGGCAATTTAAGAAAGGCAACACGGTAGGAAAGTCAACACGCTTTAAGAAAGACCACGACATACCCTGCAAGTACAAGGAGGAATACTGCGACAAGTTAATCGAGTTTTTTACTGCCGTTGAGCCCCAGATTATCTACGAGGAGTTTTATTTTCCGAATGGAGACCTGAAAGGCAAGCGTCCTGTACAAGTGATTCCTGCGAGACTGCCGACATTCGAGGGCTTTGCTTGGTCTATCGGTGTAACGGTAGGAACGCTGACAAATTGGCGTAAAGAACACCCCCATTTTGACACCGCATACGCGCGAGCCCTTGAAAAGCAAAAGGAAATCCTGCTCGTGAACGGTACCAACAAGCAATACGACGGCAATTTCTCAAAGTTCCTGCTCACGAATAACCACGGTATGGCAGAGCAAGTAAAGAGCGATGTTACATACAAGGTTGTGATGGGAGACGACATCGACGAGGAGAGTAACTAATGGCGGTAGAGGTTGTTGTTCGGCTCGGCAAGCCACAGCCAAAGCAAAGAGAGTTTTTCCTCGCGCGTCGTAAATTTGTTGCGTTCGGCGGAGCGAGAGGCGGCGGCAAGAGCTGGGGTGTGCGCGAGAAAGCAAAACGACTTGCGATTAAGTGGGCTGGCATAAAGATACTCATTATCCGCAAGACCTACGCCGACCTGCGCGACAACCACATTTTGCCGTTGAAAGCCGACCTGCCGCCGAGCTTTGCCGAGTACAAAGAGCAAGACAAGGCGTTTGTGTTTAGGAACGGGAGCCGCATTAAGTGTTGCTATTTTGCAAACGAAAACGACGCTTTGCAGTATCAGGGGCAAGAGTATGATGTCATTTTCTTAGAGGAGGCTACGCAGTTCACAGAGCTTGTTTTCAATGTTATGAAAGCCTGTCTGCGTGGTGCGAACAATTTTCCGAAACGAATGTATCTGACTTGCAATCCAGACGGCGTGGGCTTTCTGTGGGTAAAGCGGCTGTTTGTGTCGCGTGAGTATGAGCCTAACGAGAATCCCGACGACTATATGTTTATTCAATCGCTCGTGGACGACAACAAAATCCTTATGGAGACCGACCCCGATTATGTAAAACAGCTTGATTCCTTGCCTGAGGATATGCGGAAACGCTGGCGGTACGGTAGCTGGGAGGTAAGCGAGGCGCAGTATTTCGGAGAGTTTGACCGAAACGTGCACACCTGCGAGCCGTTTGTGATTCCTGCGGATTGGCGGCGGTACAGAGCGTTTGACTACGGGCTTGATATGCTGGCTTGCTATTGGATAGCGGTTGATACTCTGCATAACGCCTATGTGTACAAAGAGCTTTGTCAGAGCGACCTGCCTATATCGACCGCCGCCCATAAAATGCTCGATATGACGACCGACGACGAGGATATTTACCTGACGCTTGCACCACCCGACCTATGGAACAGGAGCCAAGAGACAGGCAAGAGCAAGGCGATTCTGTTTGACGAGGCAGGCTTGACGCTTACACAATCGAACAACGACCGCGAGGCAGGCTGGCTTGCTATCAAAGAGCTTTTGAAAAAGGACGCAAACGGCAATCCGAGACTACACATATTCACGAACTGTAAACGGCTTATAAAACATCTGCCCGAATTACAGCGCGACGAGAAAAAGCCCACCGACTGCGCGACAGAGCCACACGATATAACGCATAGCCCTGACGCACTCAGATACTTTGCCATCTATTGGACGCGCCCTGCGCCTACTCCGAAAGACAAGCGCGTGAAATACCGCCCTGACGAGTTGGAAGATTACAGACGGGCAACTACGCAAGAGGAACGGGATTTAATAATTAAACGCAAAGGAGGTTTACCCTTATAATGCAAATCGACAAGGAACGCAAATTAGACTTTTTCAAAGACCTTTACGCAAACGCCAAGGGCGAAATGGACGGTTTGACGGAGGACTTTGCAAAATGGAATAATCAATACAAGGGCAGTCTGGAAATCGACGGCTCCGATACGCCTGCGACGACGGGCAGGAACATTACCTATGAGCTTATCGAGAGCCAATTTTCGAGTTATCTGCCGACTACGGCTGTAACGCCTGAGATTTATTCCGAAAGGAACGACAGAAACGCAAAGAGCGTCGAACGACTGCTCCGAAACAAGCGCAACCGTCTCCCGTTCGAGAAAATGAACGACATCGACGAAAGATATTCGCCTATATACGGCGGCTCAATCTGGCTTGTCGAGTGGGATAATTCGATTAAAACGCATAACACCGTGGGCGATGTCAAAGTTACGATTTGGGCTCCGACGCATTTTGTCGGACAGCCGCACATATTCGACATCGACGATATGGAATACTGCTTTATTTCCTTTGAGACGACCAAAGAGGACTTAGTGCGTAAGTACGGAGTGAGCGTCGAAACGGCAGACGAGACCGAGAGCGAAAACGGTACCGAGAACGACGAGACGGCTACCGTCGTTGTTTGCTATTACAAAGACGAAAAGGACAGAATCTGTCAATACATCTGGTCGGGAGATACCGAATTACGCGACATCGAGGATTACTATTCGCGTAAAAAGTATATCTGTAAGCATTGCGGCAAGCGTAAAGAGCTTTGCGAGTGCGATAAGCCCGATTACGAAATGCAGGACGACGAGTACGAACTGTTAGACCACGACATACAGCTTTCGGACGGCTCATTTATCCGCGCCAGCTCTGAGGTCATAAAAGACGGTCAGGTCGTTATGGAGACGCAACGCCAGCAAGCTATCGCAGAGGACGGGAGCGTGGCTATGGACGAGATAAACGGCATAATGTTACCTATCGGCGCAGATGTGCAAGTGCCGAAAATGGAACAGACAAAACTGCCGTATTTCACGCCGACAAAGTTTCCTATCGTCATACGCAAAAATACATCGCAAGAGGACAGCCTTTTCGGGCAGAGCGACTGCGAGTTTGTGCGTCCGCAACAGCAGGCTATCAATAAGCTGGAAAGCCGCATAATCACGAAACTTATGCGAGCAGGTGTATATCCTACGGCACCCGATGATTACGCAGGGCAATTCGACGAGACGCTCTACGAGAATGTTATCAAAGTCGGTCAGAACAATTACAAACTGTTTAACCGTATTGATTTACAGGTATCGGTACAGCAGGATATGGAGCAGGCAGAGCGAATATATCAACACGCTAAGCGTATTTTGGGTATTACCGACAGTTATCAGGGGCAGGCGGATAATACGGCGCAGAGTGGTAAAGCAAAGCAGATTCAGGTTGCGCAGGCGGCAGGGCGGCTTGACAGTAAACGCCGTATGAAAAACGCCGCATACGCCGAAATAGACGAGATTATATTTCAGTATTTCCTTGCCTACGCAGACGAGCCTCGCGTTATATCGTATATCGACGCGACGGGCAGGTTGCAGAACGCGCAATTTAACAGATACGATTTTATTGAGCGCGACGAAAACGGCGAGTATTATTACAACGCTCAATACCTGTTCGGAACGGACGCTACGGGCGATGTGGAGCAATCAAGAGAGACCATCTGGCAGGAAAATCGCTTAAACTTTCAAAACGGTTGCTATGGCTCGCCTCAGGATATACAGACATTGCTCATTTTCTGGCAACAGATGGAGAAACATCATTACCCCGACGCACGGGATATGGTGGAACGCATACGCGACATAATCGAGGCACAACAACAGCAAATGCAGGAACAGTTGGCGGCGGCGCAAGGCGAAAACGCTAACCTACGCGAGCAAGTGGCGGCGGAGCAAAACCGAGCGGACGGCGCAGAGGGATATATCGACTACCTAAATAATTTTAACGCAGGAGGCAATCAATAATGGAGGTAAAATCTGTTTTGAATAAAGACATCTACGGGGCAAATTTAACAGGCACAGGGAGTGGTTACGAGAGCGTAACGAAAGTAAAGCCGACTACGGGCGGCACCTATGCAAACGGAATAGCGGCGTTAAACCCGAAATTGCCGACAGGATTAACGGGCTCTCCCTCAAAGAATACGCCCATATACGGTAGCGTTTTCGGCGGCGTAAGTCCGTCAGTGAAAATGCCTGATATATCAAGTCAATTCAACAGCTCCGTCGTCAAGCCTATTTATGGTGGTGCTGGTGGCGTAGGAGGCGGCTCCACGGGCAGAGTAACGAAAGAGGGGGCAATTATTGGCGGTAATGGAGCGGTCAATACAACCTTTAACGGTGGCGCAAAGCCTACAACGGGCGGTCTCGGTGTTACAAAGTTGCCGACAGTCGCCAGTCAGGTAAAATATTCGGAATTTCAAAGTCTGCCTAAGGCTGGCGATTCCGCCACAACGCCCATAGCAACGGCA
>Ga0209064_1003945_pt1 | contig 11882 bp, 11 predicted proteins | sample Inofromicrocosms_FD_187498 | JGI IMG/M metagenome (GOLD analysis project Ga0209064, IMG submission 187498) | Mouse cecum microbial communities from Vienna, Austria - Inoculum for glucosamine and mucus D2O microcosms (SPAdes) (version 2) | ecosystem: Host-associated > Mammals > Digestive system >... | reverse complement strand
TCCCCCAATCAAGGAAGCGGGTGTTCCTTATCTGCTATCTTGATCCCCGATGCGCCGGAAAAATACTTCCTGTCTTCGGAACAGACGCAAAAGCTCTTGTTCAAGTCCTCGGAGGGCCGCAGGGATCGAGGGTCTACGACCCGGAAGGGGTAGCCTGCACCCAGACCTCCGGCGCCGGCGGTATGGGCGGCAAAACGGGGCTGTATTTCGTAGGCTTCAACCGCAGGCAGGGGATCGTTGGGGAACGGGACACCGCCCTGGCGCTCAACGCCAGCGATTTCCGGGGCATTGACCGTAACCAGACCCAGAACGCGGTGTTCGTGGATCTCAGTGTGGGCCAGCCAAAACAAACTGATTCCGCCCGGTGCCTTACGGCCCGGTACGCGCAGGCCACCCTCTCCAACCACCGGGCGGAGCGCTCCGGTGTGCTGCTGATCAAGGAGGCCACCAAGCGGGGCTATAAGGAGGCAGGCCCCGGCGACACCGTGGATCTGGGCTACGCCGGGAGCAACACCCGCCGGGGCCGTGTGGGCAGCGACATCGCCCACACCCTGGAGACCAGCAGCATCCAGGGTATCGTAGAGCGCGGCGGACGCATCCGCCGCCTGATGCCCAGGGAGTGCCTCCGCCTCCAGGGCTTCGATGAGGACCAGATCGACCGCCTGCTGGCCATTACCTCAGACGACCAGGCGTACAAACAGGCGGGGAATTCAGTCACGGTGAACGTTATTGAGGCCATTGGGCGGCGAATCCGGGCGGTGGACGAGCAGCTCCGAAGGGAGGGCGCTGCCGCATGAGCGAGATCGGCATCAAGGACCAATGCTTCGGTGTGGAGGTGGAAATGACCGGCGTCACCCGCAGGCAGGCCGCCGACGCGCTGGCCGCGTACTTTGGGACGGAACCCCAATACCTGGGGACCTACTACGATACCTGGGGCGTGACCGACCCGGAGGGCAAGGTCTGGAAACTGATGAGCGACAGCAGCATCGAGCCGGAACAGAAGATCCAGGGCGAATATGTAAGGATCTCAGAATACACCTCAGAGGGCCGTGAGAGGCAGGTGGAGATGGTCACCCCCAAGCTGACCTACGCCGAACTGCCCAAGCTCCAGGAATGTGTACGCCGGGTGCGTAAGGCCGGGGCCAGAGTCAATAGATCCTGCGGCATCCACGTCCATGTGGACGCCTCCAACCACAACCGCCAGAGCCTGAAAAACCTGATCGGCATTATGTACTCCAAAGAAGATATTTTGTTCAAGGCTTTGCAGGTCAACGAGGAACGGGCCGCGCAATGGTGCCAGAAGGTGCGGGAGCCTATGCTGCGAAAGGCGCGGACGCTGTCCTCGGATGAGACCACCGACCTGACGCAGCTGGAGGACATCTGGTATGAGGGTTTTGAAGATGACGGCAGGGACCGGCACGCGCACTATAACAGGTCACGCTACTACGCGCTGAATCTGCATTCTACCTTTTACCGCGGCACCGTGGAATGGCGGTGCTTTAACCTGAATCCGTGAACCACGTTACAAATTGTTTTCCAAACACCGCATATTTTCGGTGTTTGTTGCTTGTTTTATAGTTCAAAATTGTGTACCCAACGGGTGAAAAATAATGCAGTATCTTGAGGGTCATGGTATACTGGGATTAATGAAAAAATAAATCCCGGAGGTCACCATGAGAAAGAATATCACGGTTGAGTTTACAAATGAGCGCATCATTCCAAGCGGCGGGCTTGCTGTTGTGGGCGCAATCCTTGGCAAGAGCGATTTCGTCAAAAACTGCAATAACATGAAGGTTGACTGTAACCATCCCCAGCATCAGATAAAGAACGGTGATGTCATGCTGACATATATCGGCATGCAATGCATGGGCAAGCCCTCTTTTGATGCCGTGCATGAAATGGATGACGACCCGGATTTTTATAAGGCGGCCCTCGGCATCTGCTACGCCATCCCCTCTGCGGAGACCCTGCGCCAGCGCTTTGACTTGATCGGCAGCTCCATCCGCAGGCAGATTCTGGATGAGAACATTAAGATGCTAAAATCCAACGGCGTTGTCCCGTCGAAGCTGCCTTGCGGATATGTCCCTGTAGACATGGACGTCTCCCCTTTCGACAATTCGAAGACCTGCAAGGAGGGCGTGTCCCGGACCTACAAAGGCTGCGACGGCTATGCACCCATGTTTGCCTATATCGGCAGCGAAGGATACCTTGCCGACCTGGAACTGCGCGAAGGGAAACAGCACTGCCAGAAGGACACGCCCCAGTTCCTGGAGGAGACCATCGGCCTCTGCCGCCAGCTGACGGATGAACCCCTGCTCTTCCGGCTTGATTCCGGAAATGATTCCACCGAGAACATCGGCATCCTTCTGGAGCGTGGGTGCCATTTCATCATTAAGCGCAACCTCCGTAAAGAAAGCAAAGAGGACTGGCTCAGGATGGCAAAAGACAATTCCCTTGACATCACCCACCCCAGGGACGGCAAGGATGTCTATATCGGAAGCGACTGGAAGGAAATCACATACCAAGCGCAGGACGGTACCACGAAGCATGCCACGATCCGCATGGGATACGAGATCATCGAGCGCACCATTGACAAAAAGGGGCAGTTCCTTCTTATCCCTGACATCGAGGCCAATGTGTGGTGGACCAATACCGGCTTCACTGACCGGGAAGTCATCGAGCATTACCATGCCCACGGGGAGAGCGAACAGTTCCACAGCGAGCTGAAGACGGACATGGATCTTGAGCGGCTCCCATCTGGCAAGTTCGAGACCAATGAGCTGGTGCTGGAGCTTGCCATACTGTCCTACAATATACTGCGCATGATAGGGCAGGAATCGCTTGGGAAAAGGAACCCCCATTTGAAACATACTGTGAAGCGTCGCAGGCACAGGACGGTCATCAATAACCTGATCAATATGGCATGCCATGTGACGGAACATGCCCGGAAACTAATCATAGGCTTAGGAAAAAGCAATGTCTGGCGCGATATCTTCCGGCATGTGTATTATGCCTTTGAATATTTTGCCCTCTAACCCGGATGACAACAGGATATCTGTCATTCTCGCCCCTATAGGAACGGGGCTTGTGAATTGATTCCATTTTTATAGAACAATAGGCATTACTACACAAAAATGAGGCATGCCGCCTATGTTTTTACCGGATAATTCCATCCGGTTTTAATTTGAGGTCAAGTTCACGGATTCAGGTATAAGTTATGAGGCGCCAGGGTAAAATCACCAGGGGCCGCTGTAAAAACATGGAAAAGAAAAGCGCCTATCCGTTTGATAGACGCTTGACGCAGGTTTTCGCCGAATTTGCGGAGTTGTTTCCCGTACATCGCTATATTAAGAGGCCGCCGCGCCCTGCGGCGCCTGTCTACTCCTCCTTATATTTCTCGTAATAATCCGCCAGCAGCTCCCGTTCCGTACAGTGCAGAGCGCGGCAGAAGCCTGCCAATTCGTAGTCGGTGACGATGCGCTTGTTGTTTTCGATATTGCTGATCGTCTGTTGATCCATGCTGAATCCCATCACCTGCATTCGGGCGGAGAGCTCCTTCTGAGACACGTCCCTTTTGACACGCATAACTCTAAGCTGCATGTAGATCAAATTCTTCTTTCCGCGGTATCCCATATTTTTCACGTTAAATACTCCTATGTCACGTATTTTACTTGACATTAGTATATCATCTGTTGTAAAATACAATACATATATGTGAACAGGAGGTAAAATTATCTATGGACTTATTCAGTACGATTTTAGGAAGGGCTGTCGAAAACGACAAACTCGATATTTCCTACCGCGATGTGAAAATCACCGCTGATGAGCTCGTGGAGCTGAAGTGCTGTGCCGCCGTTTCCAGGATCAAGGAGATCATCGAGAACGCCTCCAAGGTCAGCCCGGAGTACTTCTATCAGATTGAGCAGATTGTCAGAGTTCTGGGAGACTTGGGAATCGGATAAGCGCATAAAAGGCCGCTCCCTTCTGTGGGAGCGGCCTTCGCTGTCTTTAAGAATGATGCCCGGAATGATGCTCCTCCGCGTGGTGTACCTCGTCGTGGTAGCCGCGCTCGTCGGCGCACTCGTAATGGACATGGTCCCCGGTGACGTGGCAGAAGGACACATGGTCCGTGCCGCAGTCCGCCGCCCAGGCGTTGAAGCGCACGACGATATCCTCCTCCGTCATGCCCAGGAGCTCATCCATGGGGGTGGCCCACCAGAAATCGCTGATGGCCTGCTCCATAGCCGCCACGCACCGGTCCCGCTCCCCTACCGTCACGGCGGCGGGGTCGGAGACGTGGTAGGTCAGGTCATAGTACAGGTCGCACCAGGCGGTGGTGACGCTGTCCTCCACATGCTGCAGCATGGGCAATTTGGCGGCAAACCCCGGGTCCGCCGCTTCGCCGCCGGTGTAGAGGGCCCGGACCTTCTGCCCGTTCTCCGTGCCGGAGAGGCGGCAGGTCAGGGACACGAAGGCTTTTTCCTCCTCCGTCAGCTCCACAGCGTAGTCGTCCCAGATCACGTCGCAGTTGATGCGGTCCCAGGCGTCTGCGTTCTCATTGCCCCAGTCCAGGAGGCGCTGGTTGAAGTCCGCCAGGGACTGCCCCGCATAGTCCGCCGTCCGCAGGGCAAGGATGCCGTCATAGTCCGCCCGGGTGGCGTTGAGGAACTCCCGCTCCTCCTCACCCCCGTTTTGCAGGGAGGCGGTGTTCCGGTCCCGTATCTCGTCATACTCCGCCTGCTCCTCCGGCGTGGCGGGGCGCAGTCCGGTGAGGGCGCCGCCGGTGTAGACGGTGTAGAGCTCCACCGCGCCGTCGGAGAAGCCGTTCCCGGCGTGCTCGGTGAGCCACACGCCCTCCCGCTCGTCCCAGATGCCCCGGACCTCTTTGCCCTCGAACCACATGGTCAGGCCGTTGCCGTCGTGGTCCAGGTCGTCGTAGGTGTAGGTCAGTCCCAGGGGCACGTAGGGGGCCAGGAGACGGTCCCAGGCGGCGGCGGATTCGTTGGAGGAGGCTTCCCTGAGGAACGCGTCGTCCGTGCCGGAATAGAAGCGCGCTTCCACCCGGAGGGCCGGTGTGCTCAGCGCCGCCGCCGCTGAAGCGTCCTCATCGCCGCCCGAAGACTGCCGGAGGAGCGCTTCCGCCTTGTAACGGAGCTCTTCATATTTTCCCACCGTCAGAGCGTCGCCGTCCAGGACCGTCAGGTCGCACTGATACTGCATTCCGTTGGCTCCATCCCCGTCAAAGCACCATATCTCCCAGTAGTCCGCCGTAAGGGGCTCGTAGACAGCGAAGAAGTAGTCGTTGAACGCCTTCAGGGCATCGGCCTCCTTCCCGGCGGGCAGTTCATAGACGTCCCCGTCCAGGGAGAAGCGCTCGATGAGCTCCATGTCCGCATCGGACCGCTCCCCGCGCATCTTCTCCCGGAACGCTGTCACGGTCATGTCCTCGTAGCCCTCGAACCAGAGGGAAAACAGCTTCCGGCTCTCCTCTTCGGTATAGTTTTCGCTGGGAATGACTGTGAGGGAACTGCGCAGGTCCGGTTTCTCCGCCGCCGAGGTGACAAACACTGTCCCCAGCCCACACACCAGCACCACTGCCAGCATCACCGCCAGCAGGGATGTCTTCTTTAATTTCATGATAGACCTTATCCTTTCTTCCATGTTGTTTCTGCTGAAAGCGCTTGCAAAGGGGCCCAGGCCGCTCTTTTGCTCCTCCAGGTCGATGAGGGTCATGGCGTAGGCGGAGCGCCTGTCCAGCCCGCACCGGCGGACCACCGCCTCGTCACAGCTCAGCTCGATGTCCCGGCCCGCCAGGGCCAGCATGGCCCAGGAGAGGGGGTTGAACCAGTGGACGCAGGCCGCCGCCGCCAAAACCAGCTTGGTAAGTCCGTCCAGCCGCCGGATGTGGACCAGCTCGTGCTCCAGCACGTAGCGCAGGCGCTCCGTATCGCTCCAATCCGTATTTTTCGGAAGCAATATCACAGGCCGTAGGATGCCGTAGGTCATAGGTCCGGTCTCCCGGCCCAACTGCCGCACCTGCACCTGCCGCCGGAGAGGCCGCTCCGCCAGATAGCGGTCCACCGCCTCGTCCTCCACCGGCACCGCCTCCCGGAAGGCCCGGCGGCACCGGAGGTAGGTCAGCAGGTAGAATCCGGCGCAGAGGCACAGTCCCGTAAGCCACACTGCCGTCCAGACCGGAAAGTCCAGTTTTTCCGCCTCCGCCGGGGGCTGGGCATCCGGCCCAGCGGGGGCGGCGGGCGATACCGGGCCGGGCTCCATCCACACCGGGCTCTCCCGGGGCAGAATCTCCACGGCCTCCTGCCGCAGCGGCTCCTCCGCCAGAGTCCAGACGCTCAGGGCCGACGGTACGCCCACCGGCACCAGCAGCCGCGCCGCCGCCAGGGCCCACAGCACCAGAAACGCCCGCTTGGGGAGCTTGTCCAGGACCAGGGCCCGCACCAGCATGACGGCCAGGATCAGCACGCCGCCGGAGACGGTCATCTCAATCAAGCTCAGCAGTTTCATGCTACTCCATCTCCTTTACCATCTCCCGCAGGCGCTCGATCTGCACTGCGGAGAGCTTTTTCCTCCCCAGGAGGGACGCGAAGAGCTGGTCCGCCGAGCCGTCGAAGAGTTTGCCGATGAGCTCGTCGGTCTCCGCCGCCTGCACCGTCTCCCGGGCCACCAGGGGGCGGCAGAGAAACCCCGGCTCCCGCCGCTCTACGGCTCCCTTGTTGATACACCGCTTGATAAGGGTGTAGGTGGTGTTCACGTTCCAGCCTACCTCCTCCCCCAATACGGCGGCGATGTGCTTGGCCGTGGCCTCGCCCTCTCTCCAGAGGACGCCCATCACCTTCAGTTCCGCGTCAAAGAGTTTCGTTTCCATGGCCGGGCTCCTTTCATACTACTCGAGTAGTGCATCTGTATACTACCACAGTCGTATGCGCTTGTCAAGAGGAAATTTCAAAAATAGCGGACCGCCTGCCTCCCGCCGTCCCGGTATATTCCCCCCCTCTTCGCGCATATACATGAGGCATATCGGGATAGGGAGCGTGTTGGTTCTTGAAGGGAAACATTGAGGAGCGCGCCTGTGAGCTCGCCGCCTATATTATTGAAAACCGTGCCACCGTCCGTGCGGCCGCAAAAAAATTCGGCATCAGCAAGAGCACTGTACATACAGACGTGGTGAAAGGGAACGGCGCGCCGCCGCTCCCTTTTTGCTGCAAGCTTCAGAATCTGTAACACGCCGCAGGGACCTCCAGGCAAAAAAATCGCCCCGGACGCTTTGGCGTCCGGGGCGGCTGGTCTCCGGTCACGCTGTTTCCACAGCGGACCGGACCGCTTATTTAGTTCTCGCCGTCAATGATCTCGAAGCGCTCATCCCCCCTCAAGGGGCCTCTTACCCGATCTCCTCCGTCAGGCGGCAGATCTCGTCGATATACCCGCCGATGGTCTCGATGGTGTCCAGCAGGGGCGCGTCGGTAGAGATGTCCACGCCCGCCATCTTCGCAAGCTCCAGGGGCGTCTTGGTGCCGCCCGCGGACAGGACCCGCTTCCAGTCCTCCACCGCCAGGGCCCCCTCCTGTTCAATGCGCTTGCATGCCTGGGTGGCCACGGTGAGGCCCGCGCTGTAGGTGTAGGAGTAGAGGCCCATATAGTAGTGGGGCTGGCGCATCCAGGTCAGCTCCGCGCCCTCGGTGAGCTCCACGGTGCCGCCCCAGAACTTCTTCAGGGTCTCGCCCATGAGCTGGTTGAGCCGCTCCGCCTGCACGCCGCCCCCGGCGTCTACGATCTTGTAGACCTCCCGCTGGTAGGCCGCCTCCAGCAGGTGGGTGACGAAGTTATGGTAATAGGTGTTGCCCACCATGTTGCTGAGCACCCAGCGGCGGAAGCGCTTGTCCGGGTTGGTCTTGAGCAGGTAGTGTCCCAGCAGGAGCTCGTTCATGGTGGAGGGGGCCTCCACGAAGTAGGAGGAGACGCCGGTGCCGAAGACGGACTGGGCGCTGTTGCAGGCTTTGAAATGGCCCGCGTGGCCCAGCTCGTGGGCCAGGGTGAACACGTCGCTCATCTGCCCGTGCCACGTCAGGAGGATGAAGGAGTGGCTTCCGTAGGGGCTGGCGCAGAAGCCGCCGGTGGATTTGCCCTGGTTCTGGGCGAAGTCCACCCAGCGCTCCCGGTAGGCCGTGCGGACCATCTCCTGGTAGTCCGCCCCCATGACGGAAAGGCCCTCGACGATATACTTCTTCGACTCCTCCACGCTCACCGGCGGCACATACCCCGGGTCCACCGGGAGCTTCAGGTCCGCATAGGTCATCTTGTCCAGGCCGTGGACCTTCTGGAGGAGCTTGGCGTACCTGCGCATATGGGGGGCCAGCTTCTCCATGATGAGGTCGATCTGCCGGTCGTACAGCTCCCGGCTCACCTTCTGGCCGAAGAGCAGGTAGTCAAAGACGGACTGATAGCCCCGCTGGTCCGCCATGATCTTCTCCTCCTGCACGCAGGCCTGGTAGGCGGCGGCGGTGACGTTCTCGTACTCACGGAGCTTGGCGGAGAATGCGTCGAAGGCGGCGCGGCGGACCTCGGTGTCCCCCTCGTGGGAGTAGTGGTCCTCATAGAGGGAGTAGCCCAGGGGGTGCTCCTCCCCCGCCGCGCGGAAGGAGGGGAACTTCATGTCCGCAAGCTTGGCCATGTTGTAGATCTGGTAGGGTGCGCCCAGGGCCGGACGCAGGGCCGAGAGCACCCGCTCCGTCTCCGGCTGGAGCTGGTAGGGCTTCTGCCGGAGGAGGTCCTCCAGATAGGGCTTGCCGGGCCCGCCCTGGGCTACGGCCTCCCGCAGGACCGCCTCGTCCTGGGCGATGATCTCGCTGTCGATGAAGCTCAGGCGGCTCCCCATGGCCGCCGCGGCCCGGGCGGTGGCGGCGTCCCGCTCCTGGAGCGCCCCGTCGCCGTAGTCCACCGAGGCGGCGAGGTTGCACCAGCTGCGCATCAGGTCCAGGGTCTTCATCCACTCGCCGTACTTGTCCAGGCAGGCCAAGATGGCCTCCGCCGTGGTCAGCCTGCCCTTGTAGGTGCGCTCGATCTCATCCGCCAGCTTCCGGACCTTCTCCAGGTCCGCCTGCATGGCGTCCTCGCTGTTGTAGATGGCGCTCAGGTCCCATGTCAGCTCCACGGGTACGTCTTTTCTCTTTGGCAGTTGCATCGCGTCGGTTCTCCTCTCGTCTCATCAAAGTCGTCCCTTCCCGAGAAGGGACTGTCCCTACTGTACCATTTGACGGGGGGATTGTCAATCGGGCGGGGCGGGGAAAACGCCCTGCCCCCATTGTTATTTCAATGCCAGGTGCATTCGATACGCACCAGACCGTGTAGTGGCGCAGCATCCCATCAGCCTCTCAGGCGTTCCCGCCGCCCAGATATATCTCCACCGCCCCGCCGCTGTCCACCTCAATGCGCTCCACCAGCTGACGCATCTGCCCGTTGCTGAGGCTCCGCACGGTGAGCAGGTCCTGCACGTCCTCCAGCACCGCCTCCAGGCGCTCCCCGCCGGCGGCGGAAGCCTCCAGGGCCTCCAGCCGGGCCTGGACGGCCTCCAGCTCCCGCCGGGTGCCGGTCAGCTTCTCCTCCAGCTCCTGCCGGGTGATGACGTCCTCCGCGAAGAGGTCCAGGTACTTCTGCCGGGTCCGCTCCAGGCGCTTCCGCTTCTCCCTCAGACGCCGCCCCTCCTCCGCCCCGCTCCCGCCCGCGCGGCGCAGGGCCTGCCGCAGGCGTGCCTTCACCCGCTCCCGATCTCCCAGGAGGGCGCGAAAGTGGGCGTCCAGGGCGTCCATCAGAGCCTCCTCATCCACGGAGGCGGCGTTGCCGCACTGGTCCGCCCCCTGCCCGTTGCGCCGGGAGCAGACCCAGCGGACGTAGGTGTTCCGGTACGTCCGGCTGGTGCGCCGGAAGGACCAGCCGCAGGCTTTACAGCGGATGAGGGTGGAAAAAAGGTGGGAACTGCTGTGCCGGCGTCCGGCGCGGAGGGCCTTCGCCCGCCCCGCCCGGAGGGCCTGGGCCGCGCGGAAGTCCTCGTCGCTGACGATGCGCAGCTCCGGCCGCTCCGCGATGAGCCAGTCCTCCCGGGGCAGGTCCCGGCGCTCGCTGGTAAGGAAGTCCGCCACCTCCTGCTTCCCGTTGACCACCCGGCCGGTGTAGAGGGGATTTTGCAGGATGCGGCTGACGCCGTTGGCGCTCCAGGGACGGCCCAGCCTGGTGCGAAGGCCCCGGCGGCTGAGCTCCGCGGCGATCTTCCCCGCCCCCCAGCCGTCCTGTATGTACCAGCGGTACATCTGCCGCACCGCCTCCGCCTCCTCCCGGTCCACCGTCAGGTGGAAGCAGTCCCCGGGGCTCTTGCGGTAGCCGTAGACCAGATTGGGCACCTTGCCCCGCTGGGCGTTGACCCGCTTGCCGAACTTGATGCGCTTGGACATATTGGCCGACTCCTCCTGGGCCAGGGCCCCGAAGAGGGTCAGCACGAACTCGCTCTCCCCCAGGGAGTCCATCCCCGCCGTGAGAAACAGGGTCTGGATGCCCAGGGCCTTCAGCCGCCGCACGCTCTGGAGCAGGTCCACCGTGTTGCGGGCCAGGCGGGAGATGTCCTTGACCACCAGCATCTGGAAGAGGCCCCGCTCAGCGTCCGCCATCATCTGCTGGAACTGGACGCGGCGGCGGACCTTGGTGCCGGAGAGGCCCTCGTCGGCGTAGAGCCGGACCAGGGTGTGGCCGGTGCGCTGGGCGTACTCGACGAAAAAGCCCTTCTGGGCCTCCAGACTGCCCAGCTGGTCGGCCTTGTCCGTGGAGACCCGGCAGTAGGCGGCGATGTTCACGGCGTGTCCCCCTCTTTCGCAGCCTCCTTCGGCTGACCCAGGGCCTCCAGCAGCCGGGGCAGAGCACCCTGGACCAGGATGTCCAGCAGACGTTCCCGGTAGGCCTCCGGGTCCTTGGGGGGGTGGAATCGGACGGTCATGCTCGTCCCTCCTCTCTGGGAGAGGGTATGAGCGGGGCCGGGCGTTTAGAACCAGCCCGCTCCCCCCTCCGCCGCGCCGGGACAGAGCACTCCGCCCAGCAGGGCCTCCACCGCCCGGGACCGCTCCCGGACCGTCCGGGGCAGGACCAGGGCCCCGCCGGTGAGGACCGCCTCCAACAACCGGCGCTGGACCAGCAATACCAGGCTGATGACCTGTTCCGAGCGCTCCGGCTGCGCGGTGAGGCGCAGCTGCCGGGCGTCCGTCCACAGCCGGAGGAGGTGATAGCTGTAGGGGGCGTTCTGCGCCGCGCGGAGGCAGTAGGCCTGGGCCCGCCGCTCCCGGTAGAGCCTCCCCGAGGTCTGCAATTGGGCCGTATGCCGCCGCCGCTTGAGGGAGATGACGTTGGCGCTGGCCAGGGAGAAGCTCATCACCTGGTAGGCCGCCGTCAGCTCCAGCTTGGTCAGGGCGGTGCGGCCCCCGGCCTCCCGCTCCGCGCTCCAGCTCCCCCGCAGGAAGAAGAACCGCCGCAGGACCCGGCCCTTCTCCCACCGGCTCACCTCCTGTTTGCGGTACACGGAGGCCGTCACCTCCTCCAGGTGCTCGGTCACGTAGACCTCCAGGGCCGCGAGGTAGGCCCCGGCGCTGGGGGGCTCCTGGGCGGGCGCCTCCTCCGGGCCCAGCTCCCGGATGGCGCCGTCCACCCAGGCGAGGAGGACCGCCTCCTCCCGCCTGGGGGCGGCCAGAAGGATGTCCAGATAGTCCTCCGGGGCGTCCTGCTCCCCGGCCAGGGCCTCCTCCAGGTCCCGGCAGGCCTGGAGCAGGGCCTCCGCCCAGCAGAAGTCCCGGTCGTAGCAGAGGAGCAGGTGCAGGCGGTCCCAGCAG
>Ga0209064_1003941_pt1 | contig 11897 bp, 7 predicted proteins | sample Inofromicrocosms_FD_187498 | JGI IMG/M metagenome (GOLD analysis project Ga0209064, IMG submission 187498) | Mouse cecum microbial communities from Vienna, Austria - Inoculum for glucosamine and mucus D2O microcosms (SPAdes) (version 2) | ecosystem: Host-associated > Mammals > Digestive system >... | reverse complement strand
TGCGGAACAGCATCCGTGCGACGTGGGGCATAGCAAGACCGATAAAACCTATCGGGCCGCAGAAAGCCGTTACTGTGCCGGCCAGCAGTGTTGTCGAGAGAAACAGCAGTCCGCGCGAGCGGCGGATATTCAGCCCCATAGTTACGGCATATTCCTCTCCGAATAGCAGGAGGTTGAGCGGCTTGATCGTGATTACCGCCAGCAGTAAGCCGGCGATAACCGACGGCACGAGGACAGCGAGCTGTGGCACCGTCACGTCGCCGAGCGACCCCATCGTCCAGACGACGAAGGCTTTCAAGGCCTCCTCTTTGCTTAGGTATTGCAGGATTTGCACTACGGCACCCACACCGGACGAGAACATCATGCCGAGAATCAGGATGACCATGATGTCCTTGATGCGGTGGCCTACGGCGGCGATTACGAGCAGCACGGCGGCCGCTCCCGCCCATGCGGCCGTGGCGATGCCGACCGACGAGCCGACGCCGGCAAGCACCACGAGCGCCACGCCGAGGCTCGCGCCCGAACTGATGCCGAGCACGTAGGGACCTGCCAGCGGGTTGCGGAACAGCGTCTGCATCTGCAAGCCGCTGACCGACAGCGCCGCGCCCGCCAGCAGAGCCACAATTGCCTTTATCAGGCGGATGTTCAGAACGATTTTAGCCGTAGCCTGCGGGCAGTCGCCGCCCGTCAGAGCCGCCCACACGTCGCCGAGGGGAATGCGCACCGCACCGACGACCAGATCCAGCAGGAAAAGGCCGACCGTAAGCACGGACAAAGTGACAAAAAGCATGGCGGAACGCGAACGCATCTATTTCAGCCGTTTGTAATAGACGAACGGTTCCTCCACCAGTTCGGGGTGGAATATCTTCACCAGATCGCGCAGCACGAGTTCGGGGTGCACGACGCCCGATTCGAAGTAGTCGTTGCCTCCGGCGGCGTTGGTGCGGGCGTTGTTGTTATAGACGTATCCGTTGCGGAAGCAGCGGGTGTCGGCGAACTTCGGGCAGGCGGCTTTCACCTCGCCGAGCGTGCTCGCCATACCCACGTTCAGCCATAGATCGGCAGCCGACGCGAGCAGATAGGCTTCCTCCATGTCGATCGCCATACCCACGTTCAGCCATAGATCGGCAGCCGAAGCGAGCAGGTATGCCTCCTCCATGTCGACGGGCGTCGAGGCGTTGCCCGTGTTCTTCTTGTAGATATAATCTCCGCCCGCGTCCTCGATCAGCCGCACGGCATAGCTCCCGGCCGAGGGCATGAACCACGAATCGCCGTATGGCATGTTGAGCATGACAGACGGGGCGTCGAGGGCATTCTCCGCCACCCGCTGTTTCAGGGCGTTGTATCGGACGGGAATCTCCGCGAAAACCTTTTCGCCCTCCGACCGACAACCGACGACCTCCGAGAGGGCCACCATCCACTCGGCCTTACCCAACGGCGACTCTTCGAGGTAATCGCCTACGTACATGAACGGGATGCCCAGCTCGCGGAGCTTCGGCTCCATGCCGCTGGCACCGTTCACGCCGTAGAGCAGCACGAGGTCGGGATCGAGGGATAACAGCAATTCGTAGTTGACATTCCCCTCGTAGCCTACGTCGCCGATGCTTTCGCGGCGTGCCTGAACGTCGGGGTTAGAAATATAGTCGATGCCCGATACACCGACCACACGGCCGACCTCGCCGACGGCGTCGAGCATGGCGATATGGGTAGAGGACATCGCAACGATGCGCGCGGCATCGCCTTCAAGCACCTGTCCGTCGAAGCCCTCGGGAGCGGTTTCGCCGTCGCGGGCGATGAATAACTGCACGGCGATGCCGTCCGCGCCCTGCCACGGATTCGTGACGGTGAGCAGTACGCTTTGTTTGCTGTCGGCCCCCTTAATGTCGAATCCCGAAGCGTATTCGAGCATGTAGACCGGCTTGTCAAAATCTTCGAGCGAAACGCTCTTGCGACCACAGGCCGCGACGACTATCGCGCACAGAGCGACTACCGCCAACTGAATCCATCGTTTCATAGTTCTTTTATTCGTTTTCATTCGGTTCAAAAAAGGGGGAAACGGGGCTGTTCGTCCGTTTCCCCTCGATAGCATGGGCGAAAATCCGATTAAGTCGTTATGGCAAATAACACTCTGCAACTAATCTCTAATCAGTCTTTCGGCTTTCGTCCATACAAAACACCGCAGCGAATAATCTTTTACGAAGAAGGTTTGCAAAGGTTTCCGCGATGAAAAGGGACGCTGCCGTTATCTCTATCTCTTTTTACCCCATTTGGGCCGTATATCGAGGAATACCTCGAAATTCATGCGCGGCATGGGACGCGAGAGCACCGATTCGTACTCCTCGTTGAAAAGGTTCTTTACGGCTACCTTGACCGAGAAATCCGACCAATGCAGCGAAAAGAGTTTTTCCAGCGACACGTCGCTCATGTAGTAGGGCAATACGCGCGAGATCTTGCTTTTCATGTCGTTGTCCGAGGTAGTGAAACGCTCGCTGTAATAGCACCACTTGTAAACGAGACGCCACGATCGGTACGACAATCGGCCTGTCGCCGAAGCGGAGTATTCGGGGACATAGACCAGCTGTTTGCCGATCGCCTTGTCGGCCCAGTCCACTGGGTCACCGTTGTTGATCGAGGGTGTCCACGAAAACGAGACGTCTGCGCCCAACTGCCAGTTCTTCGAGAGCCGCACCGTCGCATCGGCTTTCAGTTCGACGCCGTACGCGTGTACCTCCTTGACGTTCTTCGGCGTCCAGAAACCCTTGAACGTCGGCAGCCACACGATCCAGTCGTCGATATACGAGTCGAACCACGTCGCCGAACCGTTGAGCGAATAGATGCCCTCCTTACCCACGGCGAACGAAAATCCGGCGTCGTAGGTGAACCCCTGCTCCTTTTTCAGATCGGGATTGCCGCCCGGCAGGAAGTAGAGGTCGTTAAGCGTCGGAAAGCGATAGTTGCGCGATACGGAGGCTTTGACTACGATGCTGCCGCGTTTCGAGACCACATAGTCGGCGAAAAAGGCCGGAATGACGGGCGACCACTCCTCGCCGTACATCTCTTCGCGCAAGGCCACCGACACTCCCAACCGGTCGGTCGGCATCCACTTGGCCGAGGCATAGGCCGATACTTCAACGCGCCCCTTATCATATCCCACGACCACTTTCTTGTTATTTCCCTGCGACAACGACTGCGAATTGAGTTCGAGGACATTCTTGTCGCGGCTCTCCACGAAATGCTGGTGCACCGAGACATTCGCCATGAAGAGCCATTTCTTGCCGATGTAGTATTCACCCTCAGCCTGTCCGTACAACGTGTTTATCTTGCTGCGCGAGCGGATCATCTCCGCCATCGTGCCGTTGCCTTTGTCCTTCGAGAAATCGTAGCCCTGTCCCGTATGGATATAGCCGGCGCGCAAGCCTACTTTGTAGTTGCCGCGCAGCCGGTCCCACGACAGAATGCCGCGAAAGGTCTGCTCCGTCTGCTCGTTCACGTATTCGTCGTCCGAGCGGTGATCGACCGACAGCATCGGCACGCCGCGCTTCGAGTCGAGGAACCACGCCTGCAATCCGAAGCGGTCGCCGCGGCCGGTATTGTAGTACACCTCCTGCAAGATGTGAAAATCACGGAACGCACCGCATTTGTTGCGTTCGGTAGGATAGTAGGTGCCGACGATTTGGTGGTCATCGTCATAGATATTCATCTTCTTGTTGTAGTTCCTGTACTTGAAATCGTTGTCGGAAGATGAATAGACCGCACGGGTCGAGACCTGCCAATGCTTGTCGCCGTAAGTCAGGCGCAAAAATTCGTCGAACGTCTTGAACGACCCGACGCCCTGCACGTATTGCAACCCGAATCCGTCGGCTTCGGCGGGTTTCGTGGAGAGTTTCACGGCACCGCCCAGTCCGCCGCCCGTCTCGTTGACCGACGAGGTGCCGTGCAGCAGCGAGGCGTCGTCGATGAAGTAGGAGGGAATCATCGAAAAGTCGGTCATGCCGAGCATCGGCGAGTTGATGCGCATGCCGTTCCATGTTACCTGCGTATGCGAGGGCGACGTACCGCGGAACGCTACGGTCGAGAGCGTGGCGCGACCGTACTGCTTGACGAAGATCGAGGTATTGAACGTCAGCACGTCGGCCATCGAAAGGGCGATATTCTCTTTCAGCACCGTCGAATCGAGTTTGGTCTGCTGCATACCGATTTCTTTCATCGGCCGCCGCGCCGTAACGTAAACCTCCGGAATCGGCTGGACGAACGACGGATTGTCGTTCCACCAGCCTTTGCCCGATCTTGCGGGCGGTTGCCCGTCGCTCTTCGACTTTTCCTGCGCGAAGCCGGAGAATCCGAGAAGCGAGGCGAATAGGAATGCCGTCAGTTTCTTCATAAGGAAAGTAAAACCGCCTACGGCCCGTAAAGGTCGCAGACGGTTTTCGAAATGGTTATTCTTTCTTGTATTTTCCGTTCTTCATGTCCTGCCATGTCGGACTATAGGAACAATCCTCGTGGACGAACCATGTTTCGTCCGATAATTGTCCGACAACAGGTGCAAAGGCACTGAAATCCGTAACCGAACACCCTTCGATATGTACGGATCCGATCTTTGCGATGACAGGAAGTGCGATTCGTTCCAGAGGGGCGGCCGGTGTCATTCCCGGACCGTTTTGGTGGATCTGGAAAATCCCATCCACCTCTTCGAGTAAAGGCAGTGACAGCTCTTCCAAATACGACATGCCGCCGCCCAGCCCGAGGTCGAGGGTAAAGCCGGCGCCGCCGATCTTCCGCAGTTTAGGAAGATGCAGACCATCGTAGCTTGTAAGCGCGCAGGAGCCGTACAGGGCTTCCTTGTAATACTTATCGTTCGCCCCCGCCTTGTAGTATGCCGGATCGGCGGCCGTACCGATCTCCTCCAATTCAGGCATATCGATAGCTGCGTAAATATTGGTACTGTCGAAGTAAAGTTGGCCGCCGATCTTGCGCAGGACGCGGAAGTCGCACGCCGTTCCGCTATCGTCGCTGACGTTGTCGCTTACGGCCAGATAACCACCTACTTCGATAAGTTTCGGATAACCGATCTTTTCGACATCGTTCAACAGGTTGCCGCCGACCTTTTCGAGCTGGGGCGTAGAGATCGTCGTTTGAGGACCGTTGCTGAACGAAACATCGCCCCGGACACTCTTCAGCGAAGAGAACGAGCAGTCCGTTCCGGGTACATAAACGAGTCCTGCAAGCTCTTCGACGCCATCAACCTTGCCCAACAGTTTGTTGTACCGCAGTTCGAGCGTTACATCCGCCTGCACAGGCAACGTAAGCGTTGTAATAAGATTCATGTTGGTAAGCAGGAGCCGGCCACCGCCCGAGAAAGTCGTTTGGGAAAGATTCAGCGGATCGGGCACTTTACTTAAGTTGACAAGCTCGATGCCTTTTACCTTGATTCCGTTCAGAGAAGGTATCTCGCGAAGTTCTGCGAACGCAGAGAGGACGATCGTGCCGTCCACTTCCGACAGAGAGTTCATGTCGATGGTCTTGACGCCCGTATTCATCGCCATGCCGCCGATAGAGGTGGCGTCGGTGTTGGCGATAAGCTGAATGTCGCCGCCCACCTCGGAAAGCACGGGCAACGAAATCGTCTCGAACTCGTATGGAATCGTCGGCAACAGCACAGCTCCGGCCGAAGTCAGCGCTTCGAATTTCACGGCGTTGAGTTTCGCAAAGTTCTTGATGTTGATTTTACCGCCGACAGATGCAAGTGCTTTCATCTCGACAATAGTCATATCGCCGCCTGCCTTCTCCTCGTTCGAGCCCTGCAACTCGAAATCGCTGCCGACTGTCGCCAAAGCGGGCGTCGTTACCGACGTAAGCGCCGCCGAGCGCATGACCAGCGAACCGCCGATTGCCGTCAGTTTCTCGGCTTCGAACCACTGCAATTTGTCGTTGCATATCGTTATGTCGCCCGCAATCTCTTCGAGCGATCGGAGGCTCGCATAGTAGAGTTCGGGAGCGGTAGACGCCGCCTCGGTCGAGCCGATGTGCAGGCCGCCGATCTTCACAACATTTTCCAGACCGTCCAGTGTCGTGCCCTTATAGGTGTCGTTGATGACGATGTCGCCTTCGACCTGCGTGAGTGCCGAAAGCGCCTCGATGTTTGTCACGGCGTTGTCTCCGCTCGCCTCGCCGACGATAAGGTTGCCCTTGATAATCGTCACGCCTTTGTCGGCGAATGCCTTGACCTCGGCATCGGTTTTAAGCACGACATCGCCCTCTTCGCGGATATCGTCTTTTACGACGAGGTATTTGTAGTCGTTTGTCCGACCGTTGTAGGAGGTCACGCGGAACTGACGTTCGGTATTCCAATCGGTGATTTCGGCCGGATCGGGCATGATCGTCGCCGACGGCGTGTACTTGAATTCGGCCGCAGCACCGTCGAGCGATACGTTGTAGGGAACCGTTACGGTAATGTCGTTCCCTTCGATCGCCGCAGCATAGGAGGTTTCGCCGACGGTCAGCACCACCGATGTGATGAAGTTGTCGTCCGCATCTTCAGGAATCGGATTGATCGGATCGTCATCGCTGCAACCGGCCAACATCAGAAAACCGACGGTGACCAACAATAGCATCTTTTTCAAATTCATAATTTTATATAGTTTCTGGTTATTTATTGTTTTCGTTATCGGGCGCAACGGACAAATCCGAGAAAGAGAATACCTCCGTCGAGACCTCTCCGAGCCAGCCGCTCTTGACCTGCACGCCCGTCTGAACCTTGATGAAGTCCACGTATTGGAGATCGACCGGCGTGCCGTCCCGATACATGGCATTGGCGATGCGGAAGCCATTGGTCTGGCCGCTGCCGTCTACCACGTCGCCGCCGAGGTTGTCTGTTTCGCTGAAATTGTCGACATACCCCCAGCCATAGGATTGATTATCCCAGTATCCAGTGGTCGGGTCCTGCACATTGTTCGGAGCCAGACGGGTTCCGTAAAGAGTGTAGGTATCCGATTTGATCCAAGCAGGATAGTAATAATCCTGCTGATGGTAAGTAATCAGGTAATCGATGCACCCCGATTTGCCCTCCGAATCGGTCCACTGCACGTCCATCTGTTTGCCGGCGGGACGATAATAAGTGACAGCGTAATTCTGAATAGTCCCCTCCTTATCCGTGTCGCTGCCGCGCAGTTCGTACCACTCGTCATCGGGCTCGCCGTTTTTATTGATGTCCTGCATAACCCAAACGATACCCGGTTCCGACGATCCGTCGAAAGCGTTGCCCTGAATCGTGAAGTCGTATTCGCCCTCTGCCGTCGCCCGTTTGGGGATACTATGGTCGAAGCCTACGACGATGTAGCCGCCGAAAGCACCAAGCGACACCCATATCTTCTCTTTCAGACGCCCCTCGGCATAAGCTACAGCTGCCTCCTGCGTCGTCTCCGTGCCGTCGAACCCGCCCGTCTTCATCTCGCCGACGAACTGTCCCGGAGCAGGTGTATATTCCCATACCTTGTTCCACAGCGGAGAACTGTCTCCCGTGGCCGGACGGTAGCGGTCCTCTTGCGCAGCATCGACGCAGGTAACCTTTACCTCGGCCGTGAACGCCGTTTCGGCACGGATAATGTTGCGGGTAAGTTGTTTGGCCTGCTGCTTCGCTTCGCTTACCGTAACCCGGACGATATGCTCTCCCGCTTCAGTCGGTGTGTACCGGAACATGCGCGCTACGGCATCGGGAACCGTCTCGCCGTCCACGCTCCATACAAACTGCGGATTGTCGAAATAGGAGAGCTGCGGTTCGAGGAAGATCGGCGTGCCGATATAAACATAGCGGTCCGTCGATGTCCGGAAGATGGATTGTGTGTGGAAGAAAACTTCGTAAGGGAGTTCGTCCACGACTTCGAGCGTAATCTCTTTCGTCGTCTCGCCGTCGATATTCGAAGCGTGGCAAACAACCGTATAGGTGCCAAGCTCCGCCTCGTTGAACGTATAGGTTACGCTTTCGGACACGACCTCGCCCTCGCGCAGCCATTCGCATCGAAACTCCTCCAAATCGGAGTTCTGAATATCGGGTGTAAAGATGTAGTCCGTGTTTTGCAGTACCTTCAACCCTTTTGACGGCAGAGCCAGCGAAATGACCGGTGGAGCCATCTCCAACACCACCACTTTCAACTCCTCTTCGGCCTTGCCGTTTTCGTTCTGCACCGTGAACATTACGTACACTTCGGCCGCTTCGCTCCATGTATGGGTCAATGTCGGTTCCGTGGAGAGCAGTTTCCCGTCCAACGTCCACGAGAAAAGGGCGTTTTCTGCATACTGCACCGTTGGGGCGATGGTCAGTTCGCGGCCGACTTTTACCGTATAGATTCCATCCTCGCTGTCGAGAGTGATTTGCGGCGTCATCGGCTGGTCGATTTCGACCTGCCCGTCCTTGTTGCATCCCGCAAGAAAGACCGTAATCAAAAAGAGAGTGTAAAGTTTTTTCATAATCCGATGATTTTTATCTCCAGCAAAAAGCTCCCGGAATGATGCCGACGGTAAAAGTGTCGAGCAACTCGCCCTCGGCCGAATAGCGCAGCACCACGCCGTTCTGCACGTAGTCGATGGCATCGGCGATATAAACGTCGCCGTTTACGGGATTGATAGTCAATCCGTAGTAAAGTGTGTTATGATATTCGAGAAACGGTTTTACCGGCACACGATCGGCTGTCACACCCATGCACCAAACCGAATTGTTGAGCCAGTAGACCTTGTCTTTCGTTCCGTTCAGCTGCACCTCCGAGGGCCAGTCGCCGAACTTGAACTTGAACTGCTTTTCGATTTTGAACGTCTCGGCGTCGATGCGATAGAGCGACGGCGCCTCGTGCCCGTAGGGCGATCCTTCGTAACCGCCGTCGGTAATCGTCCACATCTTATTGTTGCAATCCATTACCAGCGAGGTGGGTTGGATACCCACGACCAGTTCATCGACAACCTCATCAGTTTCAGTGTCGGATACCCACGACCAGTTCATCGACAACCTCATCAGTTTCAGTGTCTATTTTCAGAATACGGTTCTGGTACGACCAGCAATTTGTAAAGACGTATTTGCCGTATTGCACCATCTGCTCCGTAGAACCCGATTCGTAGTCCATGTCTGTCTCGACGTACCCTGTAATCTGGTAGGTCTTGGGATTGACGATATAGATGCGCGGATCCCATATCTGCGTCACATAGGCTTTTTCGTCCGATAGGAAATGAATGTATCTCGGCGAGGTAAAACCCGTAATGCGTCCCACCTCCTTGAACGTATTGGGGTCGATGGCGAAGATGACGCCCGAGTTGTTCACTACAATCCAGCCCAGACCGCCGTGCATGGTCATCGACTGCGCCACGTCGCCTAATTTCTGGGCATTGGCACGGGCGAATACCTCGTTCTCCACCCGTTTCGTTTCGGGATCGTAGTAGGATAACGACGCATTGCCGTACATGAAGTTCCCCTCGTTGGTAATGAACAACCCCTTGCCTGTAACCTCGCTTCCGTCACCGAAATTGCCGTCTATATAAAACGTTTCCTCGTCGATGGGACCATACCCCATACATGAGGTCAATAGGAGTGCGAATAAAAAATAAAATATACGCTTTGTCATGGATCAAACAAGTGGAAATGGAGACGAGCCATCTCCGGTTATTTAATTAGTTTCTAGAAATACGAACGTCGTCAATGCAGACATAAGCCGGCGTGTTCAACCCGTAGGCTCCTGAATCCGAACCCACGAAATCGAACTCGATACGATTTACGGCCTGTTTTTTGATGTTCGTCAGATCGAATAACGTCCACTCGGTAAGACAAACATTGCTTTCGTTCCGATAGTCCGCAAGATAGATTTCGTCCGTCGCCACAGGAGCCGTAGCTCCGGTCTTATAACCGCGAACCACCAGCTTGAACCAACCGTTCTTGCTCGGTAAGCTGCCCTGCGTGAAGCTGTTGCCATTGACGATTACGCCGTATGCGTAAGAAGAGTTGCAGACATACATTCGGTCGAACTTGCGTTCCGCATTGTTTGCCAGCGACATCTGCGCACAAGCGATGAATCCCGAGTAAGTGTCGGTATATCCGTAAACCACGCCGAAGTTCGATCCGCTGTGTCCGGCATTTTCATTGGCATTATCTACGGACGCCGTATTGTAAACGCTGCATTGGTTTTGGTAGGAATACCACCAATCGCCCGAATGACCGTCGACGTTGGAGCGGATATTCCAGTTCGAAACGGCAATACCTCCGTTCCAATAATTATACGTGCCTCCGTAACCGTCTTCATTCAATCCGTATACGATGTTGAAAAGCCGAGCTGCTCGGTCGGTGTAGGTGGTGAAACGGGTCGGATTCGATCCAGTGTAGCCATCGTATAGATTGGCACCATAGGAAGTCGGACCGGCAAGCTGATTGGAGGATACATCATCGAAAGTCACTGTAACCCATTCACTTTCCACATTGGCTCGGGTGTCGGGAGCCGCTTCGTCATGCAGAGGTTCTGCGAAAAAATCGTCATCCGCATTGCAAGCGGAGAACGTCACGGCAGCCATTGCTGCAACGGCCATCGCCATCAATCTGAAATTCTTTTTCATAACCTTGTTTATTAAAAAGTTAAACAAAAGGTACGCACACGTCAAATCGTTCCTTGCGATGGATTCGCAACGAACGGGTGCGGACAAGTTATCAAAAAGAAATGTGAGGTATCTGTATGATGAACCTTGTTTCATTTTGATCGAGCGCCAATTACCCGTGGTCGCTGAATCACATTGCTCATCAAGCAGGTCTTCTGACTCGTCCCATTTGTCGCGCCTTCCCAGTTTACACCAGTGGCAAAGAGTGCGACAAACATTTGCGGGGACTTACAGCTGCAGGTACAGCTCGGATTTTCACCGAATTCCCTTTTAATTCCATGCAGGCGGTACGCCTATGGAAACTTGACTGGTACAAAGGTAGCATTTTTATTCTTTCGTTCTACTCTTTTTCTGATTTTTTGTTCAACTCTTTAATAGGTATAATCTATATTTATTTTGTAAGCACTTGTTTTTCATATGTGGAAACGCCGATATGGCTTGTAGTAGAGAATCGCGGCATCATCTAAAACAAACGGAGGTCGCCAGAAAGTGAATTGCGCAACGGCGCAGGGAATGTTCCGTATCATTCGTCGATCCCGTCGCCGAAAGCGGAGCCATTCAAGCAGTGGATGGCTCAAGTCGCTGCCGACCGTCTCGACCAGATGCAGGACCCCGAATTGTCGATTCAGCAGGCGATGGCCGATTATAAGCAATTGGGGTATTCGGACAACTGGATCAATCAGCGATTAAAAGCGATCGAGGTCCGCAAGGACTTGACCGACGCATGGAAAAAGCGCGGAGTGCAGGAGGGGCAGCAGTTCGCTACGCTGACCGACATAATTACCAATATACGTGGTCGGGTTTTACCACACGCGAGTACAAGGCATACAAGGGACTGCATAAAGAGAACTTGCGGACAACATGACCAACACCGAGCTGATTCTCAATATGCTCGCGGAGGCATCTACCAAAGACATAACCGAGGTAACCGAGCCCCGAACGCTGGCGGCACACAAAGCGGTCGCACGGCAAGGTGGCACGATCGCCCGCAATGCCCGATTGGAACTCGAAGCCAGAACAGGCAAAAAGGTGGTTTCGCGTCTCAATGCCAAACAGGTCTTGGCTGCAAAGAACGCCGAACAAATCGAAATGTCAAAAGATGAAAAATAAATCGTTATAGATATTGCGAATAACGCAAAAAGAATTACTTTTGCAATAAGATTAACGAGTTGTTTGAAATCGTGAAAATGAAGTGATCTTACACACTTTACGATTTACTTATCCATTGCCTTTTTTCACGATGATTTTCTCATATCGCTTGCAGTCAAGCAATT
>Ga0209064_1003939_pt1 | contig 11898 bp, 8 predicted proteins | sample Inofromicrocosms_FD_187498 | JGI IMG/M metagenome (GOLD analysis project Ga0209064, IMG submission 187498) | Mouse cecum microbial communities from Vienna, Austria - Inoculum for glucosamine and mucus D2O microcosms (SPAdes) (version 2) | ecosystem: Host-associated > Mammals > Digestive system >... | reverse complement strand
CGTAATTGCTTTCGCGAATTTTTTCATCTCTGAATTTCTCCTTCCTATTTTTCGGTATTAAATATTTCTTTTTTTGTTTCGAAGCGTTATTCCGCGTCCGTCCTGTCGTCCACCGTAACGGTCACGTTCTCAAACGTGCTCTCCCGCTCGAAGTAGTACGCCTTGTCGTTCACCAAAACGAGCCTGTCGGGATCGTTCTTGATGGTTGCGGGCAGCTGCGACACCGTATAAACGGGTTTTACCGTCACCCCGCTCACACTGCTGTTTTCCGCCTTCACGCACAGCGGAGCAACGATGATCTTTCTCGTCTGCCGTAAAGAGGTCTTTACGTCGATCGTGAAGTTTTCGAAAACAACGTCCTGCACGGTCGCGTTCTCCATGATTCCGAAAAGGGAGATGCAAAGGATTCCGCCCTCGTCGCCCAAATCATCGTCGGAGATGAGAGAGCCTCTATCTGCCGAGTAAGCAAGCACGAAGTTGGAAACTGTGTGTCCGTTCCCGCGGAAGATCTTCTTATAATCGCCGAAGCCGTAGAACTCTCTGCCCTCCAAGTCGATGTCCGCCATGAGCATAATGTCCTTATTTCGGTTTCTGATGAGATCGTCCGCCGTATAGACCTGCACGAATTCGCCCTTCTCGTATTTCACGAATACGTCGATCGCCGTGCTCTCGTCCCCGCCGGGATGAACGAAGTTCTCATCCCAAGGATCGCCGTTCTCGTCGTAGAAGCCGTTCAGCGCGGTGTATCCGTTCCGCTTGTCCTTGTAGTCGAACTTGTCCTCAAACGGATCGCCCGCGTTTACGTTGTAGCTTCCCAAAACGACCTTTGATCCGTCCTCGTCGATATAGCACACGTTGTAGGTATAGCGCACGACGGGAACCCACTTCGCGTACAGCTCCACGCCGTCCGCCGTGACCTTGTCGGTCGCGAAGTTCCACTTGTCCGAATATACGGCGTCTTCGCCTTCCCCCGTCTTCACGCGGTACCAGCCGTCGATGTCGTACTCGTCGCGCGTGACCTGCGCTTTGTCGTCGCCTACTTTGGGTCTGTCGTTTTTGTCCTCTGCGGCAGGATCCTTGATCTTATTCTCCGTTCCTTCCTTGAAGCCGTAATAAAGAACGACGGGCGCGGTGCAATTTCGGTATTTACCGCCTTCCAAATGATACGTGACTTTAACCATGCCCGTCACGTCTTTTTTGTTGCCCCCGTTACTGCACCCGACCGCCGTGCATAACGACATAATTAAAACAAGAAATATAATTGCAAGCTTTCTTTTCATTCCGTACTCCCAAGCCACTGAATATGCTCAATAAATTTAGCACCGTGGGTATACTTTCCCACATTTATAATATGAATGTATCTCATTATATCATTTTCGGGCGGAAAAGGCAACAAAATTACCCCCGAAAATTCCACCACTTTTTGGTTTTTTATGTGAAATTTTTGCATAACGACGTGAATATATGCGAATTTTCATTGCATATATTTATGGGAAACGCATATATTCAGGCTGTTTTGTGTTACTTTTTATCATTTATTTACCCATGCTTTCGCCCTTACCCCGCCATTCTCCGTGCATACGTCTTATATTTTCCGCTTAGGAGGCAAACACGCCCAAGATATGGGATTTCAGCGGTAAAATACTGAAAATTCACCTCCTTTCGATTTTTTCCGCATTTTCGCTCTTTTTTGCCCGAAAAATGCATAAAACCCGCACGGTCACGTGCGGGTTTTCAAAAACCTCGGATTATTTTTGATTAAACTTTCTTCTCACCGCCCAATCCGTAACCCGTTCGGGCAGAACCTTGCTCAAAAATCTGGCAAAACCGTTCGCCCCGCCCGCAACCGCGACGGGGGGCGGATTCTTGCGCACTGCGAGTTTGACGATCGCCTCGGCGACGAGCGACGGATTCATTCCGCCCTGCTCCATGTTGGCGAGCGCGGCGGAAGCCTTTTTAAGGGAGGGCGCGTAATGCAAGCTCTCTTCCTCGCCGTAAATTCTGCGACTGTACGTAAAATCGGTGGAAGTACCGCCGGGAAGCAACGCGCTCACCCGAACACCGCGCTCCCTCAGTTCCACGTCCGCCTCCCGCGCAAGCATACAAAGCGCCGCCTTGGAGGAAGAATAAAAGCTATCGTAGGGAATGGGCACGTCCCCGCCGAGCGAACCGACGAAAATCGCCCTGCCGTTCCGCTTTTTGAGATAGGGAAGCGCGGCGCGAAGCGCCTCTACCGCACCGAAATAGTTTACCTCGAAAAGATAGCGGTAATCCCCGCTCTTGGCGTATTCGATGGGAGCCGCCATAGAAAAACCCGCCGAATAGACGAGAAGATCCAATCCGCCCGTTTCTTCGCCCACGTTGTGGACGGCGCGGGAGAGTTCTCCCTCCTGCGCGGCGTCCGCCGTAACGGTGCGCACCTTTTCCCCCTTGAAGGGGGTACGAGAAAGATTGAACACCCGATACCCGCGCGCCGAAAGTTTGAGCGCCGTTTCCCTGCCGATCCCGCTCGACGCGCCCACGATGATCGCCGTGCGCCCCGCGTGCGGCGTAATCTCTTCCTGCTCTTCCTTTTTTTCCGTCTTTTCTTCCATACTTCGGATTATGCGCAAAAAGCGGAACCTTTATACAATTCCGCTTTTCGTTTTTTAACCCAAAGCCAAATCGAGCACGGTCATCAGGCAAAACCCGAGCACAATGCCCGCGCTTGCCACCGTCTTATTCCCCGAAAAGCACTCGGGAATGAGTTCCGAACAAACCACTGCGAGCATTGCACCCGCGGAAAAGGCGAGCGCCCACGGCATCAGCCCGATGATGAAGCTCGCCGCCACCGCGCCCAGCACGCAAGCGGGAATTTCCACCGCGCCGGATCCCTGCGCGAAGAGAAAGCTTTTCGCGGGGCTCATCCCCTGCATCCTGAGGGGAAACGCGACGCACATTCCCTCGGGAAAGTTTTGGATGCCTATGCCGATCGCAAGAAAGAGCGCGGAGAGCGCCGCCCCCGCCGAATAGGGCGCGACCGCGAACGCCACCCCCACCGCCATGCCCTCGGGAATATTGTGGAGAGTCACGGCAAAAAAGAGCAAAGCGTTCTTTTTATCTCCCAACCCGCGGAAATCGAACTGCTTGCGGGAAAGGAAAAAATCGCTGACGATCACCAACGCGCCGCCAAGCAGAAAGCCGAGCGTCGCCGAAATATAGGCGGGCACCGTGCTTTCATACTCGATGGCGGGAAGAAGGAGAGAAAAGAACCCTGCGGCGATCATAATGCCCGCCGCCGCACCCGTGAGCGCGGTGAGGAGCGTTTTATGTATCCGCTTGGAAAAGAAGACGAAGGACGCGCCGAGCGCCGTCATGGCGTACATGAAAAGCGAGGCAAGAAGGGCTTGCCAAACCGCCCCCAAAGATAAAAACCACTGCATTCGTAAAACCCCCGAACGTGTTTCATATGTGGTTCATTCGTTTTTACCACAGCTACTCTATCCTATGCGCATCCGCGTGTTTTTGTTTCCCGACTCGGAAATGCAATCTTTTTCGTCCGAAAAAATTTCACAAAAATCTTGACAAGTTCAGTTTTGAGTATTATAATAAAGCCGAAATGAATCTTTTGGGGGGATGATTTTTATGGTTGCTTTGGGCGTTATTACGCTGTTTCTGACGGGATTCGTTCTCGTCTACTATGCCTACATAGCAAATCACACCGAGCACGACGTTTCTTTCTTTTTGAGCGTCGGGATCATCTCGATGGTGATGAACCTCTGCACGAATGCGGGCGGAGCGTTCGGGCTTGCCTGGCTCTACCTCGTCATCGCGGTTGCGTTTATCGGCGTCGGCTTTGCGGTGAGCGTTCCCGAAACCGTCGGATTTTACGCTTCGATCGGGCCTTGGTTCAAGAAAACGTTCACGAACACCAAGCTGATCGGCTGGCAGATCCTTTCGGCGGCGGTTTTCCCGACCGGCATCGCGCTCTACTTCGCTTGGCACAAAAGCAAGCCCGAACTCGCAAAGAAATGCGGTCAGTGCGGCGCTTGGGGGCTCGTCCTTTGGGGCGTTCTGCTTTGGATGATTCTCGGCTTGGTACTTTAACGGCACACAAAAAAAGACGGAGCTCACGCTCCGTCTTTTTTCATGCTCTTTTCAAAGCGTTCCGAATCAGTCCCTGATATCGAATTCGTACATCGCGGTAAAGGAATATACCTCGCCTGCGTTCAGATACGAGCTCCCGCGCGCGGCGTATTCTTCTACGTTCACGTTGTTGGGAATCGCTTGCGTTTCCAAGCAAAAGCCCGAACGGTTCGCATAATGCCCGCTCTTTCCGTCCTGATTGAGCCCGTTCCCCGCGTAGAATTGCACGGCGGGCATATCGGTATAGCAGTTCATGCGAATGCCCGTTCTCGCACTCTCGCAGACGGCGTACTTCACCCACTCCCCGCATTTGTTGCGAAGCACGAAGCAATGATCGTACCCGTTGCCCTGTTTCAAATCGATATCGTCCGCCTGCGCGTCCCGCCCGATCTCCTTGGGCGAGGTGAAGTCGAACGGAGTGCCCTTTACGGCGCGGAATCCCCCCACGGGGATCATGTTGACGTCGGTAGGCGTGATGTAATCGCTGTCAATGCGCAGGATATTGTCGAGAACGGTGTCGCTCCCCTCGCCGTTCAAATTGAAATAGGCGTGGTTCGTGAGATTGACGGCGGTCTTTTTATCCGTCGTCGCGCGATAGCAGATCGTCAGTTTCCCGCCCGAGAAGGAATAGCGCACCTCCACGCTGAGATTGCCGGGGTAATTTTCCTCCCCGTCGGGCGAAAACAGCGAAAGCACGAGCTCGTCCCCCTCGATCTTGTGCGCCCAAATTTTCTTATCGAAGCCCTCTTTCCCGCCGTGCAGATGGTTGCCGCGGTCGTTTTGATAAAGAGAATATTCCTTGCCGTCCACCGTGAGCTTGCCCCCGCCGATGCGGTTGCCGAACCTGCCGATGAGCGCGCCCAAATATCCGCCGTTGTTCTCGTAACCCGCTACGTCGCGATAGCCGAGCAGAAGGTCGGTGGGAGTTCCGTCTTTATCGGGAACGACGAGGCTTTGCAACGTTCCGCCCAAATCGAGCACCGTAGCGTAGGAATTGCCGTCGCCCAGCGTAAACGCATAAATGTCCCGTCCGTCCTTGGTTTTGCCGAAAAGTTTTTTCGTGATCATACTCGTATTCCTCTCGTACACGGTGTGTTTCTTTTTTGTAACGTCATTATAACACAACTTACGGAAAAAGTAAATAAATTTTTACGATTTACTCAAACTCGGAATATGCATAAAAAGTACATTCCCTTTGCGGCTCTTTTAGTCATCATGCTCGTGATCCTCGCGCATATCGGCGTGCGCCTCACGGCGGCGGTGCCCGCGTTTACCTTCGCGGAGGAAGAAAAAGAAGTTTACCTTACCTTCGACGACGGCCCCAGCACCAAGGTAACTCCCCGTATTCTCGATATTCTCGAAGAGGAAAACGTGAAAGCGACCTTTTTCGTTGTGGGCGACAGGATCGCGGGCAGGGAAGATATCCTTCGCCGTATCGTGAAAGACGGACACACCGTGGGCGTGCATTCGCAAACGCATCGCTTTTCCCAAATCTACGCCTCCGACAAGGCTTTGCTTGCCGACGTCGACGCCTGCGCCGCAACGATCGAACGCGTGACGGGAAACGTGCCGAACGTGTACCGCTTTCCTTTCGGCGGGCCTAAGGAGCGCAAACGGCTCGCCCCGCTCATCGAGAAAAAGGGATATCGGGTCGTCGGCTGGAACGCCGTATGCGGCGACGAGGAAATCCGCGGAGCAAACGCGGACGCGCTGTACGAAGAAACGGTAAAGACGGCGAAAGGGATCCGCAAGGTCGTACTCCTCTGCCACGACTCCACCACCCACACCCCCACCGCGGAAGCGCTTCCCCGCATCATCGCATACTTTCGGGAAGCGGGCTACGCCTTCCGCGCCTTCTGAGGCGGAAAGGATGCCCGTCTGCGCGCGCGTTTAGAGCCCTCACGGCTTGACGGCGCGCGTTTTTCTTTTCGCGCTGTTACGGCTTTTACGATTTCCCCGACGGGTATGATCGCAACCGAACAGCCGAACACCGCGAGCCACTGCAAGGGGGTGAGTTCGACAAGCCCGAGCGCGACCCGAAGGGGCGGCACGAGCACGAGAAGCACGTTGAGCAGAATGCCGATCGCAACCGTGATAAGCAATGCACGGTTGGAAAAGTAATCCTTGAAACGGGTGCGCCCCGCGTCCTGCCGTACATTGAAGGCGTGGAAGAGCTCCAAAAGCGACAACGTGAGAAAGGCGACGGTGGAAGCGCAGGCGTTTCCCCAACGGGAAAGCCCGAAGCAGAACAGCCCGACAATGATCGCCGTCTGAACCGCGCCGAAGAACAGCATGGTACATAGCGACTTTTTCGAAAAAATCTCCCGCTCGGAAACGGGCGGTCTGGTCATGACCCCGTCCGTGCGCTCCACGCCGAGCGCGAGCACGGGAAGGGAGTCGGTAATGAGGTTGATCCACAGCAGGTGGGTGGAAGTTAAAAATTGATGTTTCCACAAAAACAGCGAAACGATCAGCACCGCGAACACTTCCGCAAGATTGGTGGCGAGGAAGAAGGAAATTGTCTTTTTTACGTTGAAAAAAACGTTGCGACCCTCTTCCACCGCGTGTACCATGGTGGAGAAATCGTCGTCGGTCAACACTACCTCGGCGGCGTTTTTCGTGACGTCCGTACCCGAGCCCATTGCAACGCCGATATCCGCGGCGCGCAAGGCGGGCGCGTCGTTCACGCCGTCCCCCGTCATGGCGACCACCTCGCCCCTGCTTTGGAGCGCGGTCACGATCTCCGACTTATGCTTGGGCGACACGCGGGCGTACACGCTGTACTCTTTTACGCGGCGGGAAAATTCTTCTTCCCCCATTTCATCGAGCCCCTCGCCCGTGATCACCTCGCTTTCGCGGGAAGCGATTCCCAAACGGCGCGCGATCGCAAACGCCGTATCCGCGCTGTCCCCCGTGATCATCACCGTGCGCACGCCCGCCCTCTTACAACTCGCCACCGCCTCCGCCGCACCCGCGCGGGGAGGATCGAGCATGGCGGCAAGCCCCAAAAAGGTGAGTTCCTCTTCCCGTGCGCCCTTGCCCCGCGCAAAGCCCAAAACGCGCATGCCGCGGGAAGAACAGTCCTTGATCGACGCACCGATCGCCTCGCGCTCTTCCCGTCCGAGCGCGCGCTCCCCGTCCTCCGTCATGATACGGGTACACTTGGGAAGCAGTACGTCCGCGCCTCCCTTAGCGTAAAGCGTTCCTTCCGCGATCACGCTCATCATCTTGCGCTCGGAAGAGAACGGGATCCCGCCCGTGACGGTCGCCTCGAAGTCAAAGCCCGTGCGGTCGGCGTATTCGAGCAGAGAAACCTCCGTCGGATCGCCGACGTACCCGCCCGCACCTCCTTTTACCGTGTGACAGACGCGCACGCAACGCAACAGCTCCTTTTGCACGCGCGTGCCCGTGTAGCTCTCCCCCGAAGCGGGGAAGCGGGTCGCAATCTCCTCCACCGTCATTTTATTCTGTGTGAGCGTGCCCGTTTTGTCCGAACAAATACAGGTACACCCGCCCAAAGTCTGCACGGCGGAGAGCTTACGCATAACGGCGTGAGATTTTGCCATGCGCTGTACGCCCATGGCGAGAATGACGGTAACGACCGCCCCCATGCCCTCGGGGATCGCCGCAACGGCGACGGCAACGGCGTTCATCACGTTCTGCAAAAAGCTCACGCGGTGAGCAAGCAAGCCCCCGATAAAGAGGATTCCCGCCACCGATAAAACGGTTATGGAAATAATTTTTCCGAGCTTGGCGATTATTTTGTCAAGCGGGGAAGGCGTAGGCTTCGCTTCGTTTAAAAGTCCTGCAATCTTGCCCATCTCCGTATCCATACCGCACGCCGTTACCACGCACCGCGCCGAACCCTTTACGCAAAAGGTGGAATAGTGCGCCGTATTTTTCCGCTCCGCAAGGGCGGATTTTTTCACGGTGCAGTCGTATTTCTTTACGGGTTTGCTCTCGCCGGTTAGCGCCGATTCGTCCGATCGGAAATTTTCACTGCGCAAAATCCGGCAGTCCGCAGGAATGCGGTCGCCCTCTTCGAGCTCGATAATATCGCCCACGACGAGTTCTTCGGCGTTAATGACGATCACGCGCCCGTCCCGTATGACCTTCGCCTCGCACACCGACAGCTTTTTTAAATTTTCGATGGCGGCGTCCGCGCGGTATTGCTGTAAAAACCCCACGACCGCGTTAAGCAGAATGATAAAGAGCAAAATGCCTGTATCGGCGAGCTCGTTCTTGTCCTTGGTGACAAAGGCGAGCACCGCGGACAAAAACGCCGCGCAGATCAGAATGATCGTCATGAGATCTTTGAACTGCGCGAAAAACAGCCCTATTTTACTGCGTTTTTTGCCCTCTTTTAAAACGTTCCTGCCCTGCAAGGCAAGCCGTTTCTCCGCTTCGGCGGAAGTAAGCCCGCCCTCGTTGCTACCCGTTTCCCGCAAGACTTCCCCTGCGCTCAATTCGTACATTTCCATAGAAATAAAGTATGAAAGCCCGTCCGCGATTATGCCCCCTTTCCCGTCATTCCGCTTTCGCTCTGCCCGCCTCTTTCGCACTCCGCTCTCACCCTCGACGGCGCACCCCGTTTCTTGCGCTCGGTCTCTTAAACCCCAAGCCAAAAATTCCCAAAAAAAATTTTAAAATATTTTTTGGAAAAGTATTGACAAACGCAAATTATATGCTATAATAAAGGTACAAAAGGTTAGTAACGTTCATGAACTGTTAGCCACAAACACTTTTGGAAGGAGTAGACCGATGCACAACTGAGATGGACGGACGGGAAAGTCCGTAATCGCAGGGAAGCCGAAACGAAGGACGGCAAGGCTTCCGAAAAATAATCGGGGAGGTATGCGTCATGTTCAATCTCTCGTCACGGAAGATTGAAGCATAGGAGGACGGACCAATGTACTACTTTTTGATAGGGGCGAAGAAATAACCGACAGGCATATGCGCCGAGCAAGTTAGCGCATTATTTTAGGAACGCCACAACGCGGTTATGAGAATAAGCTTCTCACAACTGAATAAGCAAATATCCCCCGTGCGGTTGCGCGGGGGTTTTATTTTTGGGCAACACAAAAACGGCGGCCGCATTCTGCAACCGCCGTTTTTTACATCCTTTCACAATCGCCCCGTCTATCCTGAGGGGCTCTCCGCATAATCCGCGTGGTTGTACCAAATGGGTACTACCAAATCGGTTACGAGGTGTTCGTCGTTCAGTTGGTACGTTTTAAGGCTTTCCCGCCGAATACTGTATTCATGCCGATAAATCTCGTCTTCATTTTGGAAAGTCCCTTCATAATAAACGCAAGCAAAGCTCCAAGCCCCGTCGTAGGTGAGCCTGATTTCGTTGTAAGGCGGTATCTCTAAGTCCGAATTTTCCCACTCCAACCCCAAAGCATATCCTTTGGGGTTAAATTTAGTAACCTGATTTCCTACTAAACCGCTAGTATCATCACCGCATAACAGTTGTCCGTCCGCACCCTCTACGATTATATAATAATTATTATTAGGACCCCATCTGCTACAAAAATAATCTTCAACAAAGCCTTCTTCCGGAGAATAGACAACATATAAATGCCGAATTATTAAGTTGTATCTCGTAATCAAAACGCGGTAAGGTCCGCAACCGCAATATTCACTGATAACATCGTCAAAGCTTCCTTCCACGTAAAACTCATGAATTTCCTCGATTTCAACGGAATAAAGAGAACGGCAATAAAACGGTAACCCGAGTCGTTTCACTTGCTCATAGTCGACCGAGGCGACCATGTCATTTAACGCCGAGGAATCCAGCACCGCCTCCGACTTTCCGCCCGTCGCTTTTGCATAGGAACGTTCGATAGCCGTCGTCAACGCGCTCATGGACCAATGAAAATCGATTTTCTCTTTCGGTTCGGGAGCCTTTTTGCAAGCCGTAAAAGAAAGCATAGCCACCACCAAAAACACCAATGAAATGCACGCCATCATCATTCTTTTTGTTTTTCCCATGCTACCTCCTTATATCTTCTCAATTTCAATCATACCTTCCGCATTTGCCGACGTGCTGAATAGCCTCAGTTGAAGATAGTAGGTTTTTCCCGCTTCGAGGGTGTAAATTATCTCGGAGCTACGGTCTGAACTGCTTCTATCATCGTTATGCGTCATGTAATTAAAGCTGTTATCTAATAACGTCAAGTAAGTGTCGTTCGTGCTCCCCGAGCGCGCAAATGCCGACATTTTATAGCTACCCGTCGTTAAATCGGGAACAGTTATCCTATAATAAATATACTCTTCATTGTTCAATTCCCAATCGGCATATTTGGGTAGCATTTGCTGTCTTGTTACTATGGTTGTAAAGTTTCCAGAGCTGTTATTGTTATATGTATTAGCTTTAATGTAATATGTTTTGCCCTGCAACAAATACATATCAAGCAAGGCAAATCTGCCCTCTCCGGAATCGTCATCAAAGGCGATTACATTCAAGTTTTCATCGTAGACGGTAAAGTATGTATCCATAGAGGAACCAGATGCAGTAGATATTGTATAAATGGCATTTGCCATAGGTTTAAATTCAAACCAGATACTATCGTAAGTATATTGTCTTGCTCCTTCAAACGCACTCGAATACCCTCTCCCCAATTCTGTAATTGTATCTATTTTATGCACAATAAGCGCCGTGGAGCCAAGACCTATATGATATTCTTCCACTCTAATTTTATAAGTTTTCCCGCCAATTAAATGATATACAAGTCTTGCATTGATTCCTATATGGGGTTGCTCGTCGGTACTTACAAGTAATAGTTCATTTGCGTCTAAAAGAAATAAATAAGTTGGAATAGTGCCTCTTGTTTCAATTACATAATCGTAATTACAGTTTGGAGTAAACTCAAATTCTTTATATTTTTGTCCGTAACCAAATTCCGCTCCATAAAATATGTCGGCATCAATGCTTTGGGTATCCCTTATGGGATTATTATTATATTCTTCTACGAAGCCGCCCATGGTATGCGCGCACAAATCCAAAGTGCCTTTCGGTTTACCAAAAAGATTTTTAGAAGTATTATCTTCCACCACGCTCAACTCAATTTGGGTCGAAACAAGCGTATCCCAATTGATAGCATCATCTCGTTGGTCTACTTGGTATTGCAATTTAAAATAATAGTTTCCATTGTTAAACGGCTTATAAAGCAACGGCGTTCTATTAGTAGCTTCCGGATTCCCCTGATCCTTCAATTCCATACGAAATGCCTTCGGCAAAGGCTGACCCGTGCTCAAAATTGACAACGCGTTTGCATTCTCGATAAATTGAATTACATTTTGATTTGTAGCTATTTGCGTTTTTGCTTTATAATTCTTCTCTGCAATAGTTGTCGTGGCATTAAACACTGTTTTTAGGATACCGCCGTACTTAGGAATTTTGCCCATTACCGTTCCTATTGCTAATTTGGCAAAATCTGCCGCACTGTTTCCGTAGCTGCAACTAGTACCGTGCGCCTCTACCGCTCCGGCACTTACAAAATAGCCGTAGTCTTTATATCCGTCATAACCGCTATCGCCGAAATTCAATCCATCTTTATTGCTCAAATTTACGGCAACTACAACATCGCTTACCGCAAGCTTCGTTCCGCTTGAAACGGTCACTACTTTTAAATCTTTTACATATGTTGCCGTTCCCCCGAATAACGGCTTAATTTGAACCATGCCCGTAGTCGTTTTGGGAGAAAGTTTTTCCGATTCGATATCGAATACAAGAAATTTAGAATTGTTCATCTTATCGGAAGAATTATA
>Ga0209064_1003935_pt1 | contig 11908 bp, 14 predicted proteins | sample Inofromicrocosms_FD_187498 | JGI IMG/M metagenome (GOLD analysis project Ga0209064, IMG submission 187498) | Mouse cecum microbial communities from Vienna, Austria - Inoculum for glucosamine and mucus D2O microcosms (SPAdes) (version 2) | ecosystem: Host-associated > Mammals > Digestive system >... | reverse complement strand
TGAGTTTAAGGGAATAATTTATGACGAATAATATTAATGCTCTAAAGGGGAAAATGTTAGACCCTGCTTTGCCTTTGGGCGGTTTTACGGGGGATGAGGAATTTTATTTAGAATACGTAGAAAGCCTTACGGAAGGCGATATTAGACCCATTGTGATAAAAAATTATGTTGAGGAAAACGAATGAACTATTTTGAGATTTTTAACAAAGTGCTTTTAGAGCTGAATTACAGGGCGGTACAGACATTTGATGCTATTTATAAAAGTGAGCACAAGAAAATTTTAGATGCGATAAACCGTGTTAATAATGAGGTTCTAGCTTCTTATGAGTGGGATTTTTTAGAAAAACAAACGCTTTTGGATGTTTTAGAGGGGCAAAATACTTATCAATTACCATTTAAGGGATGTATTAAAGCCGTATATAAAGATAGTGAGCGGGTTTTGTACACAGCAAACAGTGAAGATTTGCTATCAGGAAAGCTTAGAGGGAATTATTATTCCACTGCAAGAAATTCAATAATAGTATCTAAGCCAATAAAAACAGAGGTTTACAGGATTATTTACGAGGGAAGAAATTTTGCGATGGGGCAAAACGGCGAATTTAAGGAGAGACTGACAGCAAAAGACGATTCTTCAGTGCTGCCGATGCCTTTTGCAGAGCACATTTTAGTATACGGCGCCTGCCTTAAAGTAAAGGCAAATCCTTCGTATCCGAAGTTTGGCTTTTGGAATACAATGTACATCCAGGCTTTAGCGAATTTGCTGCAAAAAAGCCCGCAAACAAAAGAATGCGAGCCTTTTATAAATTTAGCGTAAAAAGCCTTGATTAAATACCTTTTGGCGCTGATAAGAACTGAATCAAATAATAAGCGAAGGTCAAAAGAAAGGCTATGAAAAGAAGAGCGGTTAAACTCTTTTGAAAATCAGCAAAAACCATTGCTTTTTTCTGCTTCTTAGCTTCTTTAAATTCTTCAAACTCTCTATTGAAAGGTCTTTCAGGTAATTTTGTTTCAAGATATTCCAAAACTTTTGAATATTTAATCTTAATCCAAAATTGGTAAGAGTCAATGTTTAACCACCATAGCACCGATACAACCATACCAAATGCACCTGTAACAAGGATTGGCACGTATGCAGGAGTCAAAGCTATGAATAAATAGCACACAAACAGCAATACAAAGCTCAAAACCATATAAAAACGGTTAGTTTGGAAGTGTCTGTCGATATATTTTTCCTTAGCAAGGCTGTAAGCCTGATACTGCCCCAAAATTAATTCTTTGTCGTCCATCTTAAACTCCTTTTGATTGCGAGTTTATTATACAAAATTTTTGAGGAATTAGCAATATGCACATGATTAATTTTTTTACGCTGGATAAAAATAGGCTTAAAATGCTTGATTTTAAAGTCTTTTGGGAGATTTTTAACCTGATGATTAAATACAGGCATAAGCTTTTTGATGATGAATACTTTAAGGGCGATAAGCCTTATATACAAAGGGTTTATGAGATAATAGAGGCGCATATTCCTTATTTTTGGGTATTTTACGATAAAATAACCGCTGAAATCCTTGGGTTTTGCTATTTTTACGACATTGTTCCGCATAAAAAGCTTATATATACTGTATCTGCGACTATTTGCTTTAAAAAATCAGCCCGCGGCAAAACAGCAATAATAGGGGCAAAAAGCTTATTATTACACGCTTTTAATACATTAAATATCTATAAAATTAAGGCAGAATGCTATTTTGATAATATTTATACGCCAAATTTCCTTACTAAGCTTGGATTTCAACACGAAGCAACTTTGAAAAACGAAACTATTGTTAACAACACGCCGAAAAATATTGAAATTTGGAGTATATTTAATCCCAAATTTATATAAAAAGCCTTTAAAACCCTTTAGTAGCAAAGCTTTATCCCCAATTCTCATATATATGTAGTATTTTTAAAAGAAAGGAAATTTTATGACAGATGAAACCGTAAAGTCAGACTATGAGGCATTTAAGAGAGAGGTTTGGAGCCAAAAATTAAATGCCGGGCTTGATAAAAACTGCGTAATGCTGCAGTGCGTAAACCGCGACTATCAAGCGGATGCAGACAAGGGCACAAGCCAAATCAATATTATAACGCCGCTTGAGGTTACAACCGGGGCATATTCCGGCTCTATCGACTCATATGGCGCGGCGGAGAGCGAAAAGAAAACGCTGAAACTAGACCAGAGCGTGTATTTTGGCTTTAGTGTACCGGATATAAACCAGGCGCAAAGCAATGTTAACATACTTGATACGATAGTAAATAAGGCTAAAAGCGCTGTGGAGACTGCAATTGACAAGTATTTATTCAGTGAATCAAAAAATGCTGCAGCAGATAATGTTATAGGAAGTGATTCCGCCCTCCAGGCGCTGACTTCAGACACAATTTATGCCCAATTTGTAAAGCTTGCAAAATTGCTGAAATCTTCCGGTGCAATTACATCTGAAAAGCAAGGCTGGGTTGTGATTCACCCCGATGTAGAAGAGCTTTTGCTTCTTTGCAGCGAATTTACAAATGCAGCAAATCTAGGCGACAAAACGCTTTCAAGTGGTTCTATAGGTAAAATTGCAGGGCTGGAAGTATTTGTGAGCAATAATGTAGGCAAAGATACAGACAGCTATACGATTTTAGCCGGTACAAAAGATGCAATAACGTATGCCTCACAAATCAAAAAAATCGAGACATTAAGAGCACAAAGCTCGTTTTCATCAATTGTAAGAGGGCTATATACCTTTGGCTCATTGACTTTAAACCCGTCTGCCTTAGCTGTAATTAAAGCCAGCATTGAATAAAAGGAGAATTTAAAATGAATAATTATCTTAATAATTCTTTACAAAATAGCTTTAACCCGGGACACAGATGCAACTTAAACCTTCAAGAGCACCTCAAATACGTTGATACACTGGTTTTATTGAAAATTATTGATACACAAACGGGAGAATCAATAAAACAAAATATGGCAGCAACCTTCAATAACAATGGTGTATCAAACCAAACCGGGTGGAATTTAAATCAATACAATGCTTTTAAGGATAGCAGTCTACAAAAACCCAATATTGAAGCTGATTTTGATATTTCAAAAAGCGAATTTCTAAAAGCGCGCGAGTGTCTTTTAAATTACCTTCAAAAGCTTGATATTGAGCTCAATAGAGAGGATTTAAAAAATATTGAAGCGGTGGTTTTGGAATTGGAAAAGGCGGCACTTTTAAGGCAGCAGGCAAAAAACAGCGAAAATGCTTTTGAACTCTTAAATAAGAACAATGAAATTGCCAAAGAACGTTTAATGACAGGCTCAATGCAGGGTTCCGGGATTCAAAATCCGCCAAACAAAACCTTTTCGCGCGATGAAATTGCTAAAATGAGCACGGCTGAATTTATTAAAAATGAACCAATCATCAATTACCAGCTGCAAAATGGCTTATTATAAAGCTTTTAGTTGTTTTAATTTATAACCCCTGTTTACATAATATCTATTATCATTACATTTCATCTAGAAATAAAACAGGGTATAAAATCAATAATAATTATAAACATTTTTATGCCCTGTTTTTTATTAAAAAATTAAAAAACAAATTACAATAAAATTTTTAAGTATGCTGAACGATTCAAAACACAATAAGGAAAATAAAAAGGGGCGTTTCCACCCCATTCGCATACTAGCCGAAGCATTAACAACACATTAATCATATCACATTGAACAAATATGAACATGGATTGTTAAGAAATATTAAGAAAATCGGAAAGAGGAGATATGAATGACGCTGATAACAAGCAAAAACAACGCAGATTCTTAGAAGAGTATTCTAATACCCTTGATATAAAAGCATCTGCGCTTGCTGCCGGGTACAAAAAGCAAACGGCAGTAGCAAATGTGCGTAATTTGCTAAAAAATCCCAAGGCGGTAAAGGAGCTAAAAGCAATCTGTGACAGCAAAGCCGCCCATTTAGAAATATGCCCCGGGTACATAATTTTTGGTTATTTGAAAATTCTGGACTGGGCGCTTGATTTAGACGATTATGGCAAGCCAAATGATGCTGCGCTTGGATTAAGGGCATTGGATGGGCTTGTAAAACAGCTGGGATACAGTTTTTCGGATTCTAACGCAAAAGAGCCCGAAAAAACTACCGATATGCCGGCTATAGTCACTTCTATAAAGGGTTTAGACCCTAATAAAATTTAAACTGAAAGGAAATTTATGCACCAAATTGATATAAATACACTAAATGCCCTGCCTATGAAGATTTCCAAGCTATTTGACAAGCTAAATACTGATAGGGCGGAACAATTAGCTGATATCAACACTGTTAAATCCTGTATTTACAATACTTCACGCGGTAATTACAATAATAAAAATTTTAAACTGCCTGATATTTATGAACAGGCGCAAACCCTGAAAGCACATATATTAGAGAGTATTGCATCCCATCCGGAGGGGTTGTTTGATGTTTCCCCCGGGGAATTAAAATTTTCACAAAATGCCAAAAAGCAAAAAATAATGCTTGTTTCAGCGCTTGAAAATATGAAAATGACCGATAAACTTGAAGGAATTGTAAATGATTTGGTAGAATGCGGCGAAAGCATTGTTTTTATTGGCTGGAAAAAGATTTACAAAAAAATCAGAAGGGCAGTTTCAGATAAGGGAAAAATTACCTTTATTGCAGATAATAAGCTGGTTTACGACGGTCCTGCGCTCAAGCGGGTGGCGCCTGAAGATTTTGTTTTTGATACAAAAACTGATTTTGAAAATGCGGCGAAAATTTTTAGGTATAAATGCACACTAGAAGAGCTTTTTGAGGATAAAAACAATAACTTTATTACAAACGAAATTAAAGAAGAATTAATGAATTTACAAGAGTCTTCATTGGACAAGATGTGTCAAAAGCTTGACATACTTGAATATTGGGGAGATATAAAATCAGAAAACGGCGAGATTATTAAGAATCAGCTTGTTGTAACGGTGCAAAACCGCTTTATAATTCGCTTAGAAGATAATCCATATTTAAATTCACCGTTTATTTATGCAAATATTATTGAAAACCCTTTCACAGGGCGGGGAATAAGCCCCTTGCGTGCTGCAATTGACCTAAATAGCGCCGCTAACGACATTTTAAATACGCAGCTCAAAGCCTATTCTTTAATTGTAAATCCCCCATATTTAGCGCCAAAAGGGGCTTTTAGGGGTGAACAAAATGTGAAGCCCGGAAAAATTATCGAGTATGATTCTGCGCTGCTGCCCCAGATGCCGACACCGCTGAATTTCAGTCAAGCGCTTTGCGGGTGGGACTTTATAAGGTATTTTAAGAGCTCAATTGAAAGCACCACGGGTGTTTTTAAGACTATGGGCGGGGAGTTGGAAGCGCAAAATCGTTCTGCTACAGAACTTAACATGACATCATACGGGCAAAGTGCACGTTTAAATATGGTTTTGGATGTTATAAACCGCAAAATCATTCTGCCAATTGTGCAAAAGACAGCTGACACTATTGCAAATTTTAGATTTGGAACAGAAGAGCTTTTGTATCGGGCTGCAGGCGAGATAAGGATGTTAGAAATCACTGATGATGTGCGTTTTGGCGATTATATTTACAGATACAGCGACCGAAAAGCCGCTCTGGAGCGCAGAAACAGAGAGAGGGAACTTGTAAAACTCTTGACAGGCTTTGCCAATATGGGAGAAGTAGCCTCTAAAATCAATTGGGAAGAGTGTTTTAAGCTTGCTTTGGGAAATTTAGGGGTGGAAAATGTCCAATTATACTTAAAAGAGAATGTTTCAGGCGTTTAAAACCATGAAAAGGATTGCAGGACAATGGAATACAGTTTATTAAAAAGTCAAAAAAAATTTTTAGAGGTGCCGCATGGGCTGGATATGGACGTCTGCGTGTATCAGGGCGGTTTTGGTTCAGGTAAAACCTGGGCAGGCTCTTTGCTTGGAGTGCTTTTGGCACTAAAATTCCCTGGAATTACCGGGCTTGTGGGTGCACAAACTTACTCACTTGTAAGAGACACAACGCTTTCCACCTACTTTGAACATCTGGAAAATTTTGGAATGCAAGAGGGCAGGGACTATTTTTTTAACAAGAGCGCTCAAAAATTAGAATTTAAAAACGGCTCTGTAGTTTTGTTTCGGCACTTTGACGAGCCAAATAAGCTGAAATCACTAAATTTGGGCTTTGTCGAGATAGAGGAAATGAGCGATATACCTTATTCTACGTTTAAAATGCTGCTCGGGCGGATGCGCCAGCACATCCGCCCATCCTGGAAAGGCTTTAAATACAGGGTTTTCGGGCATACAAACCCTGAAAATCAAAGAGGCTGGATATATAAGACATTTGTATCGTCTAAATTACCTAATTTTAGGCTAATTCAGGCACCTTCAACCGAAAATACCCATCTCCCTAAAACATATTTAGAAAATATGAAAAATTTGTATGATGAAAATTACTACAAAATCAATGTTTTAGGGCAATTTGACGATTCTGCTTCAAATTTGGTTGTAAAAAATTTTGAGGAAGAAAACGTCAAAGAATTAAGCTATATAAGGGATTTACCCCTGCATATCAGCTGTGATTTCAACGTAGACCCGATGTGTTGGATTTTAGGGTATAAAGATGCAAACAGAGTCTACTTTATAGACGAAATAGTACTTGAAAACACAACAACGGTGCAGGCTTGCGAAGAATTTTTCCGCAGATATTCCACACAGCGCGGCAGGATAATAATTAACGGCGATGCATCAGGCGATAATCGTTCTTGCACAAGCGAATACACGAATTATGTGCTTATGAAAAAGTGTTTGTCCGGTTTTGGCTTTAGGGCTGTAGATATTGAAATCAGAGGGTTTAACCCTCCTATTAAAAATAGAATAAGCGCTTTTAATTGTATGGTAAAAAACCAAAAAGGCTTGCGAAGACTGTTTATTGACCCTAAATGTAAAAAACTTTTGTATAATATTGAAAATTTAAAATACCGAGAAGGCTCATCAATACTGGATTTACCGGCTTATACAAGCATACGCCAAAACCCGGAGACAAAATTTCTGGGTCACCCTTTTGATGCTGCAAGCTATCTTGTAGAGTATTATTTCCCGGTTTGCTGAATTTAAATTTGAATCCGGGAGTCAAGATTGGCATGGGTTTTTGTGGATTTTTGCCCGTATCTTCATAAAAATTCATAAAAGTTAATTAAAGTTAATGTAAAAAGGTAAAAAATAATGGAAAATTTTGAAATTTTAATGAGCTATTCACCAGTCGTAATGCTGGTTTTAGTATATTTTATACAATTAAAAATATTTGTTACGCCGCAGGAGCTGGAGAAAAAACATAGAGAAATTCTGCTGGATGCCGAAAAACGCTTTGCTGCAAGCATTAGCGTTAATGGCTTAAAAGAACAAATTGATGAAATTAAAGAAAAAATAGACCAGATTTATAACCTGTTCTTAACCAATAATTCATAGCTATATCAGGCTTTTGCTGTAAATTACGTTATGCAATAATTTTAAAATTAATGTTTTTTAAAAAAATTTAGTATTGATTTTTGCCCTTTTAGCTCTTGTATCTGAACTTTTAGGGCATTAATTTCTAAATCTTTTTTCTTTAATTCTAAATTTAATTCGTGATATTTTTCTTGCCAGAATTTTACATTTTCTTTTTCTTCATTTCTAAGAATTTCCAGCTGTTTAAACCTGCCAGCTTCAACTGCCAGTTCTTCAATCCTTGAAATCAGCTGTAAAGTAACATCCTGAGAAGCTTTTTGAGTACTTTCAGAACCGTCGTTTTCCAGAATTTCCGCATTTATTACAGGAGATTCCGCTTCAAATTCATCTTTGATATTTTTTTGTAAAACCTGACGTGCAACCTTGTTTCTACGAGATTTCATATTAAAATTTCTTATTTCCTCTGCTTCTTTCCTGGAAATTACTATAACCTTACCCCCAGGTGTTTCTGCAGATTGCAGCTTGCCTTTGTCAATCCAGGAATATACAGAAGATTGGCTTAGTAAAAGCAATTCCTGAGCCTCAGGTATCGTTAATTTTAATTCATCCATTTTATGTTCCTATATTTTCTAAATAATTCTTAAAATTTCCTGTAATTAAGTGGAATTAATGAGATAAAATAAGAAGCAAGCTCCTTGACAAAGATTGTAGCATGGAATAACATTAAAAAGAATGTTATGTGAAGAGAGTTGAAGAAAGTAGTTTAGTTGCCAGAAATTCAATATTCACAAGCAATTTCGCTTCAACCCTTTTTGTAATATTAGATTTTACACTACAAATGCTAATTACGGCGATAATTGGAAAGCCGAAGGAGGAAGTTTTACTGCAATACCAGCTAAAAAGCACGGTTATGGAACGATTTTCACCAATAGAAAATTGAGCTGCCGAAAATGCTTTAAATGCAATGTATTGGAGCTTTATGGAAAATTAGTATTCAGCTAAATGCCCATCTGAAAACAAATAAAAAAGAAAAGTGCTCCAAACGAAGCACTCACACTACTTTTGATATTATAGCACATCTTTTTTGATTTGCAAGCAGTTTGTTTTGTTTATTTTTTTCTCTCAAAGCTGCACAGGGAGGCATTTTATTTATATTTTGTTTACCCAAAATAGCTAAGGAGAAGATTTAATGAATGTTTCAGAAGCAAAAACTCTAAAAAAGCTTTCAGGAGAAGAGGAACAACAGCAAAAAAAAGTCATAGTGCTTAATATAAGCCAGTTTGAGCTAACAAAGATATTGTATTCAAGCGGAATCTTAGCGCAATGCGATTTGACACCTTCCGCAAAACTCTTTTTGTGGGCGCTTTGCAGCCATTACAACCCGAATAATAAAACGATGTTTCCTTCCCAGCAAACCGTTGCAGCCAAGCTTGGAATCAGTGAAAAATCAGCTCAAAGAGCGGTAAAAGAGCTTAAAATGCACGGTTTGATTGATTATGAGACAAAGCGGGTTAATCATTATGTTTTTGGCGAAAAATTTTTTGAATTGGTCAAAATGTCCGGTATGATAGGTCAAAATGTCCTAAGAGAAGGGGGTCAAAATGTCCGCCTAACAAATAAAAAAGAAAAGAAAAAAGAACACGGATTTTCTTTGAATTTGAAAAATAAAAGAACTCCGGATTCAGAAGAAACAAGAAAATTTATTGATGAGAAAAATAAAATAGGCGCTATGGGCTTTAATCCGTATGATTGTGATAGAAAATCCGCACTGGAATGGCTTAGAAGCACCCCTAAATTTTGGCTTTTGAAATCCAAAGCTGCTAGATTTTTAATTGAAAAGTACAAATTTAGCGAATTTCAACAAGTTTTTTCTAAAAGTGAAGATAATGCGGATTCTGATTTAAATTCTGATTTGAATTAAATATTGAATTTATTACCGAAAAAAATTTGTTAGAATTTTATAAAATGTTTTGTAAAGTAATGTAAAAATTTTTTAGAAATAAAATGTTGAATACACCTCAGAAGCTTTTATATAAAAGATTCCAGCATTGTTTTAAGAAATTTTATTTGAGTAATTTTACTCTCTGTACAAAAAATATTATTTTGATATAGTAAAAATATGGTTCGGCAAAATTCAGACAGTAACTGGAATTAAGACGACTGAATGCCGGAAACGGTTCTTAGGACTGGATTAAACTTGGAAAATAGAGAAGCGATAGTTTGTTTGGATTAGATTTAGTTTTAAAAAAGGATTTTATTATTTTTGGCTGTAAAGCACTGTTTTTAAGCTTTTTAGCCATATTACCTATTTATGTTTCTATGAATAAACAAACGAAGCACCACACTCACACTACCTGGATTTGGGGCGTAACTGCCCCATTATTTTCAAATTTTATTGGGCAAAATGCTGATAATACAGGGTAAACCTACTGAAAAAGCTAGTTTTGGTCGTAAATTGAAAGCGGGGAAAAGATGCAGTTGACAACTAAACAGGAAAAAATTTTATCATTGGCGGCAAAGGGGCTGAAAGATAGGCTGATTGCCGATAAATTGGGTATTTCGGTGCGCACGGTCCAAAATCATCTTGCAAGAATTTACACTAAAATCCACACTAATAACCGTGTTGAGGCAATTATGCTTTATATGCATTCTGATATCAAAATTGTGGAAAGGCAGTCTGCGCAAGACAAAAAGCAGAAAGAAAAAAAGGACTAAGCTATGGGAAATTTTTATTATAATTTGCAAGGCGGGCTAAATACGCAATTGACACCGGTTTTGATGGGTGCAGAAAACAAAATTATGTACTGGGCGGACGGTTTCAACGTTGAACCTTATAAAAACCAAGGTATTACAAGACAAAAGGGTAATCAGCTTTTGTTGAAACTTGCGGGGAAAATTCCGCCAAGACCAAATAAACCCGAAAGTCTTGCAGCCGAAGGCTCTATGCCGGAAAATACACAGGAGCCTCCAGAAAGCGATTTAAGCGCAGTTATGCCGGTTGGAGCCTGTGTATATCCTAAAGGGGTGAAAAATTTTATTCTGGCGCTTTCTGACGGTCGAATTTTTTATTTTAAAGATGATTTGAGCACGCTGAATTTGATTTATGATTTTGAGCGGGATATTTCAGATTATGTTTTTGAATATTTTTTGGATGGCATTGTAATATTGCCTAAAAAGTATACAGGAAGTGCGATTGACGGTATTTATTACAATATTTATGCATCTGAAAAGGTTGACAGGCTGAATTTTAAAAACTCTCGTGGTGAGGTGATTTTAGCATCTTCGGTTTGTCAATATGCAGGAAGGCTGTGGATTTCAAGCGAAAGCACTTTGTATTATTCAGCACTTGGAACCTATAACGACTGGTCAAGTGCTCATGATGCAGGCTATATTTCAAATTTTCATTCAAGCACGGAGAAAATCGTTGCCCTGAAAGAATATGGAGGCTCGCTTGCAATTTATAAGGAGTTTGAAGTTTTTCTTTTAACAGGAAATGACCCTGAAACCTTTGCTATTGTTAAATTTGCGGATAAAGGCACCGGGGGACAGTCTTCAGTTTTAACCTGCAACAATAAACAGTATTTTTTCAATGACTGCGGGCTTTTTAGCTTATCCCTTGCAGGCGAGTTGTCCCAGATTGTAATGAGCCAAAACCGTGCAAAAAATATTACTGAACTCTTCAAAAGGCTTGATAAATCGCGGATTCAAGAGGTTGTGATGCTTGCGCTGGAATTAAAAAATCAAATTTGGATTTTTCCGCCAATTGCAGGTGAGAAGGAGCAAAAGGAAGTATGGATTTACGATTGGGCGCTTGACAGCTGGTTTATAAGGATAATCCCGTACGAAATCATAACTGCAACAACGGTTTTGGATGAAATATACACAATTTCACCTGATGATGGCGGCAAAATTTTTATTGAAGATAAAGGGAATACATTTAGTGGAAAGCCAATAAAATTCAGCATCTCGACCCCATTTTTTAATTTTTCAAAACCTACTGTAAAAAAGATTATTGAGGATTTTGAGATTGTGTGCGATGGAAATTCCGATAACTGCTTCTATTTCTCCGTTAGCACCGATTATTTAACCAAAAACCGCTCCATTCCTGATTATATCTTTACTTATTCACCCGATATACTTGTGTGGGAAGGGGTAAACGGGGTAATGTCCGAAACATTCTGGGCTGATGAAAATACGGGTGGAATTTGGGCTGAAAACCTGCAGGAGAACTTGAAATTGGACATATTTGACTCTAATAAGTCCGTACAGCTTCACTTTTACGGTGATGAAGCCGGGCAAGAGTTCACTATTATTGGGTTTGAGTTTAAGGGAATAATTTATGACGAATAATATTAATGCTCTAAAGGGGAAAATGTTAGACCCTGCTTTGCCTTTGGGCGGTTTTACGGGGGATGAGGAATTTTATTTAGAATACGTAGAAAGCCT
>Ga0209064_1003929_pt1 | contig 11928 bp, 10 predicted proteins | sample Inofromicrocosms_FD_187498 | JGI IMG/M metagenome (GOLD analysis project Ga0209064, IMG submission 187498) | Mouse cecum microbial communities from Vienna, Austria - Inoculum for glucosamine and mucus D2O microcosms (SPAdes) (version 2) | ecosystem: Host-associated > Mammals > Digestive system >... | reverse complement strand
TATCTCGATTCCTTTGCCTTCAAATAATAAATATAAAGGAAGGCGTACCTCAATACCAGTTTTAACAGACTTGTATATAATCCAGGTTTCCTGATGGAATTCAATAATATTTGCGGAGGTCAGACTGATGAAATCAGAATATCGTAATCCTGCGTAACAACAAAATAAAAAAGCATCTTTTGTTTTTTGCAATCTCGTATATCTTCCTGTCAACTGCAAATTCTCAAATCTGTATAACTCTTCCGGGGCTAAGTGCGTATGGCTTCCCTCTATGCTTTTAATTTTATACTTTCTAAAAGCATACTTTTGTATATCCATATACTCTTTATTTATAGCAACATTAACGTATCGTTTCAGGTGCTTCATGTGCTTGGCGATAGTATTAAGATGATAACTTTTAGACTGTAGGTAATTATCAAATGAGGATACAAATTCAAATGTCAAATCGGTAAATAATACCTCTTTTTTGAAGCCCTGAAGTAATTCAAGCGTGGAAAGGTGATTTTGACGGGTACTCTCTTTTAAAGAAGAATTAGCTATCTCATCTTTAAAAAAAATCAAAAATGACCTTTCGTTGCTGAGAGGTTTATCAATAGAATTTCTTAATAAATCTAACGATATGGTTTTTCCCTGTTGCCATAGTCCAAGTTCAGTTTGCTCAATAGCTGCTATATTTTCATATAACATACGATTCAAAACATTCGCATTGGGATGATTTTTCACCATTTTTCGTTTGGCATCCCACTGTTCCGGTTTGAGATATATTTTGGTGGAGAAATACATCTTTTTCCTGTTCAGATAGGCTTCTACCTGAACTAATGCCATTCCTCTTTTATTCAATCTCTTCTTTCTATTAAACACAAGGTTGTAACTGATCTTTTCCATACTTTCTTTTTTAATTAATAATAGAATAAATTAGACGTAATTCTGTGCTATCTCTGAGGCGAATAAGCATTAATATCTCTAAAAAAATAAGTCTTTCAATAACATAGTATTCACAAAACTTTAAATTAAATGCCACTTTTTTATTCGCTTTTTCACGAAAAAAGCAAAAAGAATAGCTTTTAAAGGAGTTTTATGACTAAAAACGAATAAAATAAATATTAAAAGATACATTTTGCTTATGCAAATTGTTAGTTATTGTTTTAACAGACAACACGTTTAAGAACGAAAAATATGCTTATAAGCATAAATATTGCTTATTAAATAGCAAAATGTCACATTTACAACTTTTTTTCATTAAACATAGTGGTTGGTTTTAGTTTTATTAATATATTTGCAAATTGTTAGAGCAAAGATGTAAATTAATGTAAAGTTAAACTTTAAGAGAGATTTTATGAAAAGAAAATTAATGCTGTTATTGGCATGCCTTTTTGTGGGCATAGGTCTAGTAACTGCCCAAACTCAAAAGGTCACAGGCGTTGTGATTTCTGAAGAAGACGGGTAGCCAGTTGTTGGCGCTTCTGTGTTAGTAAAAGGTACCACTCAAGGTACAATCACAGATGTAGATGGTAATTTTAATTTATCGAATATACCAAGTTCTGCAAAGACTTTGCAGATTTCGTATATCGGTATGCAAACGCAAGAGGTGGCAATCAAACCTCAATTGAAAGTAATACTAAAAGCCGATGCACAGCAGCTTGAAGAGGTTATGGTAACAGCAGTTGGAATCCAACGAGCTGAACGCTCATTAGGCTATTCTGTATCCAAAGTTGATGCAGATGAAGCTATTCAGAAAGCAGAACCGGACCTAATACGTTCTTTAGACGGAAAAATACCCGGTGTTTCGATTAATTCACCCTCTGGTGCGGCCGGTTCAGCCACACGTATGACTATTCGTGGTAATTCATCGTTCCTAGGCAACAACCAACCATTATATATAGTTGATGGTGTTCCCTATAGCAATACGGAAGTTGCCTCTTCAAATCAAGCAACTGAAGCTGGTGGTGCTTACGGTAGTGGTATTTCTACGCTTGACCCCAATGATATTGAATCAATGAATGTATTGAAAGGTGCAGCAGCTGCCGCTTTGTACGGTTCACGTGCCGCCAATGGTGTAGTGCTCATCACAACAAAGACAGGTTCAAAAAATAAGAAAAAAGCAGGAAAAGGCATGGAAATAACCTTGAATGCATCTTACACTATTGAACAAATAGCTGGCTTGCCTGAATATCAAAATTCTTTTGGTACAGGTAACGATTTTATTCCAGGGGGCGCAAACGGTTCATGGGGAGCGGCTTTCACAGATGTAACAGAAGTGCCCTTAAGTATATATGCAAATAATGTTTATGGAAAAGCCTATCCGAATCTTCCCCAAACTGTACCTTACAAAGCGTATAAGAACAATGTCAAAGATCTATTCGATTTGGGAGGAATATACGATCTCTCATTAAACTTCAATAAGTATACCGAAACCGGTAATTTCACTGCAACTTTGTCCAAAATGGATCAGGACAGTTACATACCTTATGCAGACTTTAGCCGTTATTCTATCAGTGTCGGTGGAAACCAGACTTTGGCCAACGGAGTACGTATCGGGGGAAATGTTTCTTTTTCAAGAAACGAACAAAATGGTCCGATGTTCGGTAACAATCAATCCAACGGTATTGGTGCCTCTTCATTTGCACGTGCTTTAATTCTTGGACGTAACTGGGATATGTCACTACCTTATGAAACACCTGACCATAAATCTTTATTCTTCGTGGGCGATCAGGCAGATAATCCGATTTGGTCATGGAAGTATAATACGATCAACACCCAAATGGATAGAACCATAGCAAACGTAAACATGGGTTATGATATTACAAAATGGCTTTCTGTTGACTATCGTGTTGGTATCAATGATTATAAAATGGATCGTAAGGAGGTTTTGAATTTAGGCTCAAGAGCTTTGGGAGGAAAAGGACGTATTCTTGTTTCTACTTACGATACACAAGAGATTGAATCAACTTTACTGTTACGCTTCAACATCCCGGTTCATAAAGATTTTGGGCTGAAAGCAACTTTGGGACATAATGTAAATCAATTCACCGCTAACGAGACTCTAACAAAGGGTATGAACATCATGTCTCCGGGAGTTTATAATATAAATAATACTGAATCACAAACATCGGAAGAATATTATACAAGAACCCGCTTGTGGGCATTATTTGGAGATGTGACATTGGATTATAAGAATTATGCATTCTTAAATATCACAGGACGTAATGACTTTTCATCTACACTACCCAAAAATCATCGTAGTTTCTTCTATCCGTCAATTGCAGGTTCGTTTGTATTTACAGATGCATTTCATATCAATGAAGATATTATTAAATTCGGTAAAGTACGATTAAGTTGGGCTAAAGTTGGTAATGACGCCGGCGCATATTACAAAAATGGTACATTCACTTTGGGACAGCCCTTTAACGGCCAGCCAATATTATCATTACCATCTTCTATGTTTGACCCGGATTTAAAACCGGAATTTACATCAGAGGTTGAATTTGGAGCTGAATTACAATTCTTAAAAAGCCGTGTAAATGTTGATTTCACCTGGTACAATCGTAATTCTACTAACCAAATCGCTCCATTAAGCCTTCCATATTCTACCGGATACGGGAGCTATTATACCAACTTTGGTAAAATGAATAACCACGGTATCGAAATAGGATTGAATGTTATACCTATTTTAAATAAAGATTTCAAATGGGATATGTACTTCACTTATACTCAAAACCGAAGTGAAGTAAAAGAATTGGCAGAAGGAGTAGAACGAGTTTCTTTAAATACAGGTTTTGCAACACCAAAAGCGGTTCTTGAAGTAGGCAAACCTTATGGAATGCTGGTTGGACAAGTTTTTGCACGCGATGAAGAAGGCAATTATCTGGTGGACCCAAATTCCGGAGCTTATCTTATAGCGGATGAAGAAGGTGATCTAGGAGATCCTGCTCCAGATTGCAAACTTAGCTTGAACAATACATTTACCTACAAAGGTTTTTCATTATCATTCATGTTTGATGCACAAATTGGTGGTTGCGTCTGGACTTCATACATTCCTGACTTATTGGGACGTGGTGTCACCAAAGACACAGAAGACCGTTATGGTTCCCGTATCTTGCCCGGATACCTGGCTGATCCTTCCACGAAAAAACCTTTATTAGACGGAAATGGAAATAAAATCCCCAACAATGTTCAAATGAAGGAGCTTGACTTATGGTTCTCACCGGGTAGCGGTGTGTCCACATTTGCAACTAATGGTGTAGATGAAGCATCCGTTTATGAAGCTACAACTTTCCGTTTAAGAGAGTTAAGCATCGGGTACCAGCTTCCTAAATCCTGGCTGGCAAAAACATTCATCGGTTCGGCAACCGTATCCTTTGTAGCCCGCAACCTTTGGTATTTTGCTCCCAATGTTCCTAAGTATTCCAATTACGATCCAACAGCAAGCAGTTATGGTGGCGGAAATGTACAAGGAATTGATTACACCTCAGCCCCTAACACAAGACGTTACGGCTTTAATATCAAACTCACATTCTAATAAAAAAAGAAAGTATGAAAATCATCAAATTATTATACACTTTAACAACAACACTGATTGTTTGTACGAGTTGCTCGAAATATCTCGATATTAATGATAATCCGAATAAGCCAACAACTGCCGAACTAAACAAAGTGTTAACCGGAGCTGAATATGACATAGCCATGTCTTTTGCAGCTGGCAGCTATATCGGTTCATCATTACCTTCTTATGTTTTTCATCTAAGCTCCCGTGAAGTTGACAACTACGGTATAACTAATGCCACTTCCACTTTGGGAAACACCTGGCTACAGGGATATGCTTATGGTTTGAAGAATACAAATGCTGTTATTAAAGCCGCAGAAGAAGGAAATAACATGATTTATGCGGGAATAGGCAAATTAATGAAAGCTTATGCATTTACCAGTCTCGTTGACCTTTGGGGAGATATTCCATACACAGAATTTGATATAGAAGGTAATTATGCTCCCAAATTAGACCGTAGCCAAGATATTTATAATTCATTACTTGCACTTATAGACGAAGCCATAGGCAATCTGCAAGATCCCAATGCTGCTAATTTATTAAAACCAGCAAACGATGATTTGATATATAAAGGCAACGTTGAGAAATGGGTAAGAATGGGTAACACATTAAAGCTGAAGTTATTGGTGCAATCAAGAAAAGCTAAAAACGAGATAACAGAGTGGAATACAAGGTTATCCGATTTGCTTTCTGAGAACAATTTCATGAACAACGGAGAAGATTTCGAATTCAAACATACAGCCAAAGATACGCCAGACGAACGTCACCAAGCTTATGTAGATGAATATCTCGGTGGTCAAAGCACTTATTACATCAGTCCATGGATTTACGAAACAATGAGTGGAAAGAACTTAAATGTAACAGATAACCCATTTGTAGGAATCACAGACCCACGTATCCCTTATTACTGGGTAAACCAAATAAAAGCGGGGGATACAGCACAAAATCCTACGGATTACCGTGACGGTGCTTTTGTTTCCATATTCTTTGCATCCAATGCTTCTGGAGCAAGTAATGACCAGCGGGAAACTTCTACTTTTATCGGTATTTATCCATGTGGTGGAAAGTATGATAATGGCAATGGCGGAAAATGTGACGCGAAAGTCGGTAATGGAGTGGCACCAGAAAAGATGTTGCAAGCCTATTCCGTCCCTTTCCTTTTAGCTGAATTATATTTAACAGGAGATGCAAACGGAGATGCCAAAGAAGCTCTTAAAGAAGGAATTAGACGTTCTATAAATCACGTCAATTCAGTAGCGAAGGCTTCTGATGCAACTGTACCTGCCATAAGCAATGAAGCCATTGAGACTTTTATAGAAAAAGTCTCAGGAAAGTATGACGCCGCTTCCAATAATGAAGAAAAGTTACGCATTGTCATGACTCAAAAATGGATTGCAAACTTCTTTAATCCAGTTGAAGCATATACCGATATACGCCGTACCGGATATCCTACCCTATTGCCTAAGAATGCAACGTATGCTCAATCTCCTTATAAAACCAGCCAAAATCCGGAATTAGGACCAGTAGATATTCCACTAAAAGGTATCAATGCTTTTCCGAGAGCAATGTGGTATCCTAGTTCGGAAGTAACACGTAATCCTAATGTAACCAACGAAGGAAGAAACTTAAGCAATCCTATTTTATTCTGGGATAAATAAACTATTTAATGATGAAAACAAAAACGAATATGAGATATATAAAATTATTCATAGCAACTGCTTTTTGGACATTGCTGACAGTCAGTTGCGATAGAGATCTCCCTTATCCTATAGACGAAGTGAAAAAAGGAGTAGTCATTGACATTGTTCGTGCACCCGACTCTGACGGGGTACTTTCCGCCGGAGTCACAGACGGCGATTATAAAGTTTCCGTATCTATTCCCAAACAGCAAGGAGATTATTCCATGCTTGACTATGCGCAACTCTTATGTGTTTTCACCGATGTAGATGGCAAAACAACTTCAAAAGTCATCGTAGATAACATTAAAGAGTTCCCTAAAGATATATCAATAGATATAGCCAACGTATATCAACAATTTGGAAAAGAAGCGCCTACGCTAGGAGAAATTGTATACTTCACAACAAATGCTGTTCTAAAGGACGGTTACACTGTATATGGCTGGACTGAATATTCAGATTTCAACAACAAACTCTTCACCGGATGGGAAGTTGATGGAAGAGCTTATTCGTATAATGTCAGATATCCGGTTGCATGTCAGTTGGTTCTTGAAGAATTTGTCGGTCCTGTAGTATTAAATGATTTTTATGATGAGTATCGGGCAGAAATCGTTAAAACATCGGATACGGAACTGGAGATACATGGAGTCGCTGAAGGTGAAGATCCTGATGGCATCTTAAAATTAACAATTGATACAAGCACTCACACTGTAAAAGTAGCCAAACAAATTGTTGCTCATGGATTTGTTCCATGGATTGGTTATAATAACCTTGCCTATCAAGCCACTGGTACTATTGATGCATGTAAAGGTACAATAACACTGAATGGACCTCTGACTGTTGATGAAGGTAGTTTTGGTGATCAGCAAATGATTATATCAACGAACTATTGACATAATCTAAAATAAAACATCTATAAAGGCATAATAACACCGACAGTTTGTATTATTAAAATCAAACTGTCGGTGTTTCGTATAAAACAGATTTTTCCTATATATAGAATTCTAGAATTACCAAAGTAATATCCTTTTCCCTTGCTTACTTAAGAAGATTCCCCATCCCCTCTCTCACAATATCCACCAATATCGGCTTCACCCCGCTCACGAAACATTCTACCGCAATCACCATCAGAATCAATCCCATGAGACGCATCATCACATTATTGCCCGTCTCACCCAAGACATTCACCAACTTCGTGGAAGCCCGAAGAATAAAGAAAGTCAGCAGATAAATTAATGCAATAGTGCCTATCAGTATCCCTTTCATTTCATAAGAATGGGCATCCTGCATCAATACGATAGCATTGGCAATCGCACCGGGTCCACACAACATAGGTATGCCAAGCGGAGTAATAGAGATATCATCCGCATACGTTTTGATTTCCTCATCTTTCAGTTTCATCGGCGTATAACGGGCTTGGAGCATATCGAAACCTATCTTGAAGATAATCACTCCTCCGGCTATACGGAATCCGTTGGTAGAAATACCGAAGAACTTAAAAAGAAACTGACCGGCAAAGACGAAAACCATTATTGTGATAAACGACACAATAGTGGCACGACGAACGATAGACTGACGCTCTTTTTCTGTCATCCCGTGAGTCATAGTAAGGAAGACAGGCATTGTTCCCAAAGGATTGGTCAACGTAAAAAACGAGGTGAAGCAAAGTAAAGCAAATGGCAGAAGTGCACTATCCATGATTATATCGTATTTTTATACATTTATTAAACGCAACAAAAATACGACTTAATCCAGAAAACTTATAATAAATTCATTAATTCTTTCAGAGAATGAATGTGATAAGTGGGAAGAAAAGGGAAAGCAGCCCGTTCCGTCACGTTGTAGAAGGCTTGATGCATCCCTATCCCGTGCGCTCCGGTAATATCCGCTTCCCAGCTATCACCAATCATCAACGATTCGCGCATCTCGGATTGAGTGGCGGACAGGGCAAAATTAAAGATTTCGGGGCGGGGCTTCAACACTCCGAGGTCTTCCGAAAGAATCACCTTCTTGAAATAGCCATCCACGCCTGCCGAACGCATCTTATGCGATTGCAGTTCACGAAAGCCGTTAGAAAGGATATACAAGTTGTATTTAGGAACAAGATACTCCAACACCTCCTTAGCGTGGGGCATCAGACCGCTTTTAGTAGGAATAATGGCAAAGAAATCTTTCGAGAACCGGTCGGCTAAAACCTCATCTTCCACTCCTACCGCCTGCAAAGGATAAAAGAACCGTTGACGGTTCAATTCATCTTTCGTCACCTTTCCTTCACCGTACTCAATCCAAAGTTCGGTGTTACGTTTCTGATAAAGTGTATAATAATGGTCGAACGAATCAAAGTAACGGTCGAATGCATATTTCTGATATACTTCTTCAAAAGTGTCACGGGCATTGCGGGAGAAAGCCCAGATAGTGTCGTCAAGATCAAAAAACAGATTTTTATATTTCATCAGTAGCTATGGGTGTATATAAGAAACAGAAAAGCCAATGTGCTAATTTCTTGAATCCAGGAATCAGCACATTGGCAATTCAAAAAGGGATATCTACATCTACCTTATTTTACCTGGATAACCAAGTATCTGGACACACTCCAGAATTCAGTAGGATTAGTAATCTTCAATGTCAACTGACCTTTGTCATCTTTTACCAATTCATAAGAACCAGTCGGATGAGTAGTCAACAACTCAGCACGCTTAGAGTACAACTTGATTTCTTTGGTGGTACGAATATCGATTTGAGTGAAATAATCTTTATTGAAATCAGCGCTCTTCAATACATCTCCGCTCTGAAGTATTTTCTGAGCTTTCAATTCAGATTTAGTACCGAATACAAACCAGGCAGCATTCAGGCTCTTTTCCTGCTCGGCAACGGTTTTAGCTTTAGCTTCGTTTTCTGCAACCAACGTCTCTTTGGCAGCAGACAAGTCGCTGACAGCAGCATCCAGTTCCTGAATACGGATATTCTTGGAAGCCAGTTCTGTCTGAAGTTCCTCGATACGCTGTTGTTTAGCGTTCAGTTCGGCTGTCAAAGCGGCTACAGCTTTTTTCATCTGCGCAGAATTGTATTTACTGTTTTTCAACTGTGCCTGCAATTTGGCAATCTGAGCCTTGTTTTCTTCCATCTGTTTAGAGATGAATTCGATATCAGAAGCAATCTGTTGCTTGGCATTGGCAGAGTTTTCAGTGATGGTTCCACGTTGCAAATCAACACGGCTTTCGGCAGCACTGATCTTACGGAAGCCTTCCTGAACTTCATTGAAAGTTCCCATCATATCATCCAATTCAGCATTGCGTTGGTTCAGTTCCATCAAAAGAGAATCATTTTCAGCTTTCAGGTCCTTACTTCCACCTTTAAAGCCATCACACGAAGCCAACATGGCTGCGCATACAAATAAAACTGCTAACTTTTTCATACGTTTACGTTTTACGTTTTTAATGAAATTATTTTAATCGTCTATTCCTGCTAATACTATCACAATCTCGCCCCGAGGCTCGGTAGCGGTAAAGTGTTCTATCAGTTCAGCCAAACTGCCCCGAACAGTTTCTTCGTGGAGTTTGGATATTTCGCGCGACACGGTTGCCTGACGTTCAGCACCGAAATATTCGGCAAACTGCGTCAACGTCTTCAACAGACGATGGGGTGATTCATAAAACACCATCGTGCGGCGTTCTTCCGCCAATGTCTTCAGCCGTGTCTGCCGTCCTTTCTTCTGAGGAAGAAAACCCTCGAAACAGAACTTCTCATTCGGCAAGCCCGATGCAACGAGCGCCGGAACAAAAGCTGTTGCTCCCGGCAAGCACTGTACTTCAATACCGTTTCGCACACATTCACGAACAACCAGAAATCCGGGATCAGAGATTCCGGGTGTTCCGGCATCTGAAATCAATGCAACCGATGCACCACCCTTTATTTTATTAACAACACTTTCCACCGTTTTATGTTCATTAAATTTATGGTGAGATTGCATTGCATTCTTTATTTCAAAGTGTTTCAGCAAGATACCAGAGGTACGCGTATCCTCTGCCAGAATCAAGTCGACCTCTTTCAGAACCTTGATAGCCCGAAAGGTCATGTCCTCAAGATTTCCTACCGGCGTAGGCACTACATACAACTTTCCCATATATTTTTGTTTATGCTGATTGGTTAAAATACTTTTTCAATAACTCCAAGAAGTCAACTACTGCATCTTTCTCTTCGTCTATTTCAACTTTCGAGGAAAGAAATGCGACAGCAGTCTTGTATGAGCCCATAACTGATATCTGCTCAATCACACGGTTCATCAAATCAGTATCTCCCTTAAACAGTTCGCGTGAGAAACGGAAAGAATCATTCAAGCTGATAGAATGGCGCAAGCCGGCAGCCAGCTTTATGCTTTCTCCCAACACGGCGTTTTTGGGTTCTTCCTTCTTTATTATGACGGGGGCCTCTTCGATGACGGGTTCTTCTTCTTTTTCTTCTTTTTCTTCTTCTGCTGCTTCTATAACAGGTTTGGGAGATTGGATAATAACAGATGCATCCTTTTCCTGAGCGGTAATTTCATTCTCTTTCACTACCGTTTCTTCTACGACAAAAGAAGACAAAGAAACCAACTCAACAGAATCTATTTCCTGCGACAATTCATCCAGACGTCCCTGCATACGCGCAACACTCCGCTTCAACAGTTCAGACAGAGTCTGAGTAGGTTCCTTGGTAAATGAATCCATGAGATACTTCAACTCATGAACATCCAATTCGATATCTGCTAATAGCTTCTGTTTCATGTTCATCCATTATTAATATGATGCGAATGTAGGAATAATTTATGCAATAACTTAAAATAATGGATATTTTAACAGTTCTTGCACATTGAATTGTTTACCTTTGTGCTGTCATTTATTTAATCAAGAAAGCACGAAATCACATGGTATTATTCTCAGAAGACCACATACAGGAAACTAAAAGAAGAGGTAGAATTGAAGTTATCTGCGGCTCTATGTTCTCAGGAAAGACAGAAGAACTGATTCGCAGAATGAAACGGGCAAAGTTTGCACGTCAGCGTGTGGAGATATTCAAACCGGCTATCGACACCCGTTATTCGGAAGAGGACGTAGTTTCACACGACAGCCATTCCATCGCTTCCACTCCTATTGATTCATCGGCAAGCATCCTGCTGTTCACTTCCGAGATAGACGTAGTAGGAATCGACGAAGCACAGTTTTTCGACAGCGGGCTGATAGACGTATGCAATCAGCTTGCCAATAACGGAGTCCGCGTCATTGTTGCAGGTTTGGATATGGACTTCAAAGGGAATCCTTTCGGCCCTATGCCACAACTGTGTGCCATAGCCGATGAAGTATCCAAGGTGCATGCCATCTGCGTAAAATGTGGAAATCTGGCATCATTCTCACATCGTACAGTCAAGAACGACAAGCAAGTCCTTCTAGGTGAGACAGCAGAGTACGAGCCTCTTTGCAGGCAATGCTACCTCCAGGCACTGGAAGAGGACAGGCAAAAGGTATAAACTCAACAGAAAACAACTATGGAAAGGAAGAAGATAACATTCGACAGTTTTATACGTGGTGTCATCGGATGTATGATGGTGGTAGGAATATTAATGCTTGTAGAACGACTGAGCGGAGTGCTATTGCCTTTCTTTATCGCCTGGCTGATTGCCTATATGGTTTATCCGTTAGTCAAGTTCTTCCAATACAGACTAAAGCTGAAAAG
>Ga0209064_1003927_pt1 | contig 11937 bp, 9 predicted proteins | sample Inofromicrocosms_FD_187498 | JGI IMG/M metagenome (GOLD analysis project Ga0209064, IMG submission 187498) | Mouse cecum microbial communities from Vienna, Austria - Inoculum for glucosamine and mucus D2O microcosms (SPAdes) (version 2) | ecosystem: Host-associated > Mammals > Digestive system >... | reverse complement strand
CACAATTATTATTGGAGAAAATAATATTGGAAAAAGTAATTTATTAGAAGCAATATCGTTGGTTCTTTCTAATGACATACAGGCATATAAGAAAAGACGATTAGAAATTGAGGATATTAATTTTGAAGCTATATCTGAATTTAAAAGAAATATTATTGAAAAAGAAATAGAAGATGTTGTTTTTCCAGAAGTAAGGGTTGATTTGTATGTTAAAGAACCTAATTGGGACCAGGAAACAGTAATTGATAATTGGTGGTATGATTTTGAAAATAAAATTGCAAGGTTCAGTTACTTGTTTTCCTATAAATCCAAAAATAAGAAACAGTTTTTGTTAAGACAGAAGGAAAATATTAGTGGTAAAAGTGAAATTGAAGCTATTGAATATATAGATTTTCCTATTGAAAGCTATGAATTTGAACTTTTGGGAGGAGTAAGCGATACAAAGGCAGATGGGTATTACCTAAAAATGTTAAAAATGGATTATCTGGATGCATTAAGAGATGCAAAAAGAGAATTAAATTCCAATAGTGATAAAAAGCTATTATATAGAATTTTGAGTGATAGAAAAGAAGAAAAATTTGAAAACATAAAGAGTTTGATAATTGAATTAGATAAAGCAGTAAAAAGTGATAAAAATGTATTGGAAATATTGCGAAAAGATATAGGGGATTATCTTGATAAAATATCATTGGAAACTGAAACAAGTAATAATAATGTGGAATTTATGTTTAGCTCAATAGAACTTTCAGAAGTATTAAAAAAGATTGGTCTGCAATATGGAGATGATGCAATCAGTATAGACAGGAATGGACTGGGAAGAAATAACTTACTATATATTGCAGTTATTATGGCTCATTTGTATGAAAAGGAAAACGAATATTTTCGTTTAGTTGCCTTAGAAGAACCAGAAGCTCATATAAGTCCAATTTTACAAAGACATTTATCCATTAATATTAAATATGAGTATGATGATAAACAGCAAATTATAGTAACAACACATTCGACACATATTGCAAGTTATCTAGAATTACAGAATACAGTTGTTTTGTATAAAGATGGAAGTGAAATCAGAAATCATTATTTATTATCTGGATTTGATGAAAAAAAGCCAGCAGACAAGAAAACAGTACGATATTTACAAAAATGGTTGAATGCTACCAATTCTACAATGTTTTTTTCACGAAAAGTAATATTTGTGGAGGGAATAGCAGAAGAAATACTGATTCCTATTTTCTATCAATGGAAATATGGGGAAAGTTTAGATAAGATTAATTGTCAGGTTGTGAATGTAAATGGTGTTGCATTTAGTCATTTCCTTGAAATAGTAAAAAATGGTTATTTTATAAAATCAGCAGTTTTAACAGACAGCGATTGTACAAAGAGAACAGAAACACGAGCAGAGGAATTGAAGGAGAAATACGATTCTAATATTACAAGGATATTTGTGACAGAAAAGAGTGATACATTTGAGAAAGAACTATTTGTGACAAATAAAGGGAAAAAAGCCAATAGAGTATATCTTGCTGATGTACTGGGTAAAGTCAGGCCTAATAAATGTAATGATGTATTTAGAGAAAAATGTTATAATGCATTTGATATAGATGAATTGTTCGAATGTGTAGAAAAATACAAGTCAGAATTTGCATTTGAATTAGGAGAAGCTATGGAAAGAACACTTAAGAAGTCTCCAAGGAATAAACCATTTATTATTCCTAAATATATTTTGGATGCTTTTAAGTTTATAATGGGAGATTAATATATGATTTTAACTTTGGCAGGTCCAGGGTCTGGCAAAACTACAGACATGGTAAAACAAATAATAAATAATATGGAATTGTTAGATTATAATAGAGAAATGGCGATTATTACATATACAAATGCTTCTGTTGATGATATAAAAAAGAAGCTGATACAAGAAGCAGTTGTCCCATCGAATGTATTTATAGGCACCATACATAGCTTTTTAGTTCGTTATTTCATAAAACCTTATGCTGAATATGTTGGATATAAGTCTAATCCGATTATGATTGTTGATAAATTTAGTAATGTGGGTTTAGAATGGGTAGAAGAATGGGTTAAAAAAAAATATCCAGATGATAATAAAAATGAACGAAAAAATAAAGAAAATGGAATAATTCTAAAACGAAGAAATGAAACAATACAAGTAGCAGCGAAAAAAGGTATTTATACTTATGATGGTATAATTGGAATCTCAAAAGAATTATCAGATAGAAGAAATATCTTACAATCTATAGGAAACAAATTACAATACCTTTATATAGATGAATACCAGGATATTAGTAAATATGTGCATAATATTATATTAAAAATTGAAAAAGCTAAACATACTAAAATATATGTTGTTGGTGATCCAGATCAATCAATATATAGATTCAGATATGGCAATTCCCAAATTGGAGAAAAGGCACCTGATAGGGCAAAGCAGCCATTAAGGGAATTAATAGATATGGATAATACAAAGTGCCAAAAGAGAAGTTTATTGGTAAACCATAGATCTTCAGAGGAGATTGTAAGGTTTATAAATCAGTATTCTACTTTGGAAAACCAGAAACCGAAAATAGGCAAAATATGTAAGATACAATTTTTATCTACTAATAGTGCAGAAGAGATGGTATTGAAATTTGATAAAATATGTAAAGTATATCAGTGTAAAACCAAATTTATGGTGGCAAAAAATAATGGTACATTAACGAAATTTTGTGATATTGTTTTTGAAGGAATGGTGGAGGAAAACAGAAAAATGAAGGATTCCAAATGTATTCAAGATTTTATAATTTCTTCATCAGGTTTAAATTATAATACTTTTATGGATAAATATGATTTTTCACCATTTGAGTTAAAAAAAATAGTTGTAGGAGTTAGGAAAGCATTGATAAAGTATCCTCAAAAGGATATACTGGAAATTGCTTCTGTTTTGAGTAAAAAATTATATGGAAAAAGAATTGGTTTTAGTAATTCATCTTATTTTGATGATAAAGGAAATCTCAAAAAATATAACTTTTCACAAAAAAATGATGAAGAAATATTTGGTAATGAAAAAATAAAGGTATTAACTATACATAAAGCCAAAGGTTTAGAAGCAGATGGGGTACTTGTAATAGCAGAAAACCGAAAACAATTTTTTAAATGGCTGAACATGAGAAGTGATGATTTGAAAAATGAAAAAGATGAAGATTATCGTTTGGGGTATGTGGCATATAGCAGAGCAAAAAGAGTGTTGGCACTTGCTTGTTTAGAAAAAATTGATTTTGCAGAATTGAATGAGGATATTTTTGAAGAAACATGAAATAAGACATATTTTATATGGCAACACATTGAATTATTTATTAAGTATAACCCTGATTCTATGAATAAATAGTGCTTCACCCACAAAAATGAAAAAATAAGAAAGACCTTGTAACTGTTTTGGCAGTTTCAAGGTCTTTTTTCAAAATTCTTTTATTAGAAAAAAGGGCAATTTTGAAGTAGGTTGTGGATGTTGTTTTGGGTAGAAAGATAGATATAGAAAAGAGTTTTTCTCTCTGTATTTTATCTAAGTTTGAGAGGTAAGATGAACATTAAAGCCTGCTAACAGCAAAAACTTCTTGCATAATGATATAGTGCATTTTTGCAAAATGTTAATTTAGATAAAGTATGGTATTCTGGATTTAACGAAAAGTGTCAATATAAAGTAGCCAATTTGCAAAATATTTTTCAAAATAGTTCTGAATTAGTTTCTGACAGATTTGAAAAATTTTGGATGAATCATTTTAAGGAAAGGATGGATGTAAATGAAGAAAAAATCATATAGAGGAACCAGATGTGAGAAAAGAACTATGAGTAAATGTGCAGATGGAGTAGTTCGTACCTATAATGTCATTGAGTCTAAGTATGCAGATAAGTTACAGGAAAACCCAGATGTGAAAGAGTTCAGATGTCAGGTTTTGCTGGAAGGTTTGGAGATTGGAGAATATTGTTCTGATTTCGTTGCAACAAAGGTGGATGGAGATTTGATGGTTCGGGAGTGTGTGTTCAGGAAGCATCTTACAAAACCAATGACTGCTAAATTATTGGATGAATCAAGGAACTACTGGAGAAGAAGAGGAGTGACTGACTGGGGGATTGTAGTAGATAAGAAGAAGGAGAATGCCAATGGAGAAGAACCAACTGCTTAAGGATAATGGATGTATATACAGGGTATTAGCTATAGAGGAGGACAGTGTACTCATGATTGACTGTCTGAAAAAGACAATGCCAAACTGGTATGATATTGATGAGGTGAGGGGATATGAGGATTGTACTGAAAAAGAATTGTTGGAAGTTACAGGGACAGTTTTGTTGGAAGAGGAAAATTTGTCGTCTAAGGCTCGTAAAACTGTACATGAGAGGTTTACAGTGGTTGCAGGGATACTTCCTTTCATTGCTGATGACAGGTTTCGTACTGAGGCAATCAGAAGGGTTGCAGAAGAAAAAGGGGTTTCTATACAAACAGTCAGGACTTATCTGTGCCAGTATCTTACTTTTCAGGATATATCAGTCCTTGTACCTAAGAAAAGATGTGTTCCAGAGAAAGAACTTACAAAGGATGAAAAGAATGTCCGATGGGCATTGAATAAATATTATTTTACTAGGCATAAGAACAGTCTGAAAACAGCATACACTTATATGATTAAGGAAAAATACTCTGATGGAGAGGGAAAACTGTTTTCTGATTGTCCATCATTCAACCAGTTCAGGTATTTTTACAGCAAATACAAGACGAAACAGAATACCATCATTTCAAGAAATGGTATCAAAGATTACCAGCGAAATTACAGACCATTGTTAGGGGAAGGGGTACAGGAGTTTGCACCCAATGTAGGTGTTGGGATGATTGATGCAACAATCTGTGATATCTATCTGGTTGATGATGCTGGAAATCTTGTTGGCAGGCCAGTATTAACTATTGTGACTGATGCATTCAGCAGTGGATTTGTAATGGGATATTCCCTGACTTGGGAAGGAGGGACATATTCGCTCAGGGATTTGATGCTAAATGTTATTGATGACAAGGTGGAATGGTGCAAAAAGTTTGGAATTATTATTGAAAAAGAACAATGGGATTCAAACAGACTGCCAGGAGTTATTGTATCAGATATGGGAAGTGAATACCAGTCTTCAACATTTGCACAGATTACAGAACTTGGTATTACCTTGATAAACCTTCCTCCTCTGAGACCGGAACTTAAATCTATAGTGGAAAGAAGTTTCCAGTTATTGCAGGATTCAGTAAAACCATTCCTGATGGACCATGGGTATGTAGATAAGGATGCTGGTAAAAGACTCGCACCAGATTACCGCAAAGATGCCTGTCTGACATTGCAAGATTATGAAAAGGTTATCATACATGCGATTTTATTTAACAACAACCAAAGAATAGTGGAGAATTATCCATATACAGAAGAAATGACAGAAGCAAAGGTCCAGCCATATCCAAGCAGCATTTTTGAATGGGGTAAAGAGCAGCCAGGATGCAACCTGGTTACAGTTTCCAAAAAAGAATTAATAATGACTTTACTGCCAAGAACCAATGCCAGATTTACACGACAAGGATTAATTGTATTTGGGTTGAGATATGACTCCAAGGAAAGGGATTTTACAGAAGAATACTTAACTGGTGGAGATATTATAACAGCATATAATCCAGAATCTGCTGATAAGGTGTATATACAGCAGGAAGGTGGCTTTATTGAATTTTGTCTTATCGAATCCAGATTCACAGGTAAAAGTTTTAAAGAAATCAAAAAGATACAATCAGCCCAAAAAAGCATAATAGAAGGTGCAGTACAAAACAATCTGCAGGGAAGGATTGACTTAGCATCCCATGTTGAAAGAATAGTTGAAGGAAAAGAGAAAAGCAGGGATGTTAATGTTAAAGGAATAAGAGAAGCAAAGAAAAGAGCAAAGGAAGAAAGACATAAGGATTTTATGGAGGAGGTACAGGATGGAGAATTTGATAACAAAGATGCCTAAAATGCTTATGGGACAGGAACTGGAGAGAGCTATGCTGTCACTTCCAGTTTATGACTCTGCGATTTGTAAAGCTGATGCAGGGGCAAGGCTTACAGCACTGGATGCAATGACAGACATCTATGTTCCATCACAGATGAGTTATGAAATATACAGCAAAGTGTATCTGGCTATGCTGCATTCATTGAAAAAGAAGCAAACAAAGGATGCAATACAGCAGGGAAACCAGAACCATATGAGATTACAAGGACTGGGATACAACTCTGTATTAGGTGGTGCAGACAGTTTCTCGATTATTGGACCAAGTGGGATTGGTAAGAGTACAGCAATAGCGAAAAGCATTGCTTTGTCTGGTGGAGACCAGATTATTACAACAGAGAATCCATATGCACAAATTATTCCATGCATTAATGTGCAATGTCCCCATGATTGCTCAGTAAAGGGTTTACTTCTGGCAATACTGTCACAAGTTGATGTGTTAATTGGAACAAGATATGAACATCTGGCAGTTAAGGACAGGGCATCCATTGATAACCTGATTGGAACTGTATCACAGATAGCACTCAATAATATTCTTCTCATTGTTATTGATGAATGTCAGAACATCTGCAGGAACAAAGGAGGGGTTAACCTAGTGGCTTCCATGACACAGCTCATCAATAGCAGTGGTGTATCAATATGCTTAGTTGGATTACCAGAAACAGAACTGTTCTTGGGAAAGGAAATGCAGCTTGCAAGAAGAAGTGTGGGGCTGTCGTATTCTGCATTACCATATGATGAATATTTCATCCAGTTCTGTGAAACATTGTTTTCATACCAGTATGTGACACATCCCTCTAAGCTTACACCTGAATTGATAGAATTGTTATATGAATGTACAGGTGGAATCATTGCCATAGTGGTTTCAATTATCATGGAAGCACAGCAGATAGCGATACTGACAGGTAAAGAAGAATTAAACAAAGAAACAATCCTGATGGCATATAACAAGAGATTAAAAAATGTGCAGGATTTTGTACAGGTTAAGTCAAAGAAAAGAAGCCAGACTTCTTCTATCGTTAATAAGAATACAGCAGATATCTCCCAAAAGTCTTCTGTTGATGAGGCAGGCATGGATATACTGATTGCTGTTATAATAGACAAAGCAAGGTCAGAGGGTTTGGATGCAGTGGAATTGCTGAAAGGGCAGGAAATTCTTATAGAGGAGGAGAATGTATGACTGGGTTCATGCCATCTATATATAAGGATGAACTGGTATACAGCTGGTTTGCAAGGTATTATGTCCATTCAGGGTATTCTGCATATGTCTTCGCTATTGAGGATTTGTTGGAGAGGAAGAATACAAGGCCAGATTTGGAATTCATCAGTCATCTGAATTTACATGCCAGAGAGATAATAACAAAAATGATTCCCATGGAAGAACTGGTTCTATACCATACCATGTTTCCATGTTACAGATTTGCAGAAAATACCAGATTGTGTAATGCTTTGAAATCAATGACAGATTCAGGTGAAGATGTACACCATCTTTTACCAGTTTCCAAGAACAGGGCTGGTGGACAGCTTCATTATATCAAATACTGCCCAATATGTGCATCAAAAGCAAGAGAAGTCCATGGTGAAGCATATTTTACCAGAAATGCAAATATAAGGGGTGTTGATATTTGTGCAAAGCATAACTGCAGACTCAAGAATACAAATATAGAAATATCAGGAAAGCAATCTGCAAGGTTATTTGTTGCAGAAACTGAAATCAAGGATGTAGAACCTGAATTTGTGAAGGATGGCTTGGAACTACATCTGGCAAAATATATAACAGATGTGTTCCAGTCACCTGTATATATGGATAATACAGTTAAAATTGGAGAATTCCTGAATTCTAAGCTGGAAGGGACTAAATATCTGAGTGCAAGGGGAAAGATGAGGAATGTTACCCTGTTGTTTAATGAATTTATGGAATTTTACAAAGAACTACCAAACCAAGGAATTACCAAGTTAAGCCAGATGCAGAAGATATTTACAGGATACCGGTGGGATTTTTATGAGGTATGTCAGATAGCATATTTTTTAGGAATAAATGTAGATGATCTGGTTAATCCAAGATTGCCAGATGTATCACAAACAGAAATATTCAATGAGAAAGTTGCAAGGCTGTATGATGCAGGTCTTGGATGCCATAGAATTGCAAGAGAGATGGGATGCAGTTCTTCTACAGCAAGGAATGCAAACAGGATAAAGCCTAAAGCGGAACATGATTATTCTGGTAGAAAGGGAATCAAGAGGGATGACTGGGAGCAGATGGATGAGAATATGCTGCAGCAGGTCCGGGATACTTGTAAACAGATTTATTATAATGATGGAGGAAGACCAGGGCATGTTACTGTGAATGCAGTTTGCAAAGCATTAGGATTCCCTGGTAAAAGATTTGATTATTTACCAAGGTGCAGGAAAGTGATATACGGGTATGAAGAAAAAAAGGAGGTTTACTGGGCTAGGGAAGTGGTCTGGTGCTATCAGAGTCTGATGGGAAGTAAGGGAGAGGAGGATATCAGGTGGAGGGATATCAGGAATGTTACCAATCTGAGGAAGGACAATTTTATGGCATCATTTCCATATTTGGAAAAGTTTGCAGATATGGAGACAGCAGGCAAGATAAAAAGTTTGTTGCCAATTTAGATTCCACATGATCTTTTAAAATGTAAAAAGCAAATTTATTGAAATCTAAGAAGTTAGTATAATTTGATTCCAGAAGAAGATATGGGTTTTGGAACTGCTAGTGTATATTGCTTTATTCATTAAATAAACTTACTGGAATGAAAGAAAAAATTTAACTGGATTACATGTTGTGAATCTAAGTCCGTGCCTGACCATGGAACATCAGGTGAAAAACTTATTCTGGTATCAGGATAATGACCTGCAGCCAAAGAAGAATCAAATTTTTCTTTCCATTACAGTAATTTTTTATATAAGACTGAGGGTGGTGGTGAAAAAAACACCACCCTCAGGGAATATATTATTAGATAGTATATTATTAGGGAGGACTGGGATGCCTCAAACCCTTATAGAATGGGGCTTTAGGAGAATGTGGGAATACAGTACCACATAAATTTACTACAGTACTCCATAATAAATTACAGTACTCCATAAATTTACTACAGTATTCCATAATCAGGCAGAGGGCAGTGCTTGCAATGCTGGAAGCAGAAACCTGAAGGTATAAAAGTTTATTTTGCCACTGTAAAGTTAAAGAACTTGCAGGAGTGTACCTGGACCAGTAATTTCCCAAGTATCCAGACTGTTCCAATAAAGCAGATTTTAGTTTGAAGTACAGAAGTGTATATCCATACAACGGTTGTATTATATACAATAAATCTAAATTGGTGGCTGGCAGGGATTCCTGCGGGGATAAAAGGTCTGGTATTGTCAGGAAGGTATTTGGTGTGCAAGGAATTCAAGTTATCCTGACAAAGCAATTTTTTGTTTATGCAGGGAAGTGAAGCAGCCCTTCTGTTGCATGTAGCACTATTTATAATGATGAGGGTACATTGTAAACTGGAACAGGCTTGCATTCCCAAGGTTTTATGCCTGCCGGAATACATATTATGAATCCAGCTTCGTGGCCGGCAGGGAGACATCAAGTGGAAAATTTATCATGCTGTTTGGAAAATAAATGCAGATGAACCAGAGAGCTTTCCTGATATTCATGAAATTACTGAGAGATGGCTGCCTGTCTTAATATCCAGGAATCAAAATAATTTATTTCCTTAGATGCCATGCTGTACCTGCAGCCAGAGAAGAATCAGATTTTTCTTTCCATTACAGTAATCTTTTTATATAAAACTGAGGGTGGTGGTAAAAAACCACCACTCTCAGGGAATATATTATTAGATAATATATTATTAAGGAGAGCTGGGATGGCTCAAACCCTTATAAAATGGGGCTTTGAGGGAATGTGAAAATACAGTACCACATAAATTTACTACAGTACTCCGAAATAAATTACAGTACTCCATAAATTTACTACAGTACTCCATATGCAAGGGTAATACTTACAATGCCAGAGGGATATAAGCATATATGAGGGTTAGTATTTGCAAGGGGGGAGTTATTGGATTAAAGGAATACTGGTTCTTATATTTGTAAAAGGCTACAGGATAACATATCTGGTTGTGGAACATATATATTATGCAGATATGATTCTATTTCTGCAAAAAAATTGTCTGGAGAGCTGTCTGGTATAATAACTATGTAACAATGAGAAGGGATTTATGTGTCACTTCAAATTTACACATGGATAAGGAAAGGATGGTGTCCAAGATGATGAACAGTGTTATTGGACTAAAAGAGTGTGGCTTACCGATGTATGACAGTCTGAGGGGACTGAGGCTCAAAAAGTATCCTCTGCAGCTTGATGAAAATATACTTATTTTTGACAGGCTGGAAGCAGATGGTATCCTGCTTCTGTATGAGTATACTGGAGGGGGACTTTATCTTCCAGTGACTCTCTATGAATTGGAAGACTGTGAAAATGTAGTATTAGTAGCAGGGATAGCAGTATCAGTTTTTGCCAGTGAAAAACTGGTATATGTCAATAAATATTTTAGTCAGTTAGGATATGAAGAATACATATCCATCCTGCTTGGCTATACTGATGTATTTGCAAAGTTTTATGGCTATGGCAGTAGCATTCTGGATTTGAGGAAGGGTATTAACAGTAAGGAGATAAGACACTGCAGATGTCTTGATTTCAAATATTGGTAACAGTTAGTGTATATATAGAAATGGGCTCTGGCATTGCAGAAACAGAAGCTGCTTTGCCAGAGTTTCTTATATTGCAATATATTAATGGTATTTATAGAAAAAGTTATAAACTGTTGGAATAAGGAAAGCCTTGCTTTTTAAACAAGGCTTTGGAATCATGGATATATATTACTTGTACATTTACTTTACAAATTACTATAATGATGAAAAAATTTAACCGGAACAAGGAAAAGCAATTACCCAGCAGCATTCTGGTTTCTGTTTAAGGCCTGCAGGTCTTCGTTCCAGTCTTTGTTTATAGGAAGAATATACTCTAACTCGGAATTTCTGTCCCTGCATTTCTGACCAGCTGCATCATTATCAACAGCGAGTACAATATCCAGTTTTGAATCTTTCAGCCTGTCTATTGCAGGCTGTTTGGCCACCCCAGCAATGCTTATGTAATAAGCTTCTTCCTGTTCTCCTTGAATCTTATGTAATTCATACAGACTTATAGCATCAATAGCTGCTTCGCAGATATAAGCTTTAGCTGCATTTTTTGAAGTCCGGAACCACCAGAATCCATCATGTCTGCTATTTGGGACTATTCCATGGAAAGGTTTGCAAAAAGTGTAAGTACCACGGAGTTCTGCAAAGTCTTTTTCCATATTAATAAAAACAATGTTATTTCTGCTTTTTTCCTGGTACATCTTTTTTTGCCCTACCAGCATCTGGATTGTTTCAGTAGAAATGCCACGACTTTTCAGATAAGCAAAAAGATTTTTATACCTGCCATTTACAGGCTCAGGGAATTGTGGTGGTACATTTTCTATACCATCCTGTTGGCTGGTATCTACAGGCTGGGATATTGCAGATGCTGGAACATCTGATAATGCCTGTACTGCATTAATAAAATCAAATCCCATGTGTTTAATTAGAAAATCTATGGAATTCCCTGTTTCTTTAGTTGCAAAATCCTTATATCCATTATAACCTTTTTTTATCGAAATGCTGTGGTTATCCACTGGTCTGATGCTGTCACCTTCATGCTTAAAGTTAAAATCATAATATTGTACTAAAAAATCATACAGGTCTGCACACCTTGCAGATGCAGCCTGTTCTTTTGAAACATTAGTAGCCATATAAAACACCTCCTATTACTAATATGGTTGAAAAAACATTATATAG
>Ga0209064_1003925_pt1 | contig 11941 bp, 7 predicted proteins | sample Inofromicrocosms_FD_187498 | JGI IMG/M metagenome (GOLD analysis project Ga0209064, IMG submission 187498) | Mouse cecum microbial communities from Vienna, Austria - Inoculum for glucosamine and mucus D2O microcosms (SPAdes) (version 2) | ecosystem: Host-associated > Mammals > Digestive system >... | reverse complement strand
TTAGGGTGTCTTTCATAGGGATTATTTAATCCCTTCGGATGGTGGCATAGCGAAAAGCTATGCCACTTTTCCGTTGTCGGGATATTTTAGCTACTCTTGCGTGGGGTTTGGAATCACTCCCACACAGTTGTAAATGATTTCAACGGCTTGGCGTTTCTTGCCGTTTACTTTCTCGGCTTGGTGAACGATTACCTTTTCGATAAACTCTCTTACGACTTCGGGCGTAAGTTCTGTTATCTCGGTGTACCGTTTTACAAGCCGCATAAACTTTGTTACATTGTCCGCATCTTCTTTTGCGGTAGAAAGCTCTTTGCGTAAAACCTTTATCCGTTCAGTTAAAGTTTCTTGCTCTTGCTCGTAGGCTTGGCTCATCTTTACAAATCGCTCATCCGTAAGATTGCCGCAAACCTTGTCCTCGTACAAACTCTGAATAATTCGGTCAAGTGCTTTTACTCGTTTCTCGGCTTCGTCGCATTCTTTCGTCTTGGCAGATAAGTCCTTGCGGATTTCTTTGCTCTTAGCCGTTTGCACCATATTCACAAACTGTTTTTCATTGTCCTTTGCCATTCCCAATACGCGCTGTAAGTCAGTTAGAACGATATGCTCTACGGCTTCAACAGTGATTTGGTGTGACGTGCAAAGGCTTTTGCTTTTCTTGCGATATGTAGAACAGTTAAAGTATTCTTTCTGCGTGGACTTCGAGCAACGGCAGAGATACATTTTCTTGCCGCAATCGGCGCAATAGACTATTCCCGAAAATACGCTCATTTCGCCCATATCCGTTTGTTTCCTTTTTGCTTTCCGTATTCGCTGTACCGTTTCGTAAGTATCTTCATCAATCAATGCTTCGTGCGTGTCTTTGAATATTACCCAATCTTCTCGCGGCAGGCGAATTTTCTTTTTGTTCTTGTACGATTTCTTTTTGGTAGTAAAGTTCACGGTATGCCCACAGTAATTCATATTTTCAAGAATATGTATGACTGCTTCGGTATTCCATATATTCGGGAATTCCATTTTAAGCGAAGTTGCAGGCAAACCGCACTTACGGTTATGGACGGTAGGCGTATCAATTCCGCGCTCGGTGAGTATTCTTGCGATCTGCGTCGGACCATAACCTTTCATACAGAGTGAGAATATTTCCTTTACAACCTTTGCGGCTTCTTCATCCACAATCCATTGTTCTTTGTTGCTTTCGTCTTTCTTGTAGCCATACGGCGGGCAGGTACACAAGTGTTTCCCTGAATTGCCTTTTGCTTTGAACACGGCGCGGACTTTCTTACTTGTATCCTTTGCGTACCATTCGTTGATGATGTTACGGAAGGGAGTAAAGTCGCTGTCGTTTTCAAATTGATTATCCACGCCGTCGTTGATTGCTATAAAGTGTACGTCGGCTTCGTTGAAGTAAACTTCACTGTAATAACCGACCTTTAAGTAATCTCTGCCCAAGCGCGACATATCTTTTACGATGACCGTCTTTACAAGCCCTGCATCCACGTCGCGTATCATACGCTGGAAATCGGGACGGTTAAAGTTCGTTCCCGAATACCCGTCGTCCACATAGAACTGCGGATTGCTCATTCCGTGTTCGCTCGCATACTTGCTCAATATGGCTTTTTGGTTTTTAATGCTATTGCTGTCGCCCTGCGAATCGTCGTCACAACTTAATCTGCAATACAGGGCGGTTATATCACCTCCGTTATAGTAGGTATTGTTATTGGTTACTGATAAATTGTTCATTCGGAATCTCCTCCCGAATACACCTTATCAGACAAGTCATTTAGTAAAATCTTTTTCAGTTTGTTATTTACGGTTTCCTTTGCGGTATCGCTTTCGCGTATTATTACGGCGTACTCCGTACCGCCGAAGGAAGTAGTGTATTCAAATTGTTTTTTCTCCAATATCACTTATTCAGACAATTATTTGTTGTCCTTATAGCTTTGAATACTATGTTCTCTCTTCATCGCGTTTTCCTCCTTATGCGAAAAGATTTAATAGTTATTCGGTTTTCTTTTTATCGATTTCCTCAAAACCGAAAAAATCGTCATACCCATCCATTAGTTTACCTAACGATAGGTTGTGTTCGGCGGCATCGTCTAATAATGCTTTGTAGCCCGCCTCGATTAACTGTACCTTTGTATAGCCGTATCTTTTCAAAAACTCATTTATCTGTTCGGCTTTCTCACGCGGTACGCTCGTTCCCCAAATCATACATTTGGCTTTACGTTCTTCTCTGTGTCGTTCTTCATAACGCTTGTCCTTAACCGATCTGTCTTTCTTTTCCATAATAACCTCCGTAAAATATATTCGTCGTATATATACGATTGAATATATTTTAGCACGATACGGCTTTGGAGTCAAGCGTTTATGAAAATTTAATCTGCTTTGCCGTAATTGTTCTTGCGTGGCGTAGGGCTATTTTGTTCTTGTTCCTTGCGGATTTCTTCTTCGATTTCTCGTAAACGGTTTCTACTAAACGGTGCAGGTTGTTCGCCGATGGGTAAGAAAGGTTGTAACACCGAAGTAGCACGGTAGAACACTCGCGCAAATGCTTCGGGTTCTTGCGTTCTGAATAGTGTAATAGCGCGTAGTGCTTTGTCGTGGTCGTTGTGTGTTTTCTTTTCCTTTTGGTAGGACTCGAATAGATAACTGTTGTCTTTCTTTAACCGCGTGTTTTCTTCGGTTAGACTTTTGTTCTCTACCGTGAGCGCAACAACTTGCGTTTTCAGTTCGCTCTTGCCGTGAGCGATTTCGCCGTTCTTTGCTTGTTCCAACGCTTGCGAATAGTCGGCTTCCGAATCGCGTTCCGCAACGATTTTATCTCGTTCGGCTTTGGCGGTATGTATCTGCCCAATAGTTTCGTCAAAGTGTTCTTCGGCTTTCTTCACGGCTTGGTTGATTTGCCGCAATTCAGACTGAGCTGTTTCCGTAATGTCCGCCGCTTCGGTGCAAGCGTTCAATACAATTTTCTTTGCTTTGTATTCCGCTGTGGACAAATGCTTTTTCGGACTGCCTTCGCGCCCTCGTTCTAAACCCCAACGCTTGCCGACAGCTTCGTGAAAATCCGTTTGCAATTTGGTAAGCTCGGCACGGTTGAACAGGTCTTTACAACACAGTCGCCAATTCCTTATGGGCATAAGATTTAAGTGCAAATGCGGCGTAGTTTCATCGTTGTGGACGACTGCGGATATTATATTTTCCTTGCCGTATTTGTCCGCAAAATACCTTGTGCATTGCGCAAAGAAATCTTCTTGTTCCGCCGGTGTTAGCCCTTTGAAAAACTCTCCATCTGAGCCGATTACAATCGACGCCATAAGCACAGCATCCTTTCTCGGTTTGGTCGGTAAATTCAATTCGGCTATTCGCTTATTGATAAACTCCGTGTAAGAACAGTATCTCGCAAAGGTATGATAGTTGTCTTTTGTTCTCTCGCTGTTTATCTGCGGATTGCTTGCTTCATAGTTTTCATCTCTCTCGTTTTCTTTTTCCACAGGGTAAATATCCGTCTTATGATACTTCTCCATATGGCACACTAAATAGCTAATGTTTTGTTCCTCCTTATAATGTATTCCGTCTTTGTGTAGTGGACAAAAAGCCTCGCAGAGCCCACACTTCGCTTGCGAAGTATAGTGGGCTATACTTTGTATCAAGTCTTCATTTCCTTACAGTCAAGCCTTTCAAAGTTTTTAGTCCACACGCGAACATTTATAGACCGTCCGCAAAGTCTTTTAATCGTCCATAATTACCACCTCCGAGCAACGAAAAACTCACGGCAGTTTGCCGTGAGCCTATCCGTTATTCTTTAATTTTTAGAGCGTAGAATTTAACCGCTCACTTATATACACTCCAAAACACCCGATATATTCCAATATCGCAAAAAAATTTTGAATTTTTTTATTTCGGATCTCCAAACAATTTTTTGAGTTCCGCTTCGATGTCGGCATCCTCGTCGAAAACGTAAATATTGTTTGCCTGTAAAAAATCGTCCGTTCGCTTTTTAAGTAGTGGCGCGACCTTCGGAATAAAGCGTTCTTCCATAAACTGTTCGCTTGTCATTTTAACGCGCTTTGCAGTTTTTTCTTGCTCGTCTAAAAGCTGTTCGTAGACTTCTTGATTAGGTTCGGGCGTTATCTTTTTGCGCCGTTCCATTTCCGTTACAAGACAGTAGTAGAGCCATATAAATACGTCCGCTTGTTCGTTCAACTTTTGGTAGTAGAATATCTTTCGGAAGATAAGCGGCAGTTCGTTTATACATCCTAAATTATCTTCGGCAGGGTTGTACTCGTAAAGATAAAGCAAGCGGTAAGCATAGTAATAATACTCACGAAAAGAGTAGAAGTAAATAAGCAATTCTTCCAACATTCTCTCGCCGATAAGGTAGTTAAATGTTTCAAAGATTACATCTATATCTTTCGGCATCTTATGAGAGTAGATAAACTTTTTCCACGCAAGCTCAAATTCGATTTCTTTCTTCGTGCGGCTTCCGTCGTTTAGCCGTTCTGCTTCAATTAGGTCTAACAACCGTTCCAATCGCTTTGATACATAGCTTTGTGTTTTGCCGATTTTCTTTGCAATATGCTTTTGACCGACACCCGCTTCGTATAGTTTGACGATTAGTCTATCCGATTTCGAGAAAGTAGAGAGTAACGCTTTTTTGTCTAATTCTTCTATAATATCGTTTTCAAAGTTTAGCGTTTTCTTGTCCGCAATGCATTCCCAAGCATTTGTTTCTCTGTCATCCTCGTCGATTTCACCGCGCTGACGGTAATATTTTTCCACATCCAAATAACGCCTGTCGTGCTTATGATTGTTATTGTGTTCTTTTTTATCCCGCTTCATCAGCTGGGCATAGACTTTTGGCGTTACCTTTACGGGAATGATATAGTAGTCCCGATTACGGTAATACGTTCCACCAAGCGGCTCAGATACGGAAGTGTAATAGTATGTAACAAGACAGTCCGCATTCGGCTTGCGCTTCGGATTGTTAAGATAGCGACTGCTTAACATTCCGTATTCGATATTCGGTTGTGCCTTGTTATAGTAGTATTTCATAGTGCCATGATAACACAGTATTGTTGACGAAAGCTGTCAACAATATTAAAAATTTTTTATTCATTCAAATAAAATTTTAGAATTAAACAAGTCGCGCAGGAAGGCTTTTGTATTTTCAAGAAATTGTTCCTTCCCGATAGATTGTTCGTGAAGGAGCAAATAGCGGATTAAAAAAGTCGCCGCGCCGGTTACAGCCGAAGTAAGAATATCCAAACGATATTTGAAGGTATGATGACGGCTGATACTTGCAAGCAATTCGTAAATGGATTTTTCTATCGTTGTCGAAATCATAGTAAGCACCATTTCGTCGTGAGAAATATCCATTAAAAACTGCTTTTGATTGAGGCACTCGTTGATTACTGCATCCAACACGCGAAACGTTAAGTCAAGTGCGGTATCATTCACGTTCTGCGTAGGGATGGCGGCTTCCGCATGGGCGATAATAGACTGCTTTATGTTCAAAAAAACGTCGTTCAAAAGCTCGTATTTATCGGCGTAATGCTTATAAAAAGTCATCTTGTTTATCATAGCGGTGGAACAAATATCGCCGACTGTAATTTTTTTGAAGGGCGTACTTTTCATAAGCTCTACCAAGGCGTTACATAAATCACGTTTACTTTTGGTTATCCTGATATCTTCCCGTTTTTCCATAATAATATAAATTTCCTTTTTTGTATAAGTAGCAATACTTTCCCGTTATTCTGTAATAGCACACAGCTTGCTTTATTAGACAGCATAACATATAATAATACGAAAGTCAAGATAATAATACACTTATATTATTAGTTGGAAGCGTTGAAAATGAAAAAGTTAACGAATTTTATTGTAAATAAAAAGAATTATATCATCGTTCTTTTTATAGCTCTTATTGCCTATTGCATATGGGGAATGGGACAAGTAAAAATAGAGTATGATATAACTTCGTATCTACCATCGAATACCGATACGAAGCAAGCCCTCGATATTATGGAAGAGGAATTTGTAACGTTCGGCACGACGAAAATTATGCTACGCAATATCTCTTTTGAGGACGCGCTTGTCTTGCACGACGAGATTGAACAGCTTGACGGTGTAAAGAGCTTCGACTTCCACAATACCGAAGATTATTATAAACAGTCCTGTGCGCTTTTCAATATTACGTTTGACGGCGATGCAGACGACGAATTATCCGTAGCCGCCTATAATAAAACGTTGGAGCTTCTCGACGGATATGATTTACTCGTTTCGGCTTCTTTGACAGATACATATGCCGAAGAGTTACAGCACGACGTTAATTTCGTTCTGATACTTGCGATTGTAATTATTATTGCCGTTCTTGCTTTTACCACGAAAAGCTTCGGGGAAATACCCGTATTTATTCTTACGTTCGGCGTAGCGGCTTTACTCAATATGGGAACGAATTATTGGTTGGGTACTATTTCGTTTATATCCAATTCCGTCTGCGTAATTTTACAGCTTGCGCTTGCCATCGACTATGCCATTATTCTCTGCCATAGATTTTCGGAAGAAAAGGCAAACGGGCTGTCGCCGAAGGAAGCTATGGCTGCGGCACTTGCAAAGGCTATTCCCGAAATAGCCGGTTCGTCCTTGACGACGATTGCGGGACTTCTTGCACTCACGACAATGGCTTTGGGGCTTGGCGCCGATTTGGGTATCGTGCTTGCAAAAAGCATTATTTGCAGTATGATTACCGTCTTCTTGTTTATGCCGTGCATAACGCTTTATTTCAGTAAAGCAATCGATAAAACCGCACATAAAAGCTTCGTCCCCAAAATTTCGGCTGTCGGCAAATTCGACGTCAAACTTCGTTACGTCATTCCTGCGGTATTTTTGGTCACAGTCATCGTATGCGGTTATTTTTCCTTTCAGACGGAGTACGTTTATTCGACGGGAAGTATCGATACTTCCCGCCCTTCGGCAACGCAGATAGCCCAGCGCGAAACGGAAGCCGTATTCGGTTATTCAAACCAGCTTGCGGTTCTCGTACCCAAAGGCGATTACAATTTGGAAAAGCGCGTTATAGATACCGTAAGCACCCACGAAGAAGTAAAGGAAGCGATAGGAATTTCAAACGTGGAAATTACCGCCAACGGTACAACGCATTATCTTACCGACAGACTTAATTACAGACAGTTTGCGCTGCTCCTCGGTACGGACGACTCAACCGCCGCGAGCATTTACCGAGCGTATGCTTATTTTTCGCAGAGCGACAGTCAGGACGGTGTTTCGGAAGTGGCACTGTTTGAAGCAAATAAAGATATTTATACCGCTTCCATTCTCGATATCTGCGACTGTGCTTTCGGGCATGACGATTTCATTTCGGCATTTTTAAACGGCAATGACGATTTACTTGATACCTACGAAACGTTACGCGATACGATTAACGACGCCGAAGCACAGCTTATAGGAACTAATTACACGCGCGTTCTGTTTATTCTGGATAGCGATATAGAGAGTAAGCAGACTTTCGCTATGATTGAAAATATGCGTGAAGAAGTAAAAGCCTTTTGTCCGCAAGCGATATTTGCCGGCGATTCTATGAGCTCTTACGATTTGGATAAATCGTTCAGTACCGATAATTTGAAAGTCAGTATTTTAACGGTGCTTTTTGTGTTCGTCATACTTATGTTTACGTTCCGTTCGTGGGGTACACCTATACCGCTTACCGCAACCATTCAGGGCGCAATTTTTATCAATTTCAGTATCAGCGCGTTTGCAGGAACAAACCTGTTCTTCTTCGTATATCTGATAGTCAGTGCGATACAGATGGGCGCAACTATCGACTACGCAATCGTAATAACCAACCGCTATCAGGAGCTGAAACAGACGACGGACAAAAAGACGGCGTTAATAGAATCGCTCAATCAATCTTTTCCCACGATATTAACGTCAGGCTCTATTCTTGCAATAGCGGGCTTCTTAATCGGTGGAGTCGTCGGCGATCCGCTGATTGCAACGTTAGGCTCGTGCTTGGGGCGCGGAGTTCTTATTTCGATAGCCAGCGTAATGCTCGTTCTGCCCGCGCTTTTAATGATATTTGATAAATGGTTGGATAAAACCAAATTCAAACCGAGAAAAAAGTTACAGCTGCCGCGCAGAAATAAACCGGCGAACGCTCAATCCGATACGGTGAACGGGGAGGTCAACAATGTACAGTAAAATCAGAAAATTAAGTTTGGTAACGGCACTTTGCTTATTTGCGGTGAGCCTATCGGGTGCAACCGTAATGCTTGCGTCTGCGGAAGAGCAAAATTATTATGTTTGCTTTTCAAATCAAAACTATTCCGTGCGCAACGCAAATAAAATGGAATACGCCGAAAACGAATACGTATTGAAAAACGTAGCACTTTCTTCTGCCGTTGATTTTTATGTTACGGACAATTCCGGTATGCGTTGGTATGCGCGGGATAACGCCCCTTTGAAGGTTGAAGAAACACAAATTCTCGATTATAACGTCTTGTTTTCACCAACTACAACTTACGAAAACGGCAGTCATATTTCTTACCGTTTTTACGAACCAGACACGTATTCCGTAAGTGTTGACGGCACGCCATTGCAGTTATCGTATAACCCCTATCACACGGCTTACGATTTGTATTACATATCTTCTGTAGAGCTTTCTGCGAATACAACCGTATCTTTTAACGGTGAAACCCATACAGTTACCGAAAGCGGCTTTTACAGAATTCTGTTTACACCCGAAAAGACAGTAAACGGGAACAAATATCTGTTTGACGAAAACGGTAATTACGGAAGTGGCGACGATTATAAGTATTCGGTATATATCGAAGATGCTCCACAGTATTACGCCGTATTCGAGAACGTAACGGCTCAAGAAGGTGATACGCAAATCAACGGCAAGTCTGCTTTCTTGCTTACGCGTTATGAGAACAACGTGGCGACGGCTGAATACCGTTCGGCAGAAGTTTTTGCACCCGAACGTGATTATGGGATTAAATACAGAATTTATGAACTTAACGTAGACGGCTCGTTCAGATTAATAGACGACGACAATAACGAGGACACCGAAATATCTAAAATTACCGTAAGCGATACGGGTTGGTATTGCCTTTCCCTGACGGACGTCGGTCCGGCAGCTATAAATTTCTTTCATTTTCCGAAATCGAGAACGACGACGAAGATTACAATGAGGATTACCCCCAATATATAGCCTATCTAACGGTAAATGAAAGCGACTTGAAGGGCGGCTCGGTTGAATTTTATATAACCGACGGCAAGACGAAGTTCAAGGACGGCGGCGACTATATTGAAATAAGTATTGCGGGCACTTACAAAATTATATGTTCGGACGAGCACAACTACGGCAGGGGAAGAAATTTCCGCTATGTACTCCAAGACGAAAACAAGGACTCTACCGAATTATTGATAGGCTCTGCCGACGAGTTTATTGCGTTTGCCAAAAACTGTTCTAAGTCGGCAGATTATTCCGTAAACCTGAAAGTGTACTTAACTTCCGATATTGATTTTTCCGGAAAAGATTTTGTACCCGTAGGCACGTTTTCGGGAACGTTCTACGGCGGCTATCACAAACTTAAAAACGTGGTTTATACCGATGTCGATAGTTCGGCTTGCGTGTTTAAGACTTTAACGCATACTGCAACCGTTGAAAGGCTTACCGCCCAAAATATCACGTTGGGCGGCAAGAATACGGAAATTGCGGGAATTGTAGGCACGAACTACGGGAAAGTTTACGGCGTCAGCGTATCGGGTAAAATAACGGGTAAAAATAACGTCGGCGGAGTGGTTGCCGTAAACGGCAGAAGCGACACCGAAACAGGCAATTCAAGTGATACCGTAAATAAAGCAACAATAGAAAACTGCAAAAGCCTTGCTTCCGTTACGGGTGAAACTTTTGTCGGCGGCGTTTGCGGGCGCAATACGGGCAATATTTCTTCCTGTGAAAATTCAGGTACCGTCAACGGAAACAAGACGTATTCCTCTTCAATCGTTTCCGAAGTCGGGGGCGTTGCCGGTTACAGCTTCGGAAAGATTTACGACTGTGTGAACACGGGGAAAATCGAAGGCGGCAATTCCAGCCAATACGTCGGCGGTATCGCAGGCCTTTGCGTGGGGGAAGTTTATTTTTCAATCAATCGCGGCAACGTTTCCGCAGATAAATATGCGGGCGGTATCGTCGGCTTCTACGGCTTGCGTCAAAGCGAAAGCTCGTCAAACGGAATTATCGGCGGCACAGGCAATAATACACAAGACACGTTGGGCAATTATAATATCTTGAATTACAATACAAATTACGGCGACGTTTGCGCAAATTCTTACGTCGGCGGCGTTGTCGGTAATGTATCTGCATTGAGTAGCACGGCTGTTTCTTCCCGCGTTCTCAAAATTTATAACTGCGCATCCGTCGGCAATCTCGAAGCTGATGCAGGCTCGTACGTCGGTGGAATTGCAGGGAATGCCGTAGGTAGCCGCATTCAAAGCTGTCTGTCGTCGGGAACGATACAGGCAAAAGGTATGAACGGCGGAAAGTACGTCGGAGGTATCGTAGGTTACGGCGGAGACGTCTCCTATTCTATGAGTTCGGCAACGCTCAAAGGAGCGGATTATATCGGCGGTATTGCGGGATATGCTTCGTCTGCGGTTATCGGCTGCTATACGAACGTTGTACTGTTGCCGTCCACCGACGCCGAGTATATTGGCGGAATTGCAGGGTATGCTTCCAATTATAACGTTGCAACAAACGAGTTCACGGATATTACGGGCAATTACTATATCGGAACGCTCGGCGGAATATGCGGAACCGATTATGCGGCTTTGTTTGACAATGCGGCGGTATCCATTTCAAGCGACGCGCTTTCTTCTGTCGGAACGCTTTCACCCGTTCTTTGCGAAGAGTTTAGCCGTGAATATTGGCAAGGCGGAAAAGACGTGCCTTCTTATCCCATATTAAGAAATTTCGGGCAAGCGGAGGAAAGTTCGGAATTCGGTGACGAAGACTTGTTTAATAAGCTGTTTGATAAAAACGCGGAATTATTTGCTACGATTTCGCATAACGCTTCCGAAGTAACTTATACTGTTACTTTTATGGAATGGAATAAAGACAACGGCGACTTGTACGATGACGGACTGTTACAAAAAGACAATTTCGATATTGTATCGGTTGTCAGGGTAGCAAAAGGTGAAAACGCCCAAATTCCCGCTTTGATATTTGCGCAATTGAACGGTAACGGTAAGTACGTTTACGAAGGCAGCGAGGCAAGATATTTCGTTTGTTTCCCGACGGTGGAAAACGTAAACGATAATCTTACGGTGTATGCGGAATACCGTGAAATCGTAACTTCTTTGTCTGATTCCGAAAACCGTATATTTGCCGAAAGCGAGTTCGTCAAGGGAACGGAAATAGAACTTGTTAAAATCGGAGAATACTATACCGTAAAATTCACGCTTGACGGTGAAGAGATAACCGTACAGAATATTACTTTGAAATATTTTGTCGGGGATAATGCCGAAAATTTCAACGTTTCGGACGCCGAAGGACAGCTAATTGACTATTCCGTTTCAGGTAAGTACGTTAGCTTTGATTTTACAAGCGAAAACTATTTTACGGTAATCGAACAATCCCACGCCCTTCCGTTTTGGGCTTGGTTATTAATCGGAATCGGCGGAACAGTTGCTGTTGCCGGACTAACCGTATTAACGGTTTATCTTATAAAAAAGAAAGTTAAAAATAAAAAGGCTAAAAAAGTATAAATAAAGTTCATAGCAAAAAGCCACTTATTTGTGATTTGAGAATATATAAAAAATCCCACACGCAATTGCGTATGGGATTTTTTGATTAACTCTAACTTGCCTTATACGGTGTATTCATATAAAATTTAGTGTTTTTCCAAATTCCCTATGAAATACACCGTTT
>Ga0209064_1003924_pt1 | contig 11950 bp, 6 predicted proteins | sample Inofromicrocosms_FD_187498 | JGI IMG/M metagenome (GOLD analysis project Ga0209064, IMG submission 187498) | Mouse cecum microbial communities from Vienna, Austria - Inoculum for glucosamine and mucus D2O microcosms (SPAdes) (version 2) | ecosystem: Host-associated > Mammals > Digestive system >... | reverse complement strand
ACAGTCCGCAATAGTGAACCGAGTAAAGTGGATTGGCAATTCAAGACATCAGATGCTCGAACCAAACTGAAAAGATTGTACCCGGAGATTAATAATCTAAATCAATGATACATTACACTAGCAATATGATTAACTGCAAAATAGCATTTCTTCTGTTATCGATATTTCCATTTCTAAAGAGTTATGGTATGTCGTATGAAGAGACACGCCAGATATTATGCTTAACCTCAAATAATGAGGTATCAGAAATAAGGTGTGGTGTTTCGCACGCCGTGCCTGTAGATTTGTTTGAAGTTGAAAATAAATCATTACCATTGCCCTTACACGCCATTGGTAGGCAAGGTATTGAAATATCTGTATCATGCCGTAAATCAAAATACAAGGCCGTGAATCTTGTGGGCTTCAAGGCCGTGACAGATGACTACGGCCAGCTAAAATCCATTTTGGAAGCCAATAAAGGTAATGAAATAGATTCCCTTGTAGTTGTAGGACCAATGAACAAGGATGACTTCAAGGCAATCTGGGACTGTGCTGTATATGGTAATATGCAAGTTCTGAATCTTGAGAATGCAACAATGGAGAACAATGCGATTCCGGATTATGCCATGTACGACCCCATACAGTTCGAGACAGGCTTCTGGCTTAAAATAAGACGCATCATCCTGCCGGAAGGTGTTGTAAGTATCGGGAAAGCCGCATTCCCATTCATGGGGATAGAAGAAATTAACATACCTTCAACTGTGAGAGAAATTGGATCTACAGCATTTGGCTATGACAGATGGCTTAACTGCGAAATAGCCATTCCTGAAGGTGTTGAGGAGATAAAGTATCAGACCTTCAACGAATGCAACCGGCTGACAATTGCACCAACGCTTCCTAAGTCATTGAAAAAAATAGGGGAACATGCGTTCTCTATGACAAGATTCGACAATCTTACGTTTCCGGATAGTCTCGAGGAAATAGGTCAAGGTGCTTTTCAGAATACTGCACTGTGCCATGTCACATTGCCAGAAACATGCTTGACTATCGGTCCCATGGCATTTCAGTTATGCTGGGCTATAGAAGAAATTAAACTTCCAGAAAATTTAGAAAGTATTCCCCAAGGGTTGTTTTCAATGTGTGACGGCTTGGAGAAATTGAAGATCAACAATAAATGTAAGCATATAGAAGATGATGCCTTTATGTGGTGCGTAAAACTAAGTGACATAAGTTTCAATCAAGCCCTCGAGTCAATAGGCAATTATGCGTTTGACGGATGTGCATTAACAGTCATTAATCTTCCTCCAACATTGCAACAATTAGGAGCCTTGTGCTTCGGAGCCATGTCCTCTACCTTGCATGAAGTGAGATGTGCTGCAAGAATCCCTCCCATTTGCGAAGAAGACACCCTTAATCCTGGTTGTGGTCCGTTCTCCCCACCGAATGAAAATGAAGAATTTACATTGTATGTTCCTTACGGTACAAAGACCGCATATTCCACTACATGGGGTTGGGATTGTTTTTTTAAAATTGAAGAATCAGATGATTTTCCATGGTCTTGTATTGAAAACATATCATCAGACAAAATAATAAACAAAACGTTTTACGATTTGCAAGGGAATAAGGTACAAAAACTGATGCATAACCATATCTATATCTGCAATGGTAAAAAGTTTTTATATCAAGGTAACGATAATTAGAGTTAGATTTAATAATTTTGCAATACGTGTACATACGTGCGTATATCCAAAATTAAAATGATTTAATGTCTATTGAGTACAATAAATTGAATTACGCTATTGTCAGAATTAATTCTGACAATAGCGTAAACGAGCCAAACTTCGCGACACGCCAGTTTGGCTCGTTTACGCTATTGAAATGAAATAAATATATTCGATGAATGCGTCTTAAAAACGGGATTTGTCTATAAAATCTGTCAGTTGTATATATAATTTTTCGAATGTTGATGGCGTAATATATTTTAACTGATCATTTCTTCAATAATTCGTATATTTGATTGAATTCTTGATGCAATGCGCCTACATCGTAGCCGGCATATGAGAAAACTCCTTTGAAAGCATTCCCTAAATAGCAATCCTCAAACATGTGACTTAGAACAGAAGAATCAACATTTGCGTTGATTTCTCCCGTTGAAATTGCATTATTAATTACATCTTTCCAAATTTGTTGCTCTTCATCAAGCCATTGTGCTGTCAATTCTTTAAAATTCTCCACATAAGATAGAGCCGAACTCTCAATGCGCATTAGTGCCTCATTTAGGTTAACAACGCCAGACTGTTTTATTTTCTCCTGTTCACGTTTCAACACCTCTATGAAATAATTATAGAAAGAACACAAGGAAAGCTTGTAGGCTTCAGGTACAGCCTTTATTGAAGAAGTGCCATATACAAGAGTCTTCAAAACCTCTTGAAACAGGCCCTCTTTATTTTTGAAATAGTATACCATTGAGCCACGGCTTATGCCTATCTCTTTCTCCAGTACACTGAAAGAGACACGCTCATATGGCATTGTAGCAAATAGCCGGAATGCCTCTATAAGTATTTTTTGACGGCTTGCCTCGCCTTTGTTTGATATCGCCTTTCCCATGAGTTTTCAAGAATTTTTATTCTTTGCAAAGATAGTAAAATATAACGACATGCTGAAATCTATATGCTGAAAAGTGAATTTGTTCGTATAAAACCCAAAAGTTTCAAATATTATTGCTAACTTTGCGTTATACTCTATGTTATAATTTTAACAATTATGAAATATACAGTAAATATGGCAGTCAATAAGACCAGCAAGGACGGGTCTATATTGAGCAAAGTTGCTGAGTTTCAATAAGAACTCAGCCAACATGAAGCAGCCGGACTAAACAGCATGAAAAAACATCCTCACGTAAGCGCATGTGACAGAGAATGCTTGATTTATAACCGGCATACGAAAAAGACGGAGAAGGTTGTCGTTTTTGGCTCGAACAGTTATCTCGGGGCAACAATATTCCCTGAGGCAATTGAGAAAGCAATTGAAGCTACAAAAGAATTTGGCATTGGGTCCGGTAGTGTACCATTGCTTACTGGCACTACAATCTATCACGCGAAATTGGAGAAAGTAATCGCAGAGAAAACCGGTTTTGATGATGCTATGCTGTTTTCTTCGGGTTACACTGCCAATCTTGGTGCTATTGCCGGACTCTTGCGGCCGAACCACCTTATCATTCATGACAAACTTGACCATGCGAGCCTTCTTGATGCAACCACACTTTCAGGTGCTAAAATGCTCCGATTCAAACATGGGGACATCAATCATCTTGAAAAGATACTGGAGGCGAATGCCAATCAGTTTCCCAATGGAATAATGGTGGCAACCGATGGAGTATTCAGCATGGATGGTGATATTGCTAATATCCCTGCCATCCTAACGCTTTGCAAGAAATATGGAGCAATCCTTTTAATTGACGATGCTCATGCAACAGAAGTGATAGGACATAAGGGAGCGGGTACCCTTTCTCATTTTGGCATCAACGATAGAAACAATATAATAGTTACCGGCACACTTAGCAAAGCTGTTGGAACTGTTGGCGGTTATATAACAGCCTCGCAGGAAATCATTGATTATCTGCGAATATATGCCCGCAGCAACATGTTTTCAACATCTTTGCCCCCTTCGGTCTGTGCAGGTGCTATGGAGGTGTTCAAAAAAATTGACACATCTGATGTCGTAGGGAAGTTGAACCAAAATGCACAATACCTTCAGAAAGAATTGAGAAATGCCGGCTTTAACATACTGAATACAGAGACTCCGATTATCCCGCTAATCGTAGGAAATGCGACAATCCTTACCTATATGGTAAAGGATGCTTTCGACAACGGTTACTTCATCAATGATGTCACGCCTCCAGTGGTTCCACCCAATCTCACTCGTTTCCGAATTAGTGTCATGGCAAGCCACACCAAAGAGGACATGGATGGACTTGTGAGACTTCTTATAAAACTTTTCGATAAATACGAGTTGCCAAGATATGTCAAATAGGCTCACATTCAAATGGTGCGCCACTATTGACGACATCAAGCCCGAAAATTGGGCAGAAATATATGGCTCTGATATAGTAAAGAGCCGTGGTTTTATGAAAGCCAATGAAGTTGCGGAGTTTGATGATGTTGAATTCCGTTATCTCCAAGTTTTCAGAGATGGCAATATAATCGCAATAGTTCCCTGTTTCAGCTATGGAATGGATTTGATAAATATAGCATCATCAGGCAAAGGTAAAAATCTGATTGGTAAAATTCGGAAAATATACCCATCGTTCCTTAAACTGCCAGTGTTTGTGACGGGCTCTTACGCCGCCACATGCGAGCATTTTTTTAAATATATACCCAATCTTACCGAAGCGGAAATAGCAGAGGTCTCCAATGTTGTAGACCATGAGATTAAGAGAATGAGCCGAAAGATGAAAACCTCTTTTGTTCTCATCAAAGACGTGAGAGAGCGAGATCTTAAATATGTAAAGGATATTCTATCCCCTGACTATAAATTTGTTGTTTCTTTCCCTACAAATGCAGTCCCTATAATAGGCAGTGTATCTTATCCTGCTGCATTGCGTAAAAAGAACAGAAAACGATATCGCATTTTTAAGGATAGGTTCGACAAAACATTCAAATGGGAGATCGTAACTGACTATGGTGGTGAACTCGCAAAAGAATTCAATTTCTTGTATCAAAAAGTCCTTGCTAAAGCCAAAATCAAGTTCGATTTTCTCAATGAGAAATTCTTCGAGGCAACTAACGGATTGTTGGCCGAAAAATCATTTTTTCTGATTGCACGAGACAAAATAACAGAAGAGATTCGGGTAATGATAATCATTCTGGAAAATGAAGACAGTCTCATACCCCTATTCATGGGTTTCAGATACAAGGATGATGATTCAAAGGTGCTTTATCTCAACACGATATTTCATATTGTCAAGGAAGCTGAAGCAAGAGGTAAATCATACGTGGATTTTGGACAAATGAGTTACTATCCCAAAGCCATGTCCGGGGCTCTGGTAGAGAATATATATTATGGTTTCTGGTCAGCCAATCCTATTGCCAAGTGGTTTATAAACCATTATATTGACAAAATGTTTTCAGCTCCGGAAGTCCCGGAACATGTGTATCTGAAAGAATACGCTGATGAAGCGCATAGAATACTCACGGAGAAGGGATTCGTGCTGCTGAATTAACATTTTAATCAAATGTTATATTAGGCAAAGTCAATTTGCTTTGAGGATATGTAGAGCATCGGTGCAAATATATCCCATGATATATTTGACCGATACTCTTATAAGTCGTTTTACTATTGCAGTTAATTAAATCGGGAGTATTCTTAACTACTTTTGTCCAATATCTTGCATTCAATAGTTTATGCGATAATATCATATCCTTGAAAGAGGGCATAATGCGTGTAGCTTGAACTTCTATATAATGAGAAATTGCAAGCACATTAATTAATATGCCGTAGTTTCTAAGATATCCATATGCTGATTCAAGCTGTTTCATCTTTATCACCCAATATGACTGAAGCGTATGATTGTCCGCTTCAATGGAAAACAATACATTTAGAGGAGAGTCATAATACTGCATGACTGCCTGACAAAATATATCCTCTTTGTTTTCAAAATATCGGTATATTGTACCACGAGTTATTCTTGTGGCGCTTTCCATTAACGCAATGGTTATTGTCTCGTAGTTGTTTACAAGGAATAATGGAAGTACTCTTTCCAATATCCTTTCTTTCGTTGAGGTGATTTTTTCAGGTTGCTTCATAACACAGGCAGGAGTTTGCAAATATGTGTTGCAAACTCCTGCCGATATTATAAAAGGCACAAACTTGCACACACCTGTGAGGTAGCCACTGCTAAAGGCTGATAGACGGGCGTATGCAGTTCGTGCCGTATTTGCGTAAAAATACGACACGCTTGCTCCGCAAATCCTCGTCTATCATGAAAAATTAGCAGTTTTTCCTCACGAGTCAATACGAATGCAATATGTTCAAGCAGTCATCGTCATGACCACCTAATGCTATTCTTTGTGCAAAGTTAATAAATAATTCTGAAACAACAATGTGTTTGCCGTTATATTTTTCGGCAAAAGAGATGATTCCTATTCACATGTTTATTCTCGGAGTTTTTATTGTCGGAATTTCTAATATTGTAGACTTCAACAGGTTCAGCGACCAAAGTCTTATTCGACGGTTCATTGCCTTGAGAAGAAGATTGTGGTGATTGTTCTACTTTGGATAGACTTGTCTCCTCCTTAGAATTATCTTGACTTACCTCTTCTCCATCCTCTTTGTTCTCTTGCTTCGGAGCTAATTCAGCAGCGATTTTGCGATCAAGGGCGGCGAGTTCGGATTTGAGCTGCTTTAACTCATCCTCTTTGCCCCATGTCTTTGCCATGATGCCTTCAAGTATGGGAACATCGGCTTTGAGTTTGGCGGTGCGTTCCTCGTACTGGGCGATTATGCCGGGGATTTTCTCCAGAGCATTGACAAAGTTCATACAGGCGGCGTGGGTGTCAGCCATTGCCAACTGACCGTTGTTATACTTGTATTTGTAGTTGCCCTCGACAACAAAGCGGTTCTGCACACCCTCCCTGCCATCTATCAGAGTATGCTCTGATATTATGGAGATTGGGAAGCCATAGACTTCCCCAACACGCTGATACAGCCCGTGGGTGTCTGTACGTTGTGCCATACCTTGCAGGTGGATACCCATATTCTTCTCATCGGAGAGGTTACAGGTGTCAATCGTGAGATTGTTGACAGGGTTGCCATCCTTGTCACGCTGCACAACCTTGTCGTAACGTTCCCAGTCTGCTTTCATCCGCTCTATCGCCGCTTCGTTGTTGGCAATATCATGGGTGATGGTCTGGAGCCGGAACTCGGAATCGCCACGTCCCTTGTTGAACGATTTGCGCTCACTCTCCAACGCCGCTATCCGTTTTTCAAATTTTGCCTTGTCGAGAAGGTCGGTGTTACCGGATAGGATAGCCATGTACTCAGAGAAATTCATGCCATTCTTCTCGTCCATAGAACCCTCGTCGATTGTTCTCGCTCCCAATGCACCGCTTTTAAGTTGGTTTATGAACGTAGCCTTGCAATGGAGAAGATTGAACTTGTAGGAGTCCAGAGACTTCTCAACCGCGTAGATAATCACATCCACCTTATTATCAGCATACAGTTTGGCAATCTCGTTGCCCGCACGGATAGCACGACCTTCGCGTTGTTCAAGGTCGCTCGGACGCCACGGGCATTCAAGTTCATGGACGGCGACAGCCCTGCGCTGGGCATTTACGCCAGTACCCAACATGGAGGTTGACCCAAACAGCACACGGACATCACCGTCATTCATCGCCTGAATGACTGCCTTTCGTGACCGCTCAGTCTTGCACTCTTGGATAAACCTTATCTCATGCGGAGGAATACCATAATCCTCAACCAATTTTCGCTTGATTTCAGAATAGATATTCCATTCACCCGGCTTGTAAGTTCCTAAATCGCTGAATACAAACTGTGTGCCTTTCTGAGCGTCATACTTATGGTAGTATTGGGCAATCATCTTGGCACAGTGGCTCGCCTTATTGTTCGGGTCATCAGAATAACTGGGGTCAATCATCCTCATGTCAAGGGCCATCTTTCGGGCATAGTCCGTTGCGATGAGCATCTTCGCCTTCTCCTCGGTTTCAGACAATGGCGCACGACCCAATATTGTGGCATCACCGCTCTTTGCAAACTCCATCAACTTCTGGATAAATTCCTCCTGCTGTGGTGTCGGCGGGATATTGTGCAGTATCTCGTTCTTCTCCGGTCGGTCAACACCGACATCCTGTGCCGTTCTATAATCAGTTATCTCATTGTAGAAAGCCGCCAACTCCGGAACCTTGATGAAGTAGCGGAAACGCTCCTTATGCACAATGTTATTGGTGACATTGAACTCATAATCAGTTGTCTTCTTGGCGAAGATTGCCGCCCACGCGTCGAAACACCGGATCTCCTGCCTTTCAAGTTCTTTCGGTCGCAGATACTTGAACAGGAGATATAACTCCGTCAGTGAGTTGGAGATTGTAGTGCCGCTGAGAAAAGTCGCACCCAAATCGCGCCCGGTCCTCTCTTGGATTGTGCGGATGGCATAGAGAAGATTCAGTGAGCGTTGGCTTCCTTCGGAGTTCCCCAATCCCGCCACACGGTCATGTCGAGTATTGAACATCAGATTCTTGAAACATTGGCTCTCGTCCACGAAAATATGGTCGATACCAATCTGCTTGAAGTCAACCACACTGTCTTTGGACTGTTCCATCTGATACTGTATGGTGGTTATCTTGGCGGTGAGGTTCTCCTTCCGTTTCAACAGCCCCTTCAGCATACCACGCGAAATGTCGTGTCCCTGCTGCTTGATGACTTCAAGATTCTCCTCAACCGTGTCAAGTTCCGCTTGCAGAATCTGCTGCTGCATTTCCGGCGACTGCGGTATCTTGCCGAACTGGTCGTGCGACATGATAACACAATCATAGTCGTTATTCTTGATCTGATTGAAGAAGTTCACACGGTTTGCCGCTGTGAAGCTCTTGGCATCGGCATAAAGGATACGGGCATTGGGATAGGCTGTCTGATAAGTCATGGCAATTTCCGCGACATTGGCTTTCATTCCGATAATCATCGGTTTGTTCACCAATCCGAGACGTTTCATCTCATGAGCTGCCATGCACATTATCAATGTCTTACCACACCCGACTTCAAAATCGCAAATACCACCGCCATTCTGCTTCAACATCCATATACAATCCTTTTGGGAGGGGTAAATGGAATGAATATCATAGCGGTCGGCAAGCAGCTTCATGTTCAAATCCGGGAATGTCTGATGAGAGCCGTCATAGTGGGGACGGACGTAACAGTTGAACTTGCTGTTATACAAATCAACGAGTCTATCCTTGAACTCCGGCGATTGAGCATCAAGCCATTCCGAGAAACCGTTGCGGATTTCATTAATCTTGGTGTTGGCGAGTTGGATTGCTTCTGAATCCGGCACCTTTATGTCATTGCCATTCTCATCTTTGCCAATGGATTTCTTGATGTCGGGAACAGTGTTGTGCAGAGCATGTTTCAGAAGGCTCATGCCGTCATATACACGATAGTAGCCTCTGACACAGAACTCTTCCCATATTTTCATATTCTTGCGACGTGCATCACAGGAATACTCATCCATAGAGGATGAATAGGCGATTTTCACGTCAGTGCCGTACAAATGAGACATGTAGGCCGAGTATATCCCTGTCGGGATCCAGCGTTCACCGAAGTTGAAGTCCAGTTCATCGAATGTAATCTTACGGGGAATTGCTTCCTCCAGCGCTTTCAACGAGTCTTTAGAAATTTCGATGAAGGGTTCTATGCCGTCATAGCCGGGAAAATTCTCAATACGCTTCTCTTCACGGTCAATCCATGCCTTGATGTCCTCAGCTTTCTGCACGACATTTCCGGCGATGAAGCGGTCGGCAATCTCATACTTTTCCACAAGTGGATTGTAATAGATGCGACCTTGAAGTGCTTCGAGCAAATCCCATTCATACTCACCGACAATGGATCCGGCTGACTTGTCAATGCCGAGAAGGTCAGCCATGTACTCCATATTGACCTCACCGTATTTATTGAGCGAGGCCATAAGAGCATCCTGCGGCATCTCAACCGATGTGATCTCATCCTGTGAGAACGAGACCGGATGATCGAAGATGTCAGCCTTGATAAACACACCATTCTCGCCACGCTCCAGTGCCAGTGCGTCACGGCCATTGGCATCCATGAGAATGAACTTGACATTCTGTTTCTCATTGAGATTGCCGTATTTGTCAACGAACTCATCATAATAGTCATTCAGATGCTGACGCAATTCGGCGCTTGCCTCATGCGTCTCAGCCTCGAAGTGATATAGCTGCTGATAGGTCTCTGAAAGGGTGACATAGAGCACGGCACGTTTCTCTTGTTCCGGTTTAAGTGAGAGCGGCGAGAATGTCGCACCATTCTTGCGGACCTCCGAGAGAAATCCCACCTGACCCTTATCCACAACCATGCTGCCATTATGGTGGAAGAACTGAATATCCTCCGAGAAAGGACGTGGTGACATATCACGTTCAACCGGTTTGGGCGCTTCCGGAGCCACTCTTGGCTTCGGGACAAAATCACCTTTGCTGACCTCGATAATGGTACCGTCTTCGGTGATTGTTTCCTTCTTTGCGGCTTCCAATGCCTCCCGTTCAGCCTCCATTTCTGCGAGTTGACGATGGGCGATGCTCATCATTGTCTCATAGAATCCATTGATTGGCGGATTGGTTTCCCAATCAAGAGAGCCGTAAAATTCCAGTTCCTTATCAGAGAGCGGACGGAATTTCTTCGCCTGCGTATCGGTTACATTAACCTTCGGCTTGGGCTTCTCGTCCTCCTGCTTCGGTTGTCTCGGCTGACGTTGCGGTTTGCCGATTGGCTCCAATTCACCAAAAAGATTGTAAGCGAACAAGCGGGGGTCAGGATTGTCGTTGTAATCCGGGCCACCGGATGTTTCTATCTCCTTATTGGATGGAGGTGGAGTTGTCGGTGATGAAGATTGCGGTGTGGGTTCTTCCTCTTTTGGAGCAGGTGAAGGTGCTGGCGGCTCCGGTTTCGGCGGTTCAGGCTTTGGCTTTTCCTCTTGTTTCGGAATGTCACGTTTTACCGTCTTTTTCTTCAATTTGGGGTCTTCCAGTTGCTCACAGATAGCAACGCGGTTTCCTGCTCTCACCAACTTGGGCAGATAAACATCAAGGGCATGATGTGGGAATCCTGCCAACTCGATGCTGCTCTTGTCTCCGTTCATGCAGCGAGTGAGCGTAATGCCCAAGACCTCCGACGCTTTGACAGCATCCACGCCCATACACTCATAGAAGTCGCCCACACGGAAAAGTAGAATGGCATCGGGATGTTTCTTCTTCATCTCCCGATACTGTTGCATCAATGGAGTATCCGCTATCCGCTTCGGCTTCTCTACCTTATTTTCGATGTTCTTCTTTGTCGGTTCGGGCTTAGGTGGTTCAGGAGTCGGAGGTGTGAGACTCCTATTATTATAGAAGTCCAGATTGAGACGCAGTTTCAGAGACTCATCGAGAGCCGTTCGCATATCGGCTGCGATACCATCAACGCCGCCATCATGCTTGTAGATGATAGCTGGTTTGCCGTACTGGTCAGTGCCAACCTTTGCCTCAGTGCAGATGACATTCTGAGGAAATGCCTGAAAATATTTATTGTTGGGAACCTTGGTATCTCTGTCAACAATAGACTGGATGAAAAATTCCTCGTCAGCCGACAATGCTTTCTTGTTGGTATGCTTCTGTAGAATAATCAGGTCAGACCCGGCATCAGTTCCGGCATTGTCGGAGAATGTGTTGTTGGGAAGTCTGAATGCACCCACAAGGTCTGCGCGGCGCATCATCTCCATGCGCACAAAAGGACTCGCGGCATTCATCACCCCTTGCGAGGCAATGAAAGCCACAATTCCGCCCTCATGCACAGAGTCCAATGACTTCAGGAAGAAGTAATTGTGGATAGCCTTGGTTGACTGACGGTAGGCAATCTCCTTGCTTGTGGCATACCGGGGGTCAGCAACTGCAAAGTCCCCGAAAGGGATATTGGACGCCGCCACATCAAAATACCCATTGAAGTCAGGGTCAATCTTCTCAAAGCCTGTTATCTCGGTGGAGATGGACGGATGCAGAGCAGCCAAAATCTTACCTGTCAGCAAATCTTTCTCAAAAGCAAGCGTCTCGGCACCGGGATAATTCTCATTAGACATTAATTATTCTTAAAGTGTTATATTCATGCACGCACACGCGTGATTAATACGTTATTCAAGGGATGAATTACACGAAAGCAAGAAATAATCCTACCTCGTTTCTGGCGCTCACAAGTGTCA
>Ga0209064_1003923_pt1 | contig 11951 bp, 9 predicted proteins | sample Inofromicrocosms_FD_187498 | JGI IMG/M metagenome (GOLD analysis project Ga0209064, IMG submission 187498) | Mouse cecum microbial communities from Vienna, Austria - Inoculum for glucosamine and mucus D2O microcosms (SPAdes) (version 2) | ecosystem: Host-associated > Mammals > Digestive system >... | reverse complement strand
GGAGTTGACTTGCAATATTTCTAATAGAATAGGCTGCCAACACAGAGACTATTTTTGTAGTCGCTTCTTCAATTGCTTGCTTTTCTTTGGTGGATAATCCGATCCATGGCCCAAATTTTACGCTGTTCTTACCAGAGGCAACATCATATTCCCTCAAAAACACTCTGCGGGATTGATTGCCTTTATGGTATTGGCGCATTTCCTCTCGGCTAATATAATATGGCGTCAGATTTAACTGATAATTATATCTTGTGTCGCCGATGAAGAAGAATAGGTCGAACGAGGTTTCTTTGTCTTTGCAAGCGGGATCGAAAGCAAACTGATCGTAATGCAGTTTCCCATCCAAGTCACGAGGAATTTTGAAAGCAACATTTCTCAGAAAATCCAGTGCGAATAGAATATTGGTTTTGCCACTCCCGTTTGATCCGTAAAGTAAAAGAGCCTTAAGAATTCGAGTTCCTCCAACTTCTACAATCCAATCTTCTCCATATTTCTGATATTTGGATGCTACAAAAGAGACATCCACGTTTTCGCGGATGGAATAGAAGTTTGATATACGAATCTTTTCTATCATGCCGCAAAGTCAAGCCAAATATTTCACTCCACCAAATTTATCTGTAGAAAACGTACAGAAAAATTATTTTCAAAATTATTTTTGCGCCCCAACTGTTCAATTCCTGTAGTGTTCCTACATATTTGAGGCCGTTTGTCCTTAAATATCCCTATTGGTTGGGCTACGCTTGGTAAGTCGCGTTTGTCTAGTCCGGAAAAGTGTTGACCGTCAGATTCAACATTTTTCAGTAAAATGTGTGAATAAAACAAAAAATTCTGGGACGAATCCCAGATTTCGGCAATCAATGCCTGGCACAGCAGCGGAAAAAGTTTCAGTCAGATTGACGAGGAATACAATTTTGCGGTTTGGACATTGTTTACAATAGAAATGCAATCCCGGACTATCGCGGCACACGGTCAAGCATCAGCAAATGGATGCGCCGCATGACGAGAGCAATAATTCCCGGCTCCGGATGCCGGACAACAAAGGCTATATAGTCCCCGGCAACTCCGGCACAAACGACAAAAATGAAAGGAATGACAAAGAAAACCTCTCCCAAGGCCAGGCTCACGGATACCGAGTAGACCATACTGTATCTGACACGCAAGTTAAACGCCGTCACCAAAAAGATAGAGAAACTGGAGGCTGACTGGAAAAAGGCAGAGCTGCATGAAGAGTTCCAGAGTGGCGTCATCGCCGAATACAAGAAGCTTGTAAAGCCTGCGCAGTCAAAGAAATCAACTACCAAGTAGCCATGCGCTTGCGCATGTCCCGTGACCTGAGTGTCAGCGAGGCATGCGGGTTGCTTAGGGTGTTTTGTCCAAATTTCATTGTTCTTTTTGAAGTTTGTGAGTATCGAGAGAGGCTAAACATCGGGTGACTTAATGATTCAATCGGCAGATTGGAAATATTTAGGATTTTTTGAATTACACTGCAAAGATACGGCAGTGGATTGTATTAATTTTGCAGAATGAAACAGGAGAAGGTTCGCATATTGATGCGGGATGGTGTGGAAGTCGAGGCTTTTGCTCCGGTAGTACTGTCTGTAAGCCGGGCCACTGATATACCGGCATTTTATTCAGAATGGTTTTTCAATCGCTTGGAGGAGGGGTATTGCAAATGGCGCAATCCATTCAATGGCCTGGAAAGTTATGTATCGTTTCAGATAGTCCGGTTTATTGTTTTTTGGTCCAAAAATCCGGCTCCCTTGATTCCATACCTTGAAAGATTAAAGAGCAGAGGCATCAATTGCTATGTACAGTATACTCTCAATGATTATGAAGCTGAGAGACTGGAACCCGGTGTGCCCGATATAGAACAGTGCATCGAGAGCTTCCGACAATTGTCGGAGGCTCTCGGGGAATATGGCGTGGTGTGGCGGTTTGATCCGTTGATTCTGACGGACAACATCGGTATCTTCGAACTGTTGCGAAAAGTCAGCGATTTGGCAGAGATACTTCATAAGTATTCCGACACGCTCGTTTTCAGTTTTGCCGACATCGCCGGTTATCGCAAGGTAGGCCGTAATCTGACGGCGCATGGAATCAGCTATGAGGAATGGACGGAAGCAAACATGAGGGAATTTGCTTCGCGCCTCTCGCAGCTTAACAAAGAGTGCGGTTGGAATCTGAAACTGTGCACCTGCGCGGAGAAGATTGACCTGTCTGAGTTTGGGATAGAACATAGCCGTTGTGTCGATGATGAGCGCATCGCCCGCATCGCTCATCTGGACGATGTCTTGTTGTCTGAACTCGGACTGCAAATTCACGAGCCCTCTTTCAGTCTGTTCGGAGATATTGAGGATCTTTCTCCCGGCGCCATCCGCCTTACGGAAAGTAAGTATGCCCTACGTCTCTCAAAGAGAAAAGATTCAGGCCAGCGTCAGCTTTGCGACTGTATTAATTCGAAAGACATTGGTCAGTACGACACATGTCCTCATGGATGTCTCTACTGCTACGCCAACACGTCGCCCGAATCGGCACGCCGCAATTATTCCCGCCATAATCCCGATTCCGAAACAATAATATGGTAAAAAACATGAAAATGATGAAGTTGATAACATATGATTCATTGCTTGCACAGGCGTCAGAGTATATCCTGAGCTTTCCGGAGGCAAAGCAAAATCGCTTGCCCTGAGTGCCACGCGAGGGGAACATCCTACGGTATATCTATCTCTCAGCGCAGGTGCCGATAAGAGCGCGTTCCTTAAATTTTCGGGGCTGCAGGGGCTCGCATAGCGACATCACCACAAAGGGCAGGCACATTGCAAAATAAGTGATGCTGAAATTGGTCAGCCGCCAATGGTGCATGAGATGTATGGACACGTAAACATACGACAACACGGTACACAACTCCATCATTATGGCAGTCAGCGTGTAGAGCCTGTGCCTGTTGCCATTCCATAACAGTGAGAATCCTACGGCCATAGCTGTCATGACGGCATATCCCCAACCGGGAAGCCAGAGCGTCTGCATTTGCATCGGACCGTAACCTTTGATGAAAAACACTTCCGGATCCCACAGCGCAAACGGCGCGAACGAAGCGGCAAGGGTCAAGAAGAAAACGGCTACCATTCCGGCCATTCGTTTCCATCCAATCCTGAGCCAGAAGGGCATCAGCAATATGCCGCACGGAAGCAGAGCGACGATTCTCGTTGACCCGAGAAGACCTGCCACCACGGAGACTGCCACCCAGTGTCGTCGCAACCATGTGGCGCTTAGATGCTTGGCGCCGTAGTTGACTGCCGCAGCTGTCAGAAAGAGATTGGACATAAGATCGCTGCGGCATATCCCCTCATACCACACCGCCGGCGACATCACAAGCAGGAGCATCACAAGGGCCATGGCCCTTCCTTGGTCCTATGAGCACCGTATGCTTTATGGGCTCAACCGCAACGGCACTGTTAGGGAAATCTGAAAGGGTTAGGAAAACATCAACATTCATATTGTCAATGGTTGGCTTTCTCTGTATATTTGTAATAATTATACCATGTCTATGGGCTACATTCACATTATAATTTGCGTCCAAGAACGGAAAGTCCTCCATTTATTGTCGAATGTAGTGGATATGCCGGAATTTTCCGGCAATGGAATTCGCAGATATGTCGAATGCAATAACAAGCTTCACCATCTCATCGTAGCAGTAAGTCCATTTTATCCTGAAGAAGGACGTGGGAAAAGAATGGATGAATTTGCGGAATCACTCGAGGAATTCAGAAAAGTGTATTATTTTCAGAAGCATGTAGAGGATTGGGATAAAGACTATAGTTGCCAGATTCGAATTCTATCCAATAGATAGAGGCACATCGGAAAGTACATCTTTGTGTCCCGGGGAGTGGCTTCCGGTTGTGAACTATAGGGGATGACTGTCGTTATAAGATTACTATGAAACACGAAGTTGAGATTAAACGGGCATATGATCCAGCCTCCCCCGACGATGGCTTTCGGGTATACATCGACCGACTGTGGCCGCGGGGATTGTCGCACGCCACTTTCCATTACGACCTTTGGGATAAGGAAATAGCGCCATCCACCGAGCTTAGGGAATGGTTTCATTCGTCACCCGACTCTCTTTGGCCCGAATTTGAAAGCCGATATAGAGCCGAGCTTGAAGCCAACCCGGCCTTCAAGTCTCTGCTCGCCACGATATCCGACAAACCTAAAGTAACTCTTCTATATTCCTCTCATGACCGTGCGCATAACAATGCCATAGTGGTCCGGCAACTACTTGCCGCCGCCGGTTGGCTGCCCCGGGTATAAAACGGGTAGGATGGTTGGAGTTTGGTGGTGTCGGAGAAAAGTATTGTTTTTGTTTATAGGATTGCGCTCTAAGCTCAATTGCTCTGGAGGAGGGGAAGGTATTGGCCATATCCTTCTGATTCCATTTCCGACTTGGGGATGAAGCGGAGCGAGGAGCTGTTGATGCAATAGCGCAATCCTCCCGAGGATTCCGGCCCGTCGGTGAATACATGGCCGAGGTGGGCATTCCCGGTTGCGCTGCGTACCTCCACGCGTCTCATGCCATGTGAATTGTCGGGATGCTCGGTCACGACATCAGGCGATATCGGCTTGCTGAAGGCTGGCCAGCCGCAGCCTGAGTCGAACTTGTCGGCGGATACGAACAGCGGCTCGCCCGTGGTGACATCCACGTATATTCCCTCGCGAAACTCTCGGTCATATTCGTTCGTATACGGCCGTTCCGTAGCGCCAAGCTGTGTCACGGCATACTGCTCGGGAGTCAGACTACGGCGCAGTTCCTCGTCAGACGGCCGTTGATACTTGCCTTTTTGTTGCGCATGAGAATCTCTGGCTTGTGCCGCCATGCGCATAAGCTCCCGACTTATGTGGCAGTAGCCGCCGGGATTCTTCTCCAGATACGCTTGATGATAATCTTCGGCAGGGTAGAAGTTGGCAAGAGGCTTTACCTCCACCACAACAGGACGGGTATATTTCTTCTGTTCGAGGGCCACGGCGCGGTCAATCACGGTGCGGTCGGCGGTGTCGGTATAATATATGCCGGTGCGGTATTGTGTGCCGGCATCGTTACCCTGACGGTTCAGAGAAGTGGGGTCGATGGTCTTGAAATAGAGGTCAATCAGAAAGGGCAGCGACACGGAGTCGGCATCATACGTCACCCTTACTGTCTCCGCAGCGCCGGTGGCGCCGCCGCACACTTCCCTATATGAAGGCGAAGGCACTGAGCTGTTGGCATAACCGGCCTCGGTTTCCTTCACTCCGGGCACAAGCGAGAAGAAATGCTCCGTGCCCCAGAAGCATCCCCCGGCAAAATATATTTCGTGCATATCCATATCAGCATTTTATTAAGTAAGTCGTGGAAATTATTTTGTATTATCGGGGAGCATTATTTCAGCCGATTTTTCCTCGAAGATGAAGGAGTGTAGCGAGATACACGACTGAAGATGAGAGGGAAAAGCGGCGAAATAATGCCGCCGATAATGCAAAGCTTCAAATCCATAATAATGCGTAATAATTTTCATGACTTACCTATCAGCGTCGCCCGCAGCATAATGCCTTGCGCAGCCGCCGAGCAACATACATATCGCTATGACAATAACCCTCATCATTCTCTTCAACGCCGCGAACGCCGCGAATGTTTCTCCGCCACGATAAGAAGCATGAGTATCGTATTCGGGATTTTTTGCTAATTTTGCAAAAAAACAATGAACATTGAAGTCGGAATCTTCTTTATGATAACAGGTAAGAATCACACATACATAAGGCAGTAAAACCACTATATGTCACAAAAAAATCATTACAATGGCTTGACCGATGCGGAAGTGTCGGAGAGCCGCCGTAAAAATGGCGTCAATATTCTGACGCCTCCCGAGAAGGATCCGCTATGGAAGCGGTTCCTCGAAAAATTCGGCGACCCGCTGATCATCATCCTTATGATTGCGGGTGCGTTGTCAATCGGCATCTCATGCTATGAGTTCTGGGGTCTGGGCCAGGGCGCAGGAGTATTCTTCGAGCCTATCGGAATATTTATCGCCATTCTCCTTGCCACAGGACTGGCTTTCATCTTCGAGCTGAAGGCTGATAAGGAATTTGCCTTGCTCAATCAGGTGAACGACGATGAGCCGGTGCAGGTGATCCGCAACGGCAACGCCATGCAGATTCCCAAGAAGGATGTAGTGGTAGGAGATATCGTGATTCTCAACACCGGAGAGGAAGTCCCGGCCGACGGCGAGCTGTTGGAGGCCGTCATGCTCAATATCGACGAATCTACCCTTACCGGCGAACCGATATGCCATAAGACAACCGACCCGGCTGAATTTGACAAGGATGCCACCTTCCCGAGCAATCATGCCATGCGCGGCACAAAGATTATGGAGGGTCATGGCGTGATGCGCGTGCTGGCCGTCGGCGACAAGACCGAGAACGGAAAGGTGTTCGAGGCTGCTCAGATTGACGACAGTGTCAAGACGCCCCTTAACGAGCAACTCGACGGCCTCGGCGACCTCATCACTAAGATTTCTTACGGTTTTGCCGCTGCCATAATCATCGGACGCATCGTGATGTACTTCATCAACGTGCCTGAATTTGAGTGGGTATCGTTCCTTGCCTACTTCCTCCAGACCCTGATGGTGGCCGTCACCCTCGTGGTTGTCGCCGTACCCGAAGGTCTCCCTATGGCGGTGACTCTTTCGCTTGCCTACTCCATGCGTCGTATGCTCAAGACCAACAACCTCGTACGCAAGATGCACGCCTGCGAGACAATGGGCGCAACCACCGTAATATGTACCGACAAGACCGGTACGCTGACCCAGAACCAGATGCAGGTGGCCCAGACCAACTTCTATGGCAATCCTTCCGACGATGTGCTGGTAGAAGGCATAGCCGTAAACTCAACAGCTCAGCTCGATTTGTCCGGCGACAAGGCTCAGGTGCTCGGCAATCCTACCGAAGGGGCTCTGCTCCTCTGGCTGCGGAAACGCGGCATCAATTATCTTGATGTCAAGGAGAAGGCGCAACGTATCGAGGAACTTCCTTTCTCTACGGAGCGCAAGTATATGGCAACTGTCGTCAGGTCGGCTACCGGAAAGAGTATTCTCTATGTGAAGGGTGCTCCCGAGATCATCTTCGGCATGTGTAAGAATACGGCCGGTGTGACGAAGCAGGAGATTGACGCCCAGCTCCTCGAATATCAGAACCAGGCCATGCGTACCCTCGGTTTCGCATACCAGGTGCTCAACGCCGGCGACAAGACCATCGAGAACAGCAAAGTCGTTGCCGATAATCTGACATTCCTCGGAATCGTAGCTATTTCCGATCCCGTCCGTTCAGACGTTCCATTTGCCGTAAAGGAAGTGATTGACGCCGGAATCAAGGTCAAGATCGTGACCGGCGACACTCCCGGAACCGCCAAGGAAATAGGTCGTCAGATCGGCCTTTGGAACGATGCTGCCGATGGCGACCGCAACATCATAACCGGCACGGAGTTTGCCGAGCTTTCCGACGAGCAGCTCAAGGAGCGCGTCGGCGACCTGAAGATTATCGCCCGTGCCCGCCCGATGGACAAGAAACGTCTCGTGGAGGCTCTTCAGGCCAACAACGAGGTGGTGGCCGTGACAGGCGACGGCACAAACGATGCCCCGGCTCTCAAGACAGCTCACGTAGGTCTCTCCATGGGTGACGGCACTTCCGTGGCCAAGGAAGCCTCCGACATTACCATCATCGACAATTCGTTCTCTTCCATAGGTCGCGCTGTGATGTGGGGCCGCTCGCTTTTCCAGAACATCCAGCGTTTCATCCTCTTCCAGATGACGGTGAACGTGGCTGCCTGCTTCATTGTCCTTTTCGGTGCATTCATGGGGATGCAGTCGCCTCTGACCGTAACTCAGATGCTTTGGGTGAATCTGATTATGGATACCTTCGCCGCCATGGCACTGGCATCGCTGCCCCCGTCGCAGTCGGTAATGAAAGAGAAACCCCGCTCACGTGAGGCATTCATCATCAACCGCCCGATGTGGAAGTCAATCATCGGAACAGGAGGCATATTCTTCCTCCTGCTGCTCGGTCTCCTCTACTACTTCGAGCATACCGATATAGACTGTCTTACGGAGGTAGGCAAGGTTGCCATGGGAGCCAACACCGGACTCAGCGGCTATGAGCTTTCGCTCTTCTTCACGATTTTCGTGTTCCTGCAGTTCTGGAACATGTTCAACGCCCGCGCATTCGAGACCGGACGCTCGGCATTCCACTTCAAAGGCTGCGGCGGTTTCGGCCTGATCGCCCTTGTGATTATGCTCGGCCAGGTGCTGATAGTAAGCGTAGGCGGCGACTTCTTCAACGTAGAACCCCTCAAATTCATCGACTGGGTGATCATCATCTGCGGCACCTCCCTCGTCCTCTGGATAGGCGAACTTATCCGCCTCTTCAAGAAATAAATCCACATAGCCCATAGTTGAGTATTTGTCTCAGACAAATATTCCGCTATGGGCTTCTTATTTTTTGTCGTAAACGCGAAAAACTCTCGTGGCAGCCCGTAGCATCATTATATGCGGGCTGCCGCGACAATATTTCAAGCACCATAAGCGCTCATGCCATTTATTATTTGGTCTTCTGGGGGAGATTCGCTAATTTTGCTTAATATGCAATAGTAGTTATGTATGTGTGATAAGTAAACCAGGAAAAGCTCAGGACGCAATGACTATAACACCCAATGACATATATAAGCTGATACTGCAAGGAGAGAGCGCTTCAATCGAGATTAAGAAGTGTTCAGAAAACGTGCCTCGTTCGGTATGGGAAACGTATTCCGCGTTTGCCAATACGCGTGGTGGAGTAATTCTTCTTGGTATTACCGAACATAAGGGGCGCCCTCTTGAATCGCGATATGAGATTACGGGAGTCTCTGACCTCGATAAAATCGAGACCGACTTCTTCAATATCCTTAATAACCGTCAGAAAGTAAGCCGTAATATTTTATTTGACAGCGATTTCAGGCCTGTTGAAGTCGAAGGGAAGACAGTAATTTATATATCGGTCCCGGAAGCAGACTATCATAAGAAACCAATCTACATCAACGATGATATTGTTGATGGCTCCTATAAACGTAGTCACGAGGGCGACCGTCGGCTCAATCGAGAGGAATTGGCTATGATGCTACGTGACAGTACCGATGATATAGACAGTCAGATTTTGGAGCATTATGGGATGGATGATATTGACGGTGAAACGTTGCGTGGATATCGTCAGGTATTCGATACCGCGAATCCCGGACATGCTTACAAGAATCTTGACAACAAGGAATTCCTTTACAGGATGGGCGGCTACGACTATGACCGACATAAGGAAACGGAAGGACTGACTATTGCCGGACTGATGATGTTCGGAAAAGGAACGCCTATCGAGAAGCGATTTCCTTTGTTCAGAATGGACTATCTCGACTTAACCGGTGTAAAGCCGGGTGGAGATCTGAAATGGAACGACAGGCTCACATACGATGGCCGCTGGGAAAACAATCTCTACAATTTTGTAACAATGACCATGCGAAAACTCCTATTCACACTACCTTCCGAAGGACGAATAGTAGGGGAAGCACGTCGTGACGGAGGTCCATTATATGACGGTATTCGTGAAGCGATTATCAATTCCGTGACTTACTCTGATTTTCAGACTGAAGGCGTACTGCGAATTGACCGCCGAGACAATGAAATAATCCTGCGAAACCCAGGTTTGCTAAGGATTTCTGCTAAACGTATTTATAACGGTGACTTTACCCATGCCAGAAACCGAAATATCCAGAAGATGTTCCGTATGATTGGCTACGGAGACAACATCGGTTCCGGATTTCAGAAAATACTTACAGCCTGGAATACTCTCGGATTCCTCCGTCCCGAACTCAAAGAACTCGAGGATGTCAAGGAGGTATGGCTTTCGCTTCCGCTTTTTGGAACAAATAATCTTGTTGGAACAAGTAATAAGGAAGAAGGAACAAGTAATAAGGAAGAAGGAACAAGTAAAAATGATTCAACTGTAAAGCTCGATTCTGAGAATGGAAGCGGCATCGAAGGGCAAGCAAATGAGGATTTGGGGCAAGAAAAAGGGCAAGTAAATCACTGTGAGGGGCAAGAAAATGAGGATTGGAGGCAAGAAAAAGGACGAGAAAACCTCTGTGAGGGGCAAGAAAATAAAGGTTTGGAGCAAGTAAAGAAACAAGTAAAGGAACAAGTAAATTTATCAGAGAAACAAAAGGAGGTATTGATTTATTTTCTTGACCATCCGTCAGCAAGCTTAAAAACTTGTACGGAAGCGACTGGCGCGTCTGCCAAATCAATTCGATACACTTTCAAAAAGGTAAGAGACTGGCTGGAAATTCGTCATGAAGGGCCTGATAAAACCGGAAGTTGGTCATTTAAACTAATTGAAAAGGAATAATTGGAAGTAGAGTTTTAAGGAACGCGCTCTAAAGCATTAGAGAATTAAAGGGAGGAGAGTGCCGGCTGGGAATGGTAGCGTCTCTTTCCGAACTTATAGGGTGGCGTGGCTGTTGTCTTAGTAGATAATACAAGCCGGTATGGCACACGATATCCTATTGTTTCTGGCGGGACTCGCTCTCATCATTGCCGGTGGCAATTATGTCACGACGGGAGCTTCCACTATAGCGAGACACTTCCGTCTGTCTCCTCTGCTGATAGGGGTCACGGTTGTGGCCTTCGGCTCGTCGGTGCCCGACTTAGTGGTCTGTCTCAGTTCCACCGTCAAGGGACATTCAGAGTTGGCCCTGTGTGATGTGGTGGGTTCCAATATCATCGACATACTTCTGGCCACGGGGCTTGTGTGTCTGATACGTCCCGTGAGCTTTGGCGGCGTCTCGCGGTATTTCGACCTCCCGATGCTCGCGCTTTCCTGTCTCGCCATTTTCTTCTGTGGCGACGATATCCTCATAGACCATGCCGCCGGCAATACCGTAGACCGTTCCGACGGTCTTATGCTCCTCTCCATCTTCGTGATATATATGGCGATGAACGTCTACCTCAACCGCGCACCCGCTAAGCCGGGAAGCAGTGAGCCCGCGGCACGCTCAGACGCCGCTCCCGCCGGCAATATATGGGTGGCCGTCCTGCAGCTGGTGGCAAGTCTCGCCGTGCTCATAGTAGCCGGCAACTGGTTTGTCGACGGTGCCTCCGGAATAGCGGAAAAGGCAGGCCTCTCCGAAGGCCTTGTGGGCCTTACGATAGTGAGCCTCGGCTCCGCCGCACCCGACATCGCCACCTCCGTGATTGCCGCTATCCGCAAGGAGACAGGCATCGCCATTGGCAACCTGCTGGGCGCCTGCATATTCAACGTCTTCTTCATCATGGGTGTCTGCTCACTGGTAAAGCCGCTCAATGTCTCCACCATCTCCACGCTTGACTTCGGCGTGTTGGTAGCCGGCGGGGTCCTGGTATGGCTCATCTGCGCCATCAGAGGCAAGCTGGGCCGTGTGGTCGGCTCCACCCTCATAGCCTTGTACACCGCATATCTCGTCAAGCTTATCCTCGACTTCATTCACTGACTTGGGGAATGCCGGGCCAGCTCAGGATGCGGCGGCGCATCTCGCCGATTTCCAGAATGCCGCAGGCAAAGCCCTTGCGGATAAGCTCCTGGGGCAGATGCTCGTCGTATTTGTCGAAAACCAGGTTCTCGTTGGGATATACAAGATCAAGCGGGTCGAAGTCCTTGGCGACCTCCTCCTTGACGACGCTGAAGAACTCCTGCGCCGAAGCCTTCATAGAGAACTGCATGAAGTAAGGGCGATGCGACTGCAGCCCTCTTATACCCAGCCTTGCCGCGCACTTTATCTTCAGGAATCGTTCGAGAGCTATCGAGGCATATGTGCCCAGCCATGGGAATAGCGCCCACATTGAGCCTCCGATGTTGACGAGAGGGTGGCT
>Ga0209064_1003920_pt1 | contig 11961 bp, 8 predicted proteins | sample Inofromicrocosms_FD_187498 | JGI IMG/M metagenome (GOLD analysis project Ga0209064, IMG submission 187498) | Mouse cecum microbial communities from Vienna, Austria - Inoculum for glucosamine and mucus D2O microcosms (SPAdes) (version 2) | ecosystem: Host-associated > Mammals > Digestive system >... | reverse complement strand
CACGATCCGCTCGGTCAGCGGCCTGCCGTTGATCACCGCGTTGTGAATACCGATCAGTGTCTCCACATTATCCACGATGCAGCCTGCGTCTGCCGGAAGCATAGTGGAATTGATGGCACGCTTTGTCAGCGCATAGATCAGCTGGCGTTCTGCGCCCTGGGGGTACTTGGTCTGCAGCGCGCAGACCTTCATGCGGGGTTCGTCCTTGATGGCTTCCTGCAGCTTTTCGATGCAGTCCTTCTTGTTGTCCTCCACGCCGAAGATTCCCTGGGCATGCTCGAACATGGACAGGATGACCCGCATCCCGCTGACCAGCTCCTCGGTGTTCTCCAGCATCCTTCTGTAGTCGGCTGTGATGTATGGCTCACACTCCGCGCAGTTGGCAATGATATATTCAATTTTGTCCGGCTCCTTCGGAGAGAGTTTCACACGGGTCGGAAAGCCTGCGCCTCCCATACCGACGATGCCTGCATCCCCGATCCGGGTCAGGATCTCATCACGCATCATCTCAGAGAGCGGCTTCACCGGAGCGGCTTCTGCTTCCTTGTACTCTCCGTCATTCTCAATGACGATACAGTCCACATTGCTGCCCGTCGGATTGAAATGCTTCTCCAACGCTTTCACCGTCCCGGACACGGACGCATACACAGGCGCGGATACAAAGCCGCCCGCATCTGCGATCTTCTGGCCTTTTAACACATGGTCGCCCTTTTTCACAGCTGCGATGGCCGGAGCGCCGATGTGCTGGGAAAGTGGATATACCAGATCACCCTGCGGCAGCACTTCCGTAATCGGCTGGTCTTTTGCCAGGCTCTTGCCGTCATTGGGATGGATCCCACCTTTAAAAGTTAAAAGTCCCATTCTTTTACCCTTCCTTTCTTTGATCCGCTGCTATTCTAATTCTTATGAGCCTGAGAATAGCAGCTCTTTTTCACATGATATTATTCTACAGTACTTTGTATACAAAATCCAGTAAATTTCGTGATTTTATTGTATCTTTCCGCGAACATCTTGTCGCTCTTTTAACATAAAAAGAGCGGAAACGCTTTTTGTCTCCGCTCAGTTTTGTTTTTCCAATCATTCACTGAATCGTGCCGTAGTCCTTATTCCGCGTCTGCCATTTCAGACATCTCAATGGCCTTCATACTCAGGCTGATCTTCTTCTCCGCCTCGTTGAGATCCACGATCTTCGCCTGAATCTCCTGTCCGATGGAAAGAACATCCGACGGCTTATCCACATGCGCTCTGGAAATCTGAGATACATGAAGCAGTGCGTCTACTCCGGGCGCAAGCTCTACGAAGGCGCCAAAATCTGTCATACGCGCCACTCTTCCGGTGATCACGGAACCAACCGCAAAATCCTCGGAAGCATGTGCCCACGGATTGGTCTCCGGGAACTTCAGGCTGAGTGCCACCTTTGTATCGTTGATATCCTTAACAAGAACCTTCAGGTTGTCGCCGACCTTGAAGACCTTCTTCGGATTCTCGACTCTTCCCCAGGACATCTCGGAAATATGGAGCAGGCCGTCAACGCCGCCCAGGTCCACAAACGCACCGAAGTCCGTTACATTCTTCACTACACCCTCGATAGTATCTCCAACCTGCAGACGCGCGAACAGCTCTCTCTGCTTCTCTGCACGCTCCGCAACCAGAAGCTGCCTTCTGTCACCGATGACACGGTTTCTTCTCGGATTGAATTCACTGATCACGAACTCAATCTCTTTTCCGTCGTATTTGCTCAGGTCTTTCTCATAAGAATCTGAAACCAGGCTTGCAGGAATGAAGACACGCACACCCTCTACCTCCGCGCATAATCCGCCGCCAAGGATCTGAGTCACCGTTGCCTTCAGCACCTCTTTATTCTCAAAGGCTTCCTTCAGCCTTTCATTACTCTTTTCAGCCGCCAGTCTCTTATAAGTCAGCAACACCTGTCCTTCTCCGTCATTCACCTTCAGCACCTTCACTGTCATGGCGTCCCCTACGGAAACCACCGTTGTCAGGTCAAGAGAAGAATCATTGGAATATTCATTCTTTGTAATAATACCGTCTGCTTTATATCCAATGTTAAGAATGATCTCATCGGGTTTTACATCGATTACTGTCCCTTCTACAACTTCTCCATTGTGAATTGTCTTGAATGACTCGTCTAACATCTGTTCAAATGATAATTCTGACATTACTTGAACCTCCTCAATTATTTTGTTGGGCGTGGACGCCCCCGCTGTAATACCTACTGTTTCCACTGACCCTAATTGATTCAAATTCAAATCGTCAAGTGTCTGTATGTAGTACGTATCCTTACATGCTTTCGCACATATTTCAAATAACTTCTGGGTGTTAGAACTGTGCTTGTCTCCAATCACAATCATTGCATCCACCTCTTCCGCAATACGCAGGGCCTCCATCTGACGTTCCTTTGTTGCATTGCAGATTGTATTTAAAACAATTATATCATAACTCTTTTCGGAAATAATTTCAACTAAATCTTGAAATTTATTGTAATTAAATGTCGTTTGGGCCACGACACAGGCTTTTTTTTCATGATTTTTGGAATTATTTCCCTGTTTTGAGAAGAAATGCTCGATTATTTTGGAATTTTCTTCTATCTCTTCCGCATTTTGGATGATCACCGCGTTCTCCCCGGCCCATCCTCTTATCCCCTTCACCTCCGGATGATTCGGATCACCGATGATGATCACAAAATTTCCCTTTTCACTTTCCTCCCGGACGATGTTGTGGATCTTTTTCACATAGGGGCAGGTTGCGTCTACGATGGAAATGTTTTTAGCCTCCAGCTTGTCGTAAATCCGTTTTTCTACTCCATGGGAGCGGATGATGACCGTGCCCCCGGCGAGGGCATCCAGCTCTTCCTCTGTCCGAAGGACTGCAGCCCCCCGCGCCTGGATATCCTTGATCACTTCCTCATTGTGGATGATAGGGCCGAAGGTATAGATCCGTTCGCCGCCGCAGTGCTCCAGCTCCCGGTATACCGTATCAACGGCACGCCTCACGCCGAAGCAGAAGCCGGCGGTTTTTGCTAATTTGACTTTCATGAATATCGGTTCCTTATATCTAAATTTTTTCCGACTATGCGGTTACTATATGAACCGGCGCAGCGAAATTTACCTGCATAATCTGACAATCGTCTCTACCACCTCCGGGATAGTCATATCCGAACTGTCCACCAGAACGGCATCCTCCGCCTGACGCAGCGGCGCGGTCTCCCGGTTCATGTCCCGCTCATCCCGTTCCCGGATATCCTTTGCGATCTCCTCGTAATCGCAGGTCAGCCCTTTTTCGGTCAATTCATCGAATCTGCGCTTCGCCCGGGTTTCCACGCTGGCGGTCAGGTAAACCTTCACATCCGCATCCGGCAGGATGTTCGTTCCGATATCCCTGCCATCCATGATCACGTCTCTTTCTCTTGCCAGAGAACGCTGCAGCTCCAGAAGCCGCTCCCGCACCTCCGGAACAAGTGAGGTCATGGATGCCATGTTGCCCACTTCCTCGGTCCGCAGTCTGGAAGAAATGTTTTCTCCGTTCAGATAGACCTGCTGTACCCCTTCCTCATAGCGGATGCTGACCTCCGCTTCCCGGGCTGCCGCAATGATCCCTGCCGTATCCTCCGCGGCGATCCCCTTTTCCAGAAAGTGAACCGCCAGCGCACGGTACATGGCTCCGGTATCCACATAGATATATCCCTTCTCCTTCGCCACCAGCTTTGCGATGGTGCTCTTGCCCGCACCTGCCGGGCCGTCAATGGCTACATTATATCCCATCCTTGCTTCCTCCTATTCACTAAAAATAGCATTCCCCGCCGCGTATCCTGTGGACCAGGCGATCTGCAGATTGAAGCCTCCGGTCAGCGCGTCCAGGTCCAATACTTCCCCGGCAAAATAGAGATGTTTTACATGCCGGGATTCCATGGTGCCGGGGTCCACATCCTTCACACTGACTCCGCCCCGGGTGATAATGGCCTCCGAAAATCCCCGAAGCCCGGTCAAAGTCATCCGAAAATTCTTGATCAGTTCCACAAATCGACGCCGCTCCTCTTTGGAGATCTCATGGACTTTTTTCTCAGGTGGGATGTTGCCAAGCTCGATCATGACCGGCTTCAGCTTTGCGGGAAACAGCTTGTCTACCGCGTTTTTAAACTGCTTATTCTTCTGTTCCTCAAAATCCCGCAATACCCGCTGGTCCAACTGCTCTGCCGTCAATGCGGGCTTTAAGTCAATTTTCAAGATTAGTTCTTTTTTTACAGGCCTCCTGGATGCCGTCTTTTCCTCCAGCATTTCTCCAAGCGCCTTCCCTGCCCCAAGCTTTCTTCCCACCACACTGCTGGCGCTTAAGATCACCGGGCCGCTGACCCCATAATGAGTGAACAGCATTTCCCCGAATTCCTCATACAGCTTCTTTTTCCCGTCGTAAACTGCCGCTGTGACATTGCGCAGGGAAAGTCCCTGGAGCTCTTTTGCGTACCATTCCTTTACCTCCATAGGCACCAAGGACGGCGCAAGCTCCGTCACTTTATGACCTGAGCTTTCCGCAAACCGGTACCCGTCCCCCGTGCTTCCGGTAGACGGATAGGAAAGCCCTCCGGTTGCAATGATGCAGGCATCCCCTGTCTCTTTTTTTCCATTCTGAAAGAGGAGTCCCGAAAATGCGGCGCCGTCTGTCAGCACCTCCTTCACTTCACTGTGCAGATGCACCCGCACGTTCCGCCTCTCCATCTCCTTTTCCAGCACGCGGATCACATCGGAAGAATGGTCTGACAAAGGAAATACGCGATTCCCCCGCTCTGTTTTCGTGCGCAGTCCAATGCTCTCAAAAAACTCGATGGCCTGCTCATTGGTAAATCCATAAAACGCGCTGTATAAAAACTTGGGATTGCTGACCACAGAAGCAAGCAGCGTATCCAGGTCGCAGGCATTGGTCAGATTGCACCGCCCCTTGCCTGTGATGAACAGCTTCTTGCCAAGCTTCTCATTCTTTTCATATACATGGACTTCATGTCCGTTCCCGGCGGCAGTCAGTGCCGCCATCATTCCGGCAGCCCCGCCGCCTGTCACCAAAACTTTACTCATGATATTCACATCAGACTGCCTTTGTATATTCTTTCAGCCAGTTTCTCTCCTCTTCCTCCAGATGCGGCCCGATCTTCTCGTATACCTTCTGATGGTAGTCATTGAGCAGCTTCTTCTCCTGCTCTGTCATCAACTCCAAAGCTATGGCATCCAAATCAATGGGCACATAGGTCAGGATCTCAAAATGCAGGAACTGTCCGTACTCATTCTTCTCCCCTTCGGCCACCATCAGCTCATTCTCAATACGGATCCCATGAGAACCTTCTATATAAATCCCCGGTTCATCCGTGATCACCATACGGACCTCCAACGCCGGATATTTGGATTTTCCGGGCACCCGTTTCCAGTGGAAATTCACGGGCGGCTCATGGATATTCCCCAGGTATCCAACCCCATGGCCGGTCCCGTGATTATAATTCAGCCCCTGTCTCCAAAACGGCTCTCTTGCCGCATAGTCCAGGGTCAATCCCGAGCAGCCATACAAGAACCTGGCATTCGCCAGATGCAGCATACCGCAGACTACCGTGGTAAAATGCCGCCGCATTTCCTCGGTGATCTCTCCCAGCGCCACCGTTCTGGTAATATCCGTGGAGCCTTCCCAGTAGTGTCCGCCGGTATCCGTCAGAAAAAGTCCCTCGGTCTTCAATTCCACATCTGTTTCCGGCGTGGAGGAATAATGGGCGCATGCCGCATGCTCCTTATACGCGCTGATCGGCCCGAAGCTGGGTCCCATATAATGCTCCTGCATCCCTCGAAATTCCTCCAGCTTTGCGGAAGCCGTCATCTCTGTGACGCGTTCCTTCCCGATATTCTTTTTCAGCCAATACATGAACTTCGTATGGGCAATCCCGTCTTTGATGTGGGCATTTCTGATATTCTCCGCTTCCGTCTGATTCTTGACTGCCTTCATCAGCACGATTGGATTCTCCGCCTGGATCTTTTTGACCTCCCCGGAAATATTGCTGAACAGGGCATAATTCATCTGCTCCGGATCCAGCATCACCTTCTGTTCCTTGGTAAATGCTTTCATACGGCCGTAAATCCCGTCATACGGATACAAGGTCACATGGTTTTCCCGAAAATGTGCTTTCATTTCATCGGAAAACTTCCGCTCATCCGCATACAGCTCTACCCCGTCCTTTCCGACTACCGCATAGGAAAGAAGCAGCGGAAAATACTCCACATCATTTCCACGGATATTCAAGAGCCATCCGATATCGTCCAGGCTGGTGAGCACCAGCACATCTGCCTTCTGTTCTTCCATGGCCTCCCGCACCCGCGCCAGCTTATGCTCCACCGATTCCCCGGCATATCGGATGTCCAGCAGAAAGGCCGGTTTTTCAGAAAGCGCCGGGCGTTCCTCCCAGATCTCATCCATCAGATCCAGATCATACCGGACACTGCCGCCCTTGTCTGCCGCGATCTTCGCATATTCCTGTCCCTTCGCGACGCCTACTGTGCGGCCGTCAAATCCGATCACTCCGGATTCCGGCAGCTCCTGCTTTAAAAACGTCTCCATGGTCGGCACATCCGGCTCCCCCATCCTCTGCAGGATAATCCCGCTTCCCTGAAGCTCCCGCGCCGCCTGGATAAAATATCTTCCGTCCGTCCACAGATATGCCTGGTCCTGAAGGACCACTGCCGTTCCTGCGGACCCGGTAAAGCCTGTCAGATATTTCCTTGCCTTAAAATGCTCCCCGACGTATTCACTCTGATGATAATCCGCCGTGGGAACGATATAGATCTGTATGTCCTGCTTCTTCATCAGTTCCTGAAGTTTCTCAATTCTTTCCCGAACTGTCATTTTCCTGCTCCTTTATTTCTCTAATAAAAAGCCGAAGCCGCTTTTCGTGTGGAGGAAACCGGCCCCGGCTTTTTTCACTATTTGTAATGGATCACCTGTCTTTATACCGGATAAGCCCCGTTCTCCGTGTCCGCTACCTTTGCATCCACCTTCGTCTGCTGAGCTTCCCTGTACTTAAAGAAATCCACTGCAACCTGCGGGAACAGCGCGTAACTGAGCACATCCTCGTCCTGCTGGATCCACTGTGCGCATTCCTTGCGGAGGGTATCCAGCTCATCCGGGATCAGGTCTGCCGGACGGCAGGTGATGATCTCCGCGTCTTCTCCGACTACTTTCTTCTGGATCTCCGGATTGAACGGTTTTACGGTTGCGCCGTACTTTCCGGTCAGCACGTCCTTGGTCTCCTTGGTGGCCATCTTATAGCGCTCGCCCATCAATACGTTGAACACGGCCTGGGTTCCCACGATCTGGGAAGATGGCGTAACCAACGGCGGCTCCCCAAGGTCTGCCCTTACACGCGGCACTTCTTCCAGCACGTCGTAGAACTTGTCTTCCGCACCCTGCTCTTTGAGCTGGCTTGTCAGGTTGGAGAGCATACCGCCCGGTACCTGATACAGCAGTGTCTTGATATTGACACCCATGTTTTTCGGATTGAGCAGGCCGCTTGCGAGAGCCTCGTCCCGGATCGGGCGGAAATAGTCCGCAATCTCAGCCAGAAGGTTCTGATCCAGTCCTGTATCGTAAGGCGTCCCCTTGAAGGTCTCCACCATAACCTCTGTGGCCGGCTGGGAGGTTCCCAGCGCGAAAGGCGACATTGCGGTGTCGATGATGTCCGCCCCTGCCTCGATGGACTTCATGTAGGTCATGGAGCCTACGCCGGAGGTATAGTGGGTATGCATCTCGATGGGGATCTCCACCGCTTCCTTCAGTGCGGTTACAAGCTCCGTTGCCTGGTACGGGCAGAGAAGGCCCGCCATATCCTTGACGCAGATGGAGTTTGCACCCATATCCTGAATCCGTTTTGCCAAATCCATCCAGTATTCCAGCGTATACGCGTCGCCCAGTGTGTAGGACATGGCAACCTGCGCATGCGCCTTTTCCTTGTTAGCTGCCGTTACGGCTGTCTGCAGGTTGCGGATATCGTTCATACAGTCAAAGATCCGGATGATGTCGATACCGTTTGACGCGGACTTCTGTACGAAATACTCTACCACGTCGTCCGCATAGGGGCGGTATCCCAGGATGTTCTGCCCGCGGAAGAGCATCTGCAGCTTTGTATTCTTAAATCCGTCGCGGAACTTCCGGAGCCGCTCCCATGGATCTTCCTTCAGGAAACGCAAGGATGCGTCAAAGGTTGCTCCTCCCCAGCATTCTACCGCATGGTATCCGACCTTGTCCATCTTCTCCACGATCGGCAGCATCTGCTCTGTCGTCATTCTTGTAGCGATCAGGGACTGATGCGCGTCACGCAGAATAGTCTCTGTGATTTTTACCGGTTTTTTTGCTATTTCTGCCATTCAATTTGTCCTCCATTTTATTTTACACCAAATATCGCCATAAAGGTTCCGGCTGCCACCGCAGTACCGATTACCCCGGCCACATTCGGTCCCATTGCATGCATCAGAAGGAAGTTGGTCGGATCCGCCTCCGCACCCACCTTCTGGGAAACTCTGGCCGCCATTGGAACCGCGGATACGCCGGCGGAACCGATCAGCGGATTCACCTTGCCTCCGGTCACCTTGCACATCAGCTTTCCGAACAGGACTCCGAATGCCGTTCCGAACGCAAACGCCACCAGTCCAAGGACTACGATCTTAATCGTACTCCAGTTCAAAAATGCCTCCGCGCTTGTAGTCGCGCCTACGGATGTTCCCAGCAGGATGACTACGATATACATCAACGCATTGGAAGCCGTCTCTGTAAGCTGTCTTACTACGCCGCACTCCCGGAACAGATTTCCCAGCATGAGCATACCAACCAGGGGAGCCGTTGTAGGCAGGATCACACAGACAACGATGGTTACGACGATGGGGAACAGAATCCGCTCCAGCTTGCTGACCGGACGAAGCTGCTCCATCTTGATCTTCCGCTCTTCCTCTGTCGTCAGAAGCTTCATGATCGGAGGCTGAATGATCGGCACCAGGGACATATAGGAATATGCCGCCACGGCGATGGGCCCCATGATCGCGGTCTGCTGCAGCTTTCCTGCCAGGAAAATGGAGGTCGGCCCGTCCGCCCCGCCGATAATGGAGATCGCTGCCGCTGCCTTATCCGAGAATCCCATTGCCATGGCGCCCAGATAAGCCGCAAAGATACCGAACTGTGCTGCCGCTCCTAAAAGGAAACTCTTCGGATTGGCGATCAGCGGTCCGAAATCGGTCATCGCGCCGACACCCATGAAGATCAGGGACGGCAGGATGGCCCATTCATCCAACACATAAAAGTAATAGAGGAGTCCGCCTACCCCGTTTGAGGAGTCCTCGGCATGAAGCATGATATCCGGATAGATATTGACAAGCAGCATACCGAAGGCAATCGGAACAAGGAGCAGCGGCTCAAATTCATGCCTGATTGCTAAATATAGGAACACGCAGGCAACCGCGATCATAATCACATTTCCCCAGGTCAGGTTCATGAACGCAGTCTGCTCAATGAGGTGTCCCAACGTATTTGAAATATATTCCATTTGTTAAACCTCCGTATTTAAACTAGTTTAATGTAGCCAATACTGCTCCTGATTCTACGGCATCGCCGACTGCTACATCAATACTAGCAACTGTTCCTGCCTCCGGGGCAACAACCGGGATCTCCATCTTCATGGCTTCGATAATGACAACCGGGTCACCGACCTGTACGCTCTGTCCTACGCTGGCTTCGATCTTAAACACCTTGCCTGCCGCGCCGGCCTTCACCTGGATGCTGCCTGCGCCTGCCGCTGCCTTAGGCGCTGCGGGAGCCGCCTTCGGAGCTTGTGCCGGTGCCGCCGCTGCCACAGGTCTTGCTGCCGGTGCCGCGCCTGCGCCGTTCTCTTCTACTGTTACATCATAGACATTTCCATTTACTGTGATCGTATAATTTTTCATCTTTTATTCTCCTCCTTATATCACCTTACTGATGAATTCCATTTATTGGATTTTCTTCTCTTGATGGAACGTACTACAAATCCGTCGGTGGTCGTTCCCTCTGCCGCTGCGATCGCTGCCGCGATCACGGCGATCAGTTCACTGTCATCGGCCCGCGCCGCAGGTACGGGCTCTGCCGCTGCAGCCGGAGCCGGCGCGGCCGGCGCGGCTTCTTTCTTCCGGAACTTCGCTTCCAATGCCGGAATCTTCTCAAACAGTGAAATAATAAATGAAATAAAAATCAATACCACGAATACGGTTCCCATTCCCAGGATCGTATTCAGCCCGGCCTTTTTCAGGATCTCGCCTGTTGAATAGTGCGCATTGACCGTGATGCTCTCCATCTGCCCGTTTTCATCAAAGACAAACTGCAGGTCGGCATCCCTTTCTTCCCCTTTCAGAGGGGCAGAAAGAACCACACCGGTATTCGTGACCTCCGTCGTAAAATCTCCGATCTCCAGAAATTCACCGCAGTCCTCCCTGCCGGACTTCCAGGCGTCAATCATAGTCCGGAAGTTTTCTCCCGAGATCGGAAATCCTGTCATCATCAGTGTATAATCCAGGTTGTAATCAGGCATGGACTGATACTGTTCAAACTCCTCTTCTGACATCTTGCTGAAATTATCGATGATCCCCTGGGCATACTGCCGCAGCCTTTCCTGATCATACTCTTTTTCCGCTGACTTGCTTCCGCATCCTGCCAGGCAGAAGATCAGGATAAGGACAAGTCCTGCTATACTTAATTTTTTCTTCACTTCGCCTCACCTCACTAAACCGTACCGTGTTTTTTGTCCGGACGGTCCTCTCTTTTTGTGAACAGCATCTCAAATGCGCCGATCACATATTTTCTGGTGTCTGCAGGTTCAATGATCGCATCCACATATCCCCGCCTTGCCGCAGACATGGGGCTGGACTGCAGCTCTTGATATGCAGCCGCCTTCTCTTTGAGCACCTCGGCATCCGCATCCGCGTACATGATCTTCGCCGCAAGCGCGGAATCCATCATGCCGATCTGTACATCCGGCCAGGCATAGACCAGATCTGCGCCGATGGACTTACTGTTCATTGCCACATAAGCGCTTCCGTAAGCCTTGCCCACGATCACATTGACCTTCGGCACCGTCGCGTTCGCAAATGCATAGGTCAGCTTTGCAACGCTCTTTGCCATATCCTTTTCTGCCGCTTTTGTCGCTTCATAACCGGTCACATTGGTCAATGTCAATACCGGAATGGAAAACGCGTCGCAGAAATTCAGGAAATCCGCCGCTTTCTTACAGCCGTCTACAGTCAGCACCGTGTCAAAGCTCTCCGCGTTTCCGTCCGCATCGTAGATTTTGGAACGGTTGGCAAGCGCGCCGACGGTCATGCCATTAAGGCGGATGAAGCCTGCGGCCATCTCTTTTGCATATTCCTTCTTCACCTCGAAGAACACCTGGCTGTCCGAAATCTGCGCAAGCGCGATGCCTGTATCCTCGGATGCATTGGCAATATCCGCACAGACACGATTCAGGTCATCCATACATTCCTCATAGGAATTATCATCTTCATTATTGGCCGGAATCATACTGATCAGAGTACGGATCTGGCCCAAAATCTCTTCTTCTGTTCCGATTCCGTCCACCAGGCCGGAGGTCTGGCTCTGATATTCGGCACTGGACGTATCGCATTTGGAGATCTCATTTCCCTCCAGGGCATTCGGGGAATTCACAAACAGTCTGCCGTCCTTGCTTTCCATAAATGTGAAATCCGTCAGTCCGGGAACAACCGCAAGCCCGCCGCCGCACATACCGAAGATCGCCGTGATCTGCGGGATCACACCAGATGCCATGGACTGCTTAAAATACAGACTTCCAAATGCCTCCAGCGCGTCGGTAGCTTCCTGAAGACGCAGCCCCGCACAGTCTACCAGACCGATCACCGGCGCCCCCATCTTCATTGCCATATCATAAAT
>Ga0209064_1003910_pt1 | contig 11982 bp, 9 predicted proteins | sample Inofromicrocosms_FD_187498 | JGI IMG/M metagenome (GOLD analysis project Ga0209064, IMG submission 187498) | Mouse cecum microbial communities from Vienna, Austria - Inoculum for glucosamine and mucus D2O microcosms (SPAdes) (version 2) | ecosystem: Host-associated > Mammals > Digestive system >... | reverse complement strand
CCTGATTCTTCATTTGAACCGTACGGTTTACGAGATGGAGCATCCCAACACGCCGCGCGAGGAACAAGATTTATACCAAAAAGTAATGCTTTACATCGAAGACCATCTGGACGAAGATCTGTCGCTCGACCAACTGGCGGGGGTATTTTTTGTCAACAAGTACCACATCGCCCACGTTTTCAAGGAAAACTTAGGGTTGTCCATCCACCAGTTCATCACGAAAAGACGCCTTGCCATGTGCCGGGACGCGATCCTTGGGCAGGCCAGCATCACGGACGCCTACTTATTGTGCGGGTTCAGGGACTATTCCAGCTTTTTCCGGGCCTTCAAAAAAGAATACGGACTGTCCCCGAAAGAGTACCGGGAACAAGTCCGTAAACAAACGGGAGCGAAGTAAGCCGGCACCCCTTGGTCACATCCGCATGGTCAGTTGGATCCTCTTTTTCTTCAAGTCCACGCTCATGACCTTCACGTCAACGATGTCGCCAACACTTACTACCTCGAGCGGGTGCTTGATATAGCGGTCGGTAATCTGGGAAATGTGCACCAGCCCGTCCTGGTGCACGCCGATGTCGACGAACACGCCGAAGTCGATAACGTTACGCACCGTGCCCTTAAGCACCATGCCTTCTTTCAAATCCTTCATGTCCAGCACGTCCGTGCGCAAAATCGGGCGCGGCATCTCGTCACGCGGGTCGCGCGCCGGCTTTTCCAGTTCCTTCACGATGTCGCGCAAGGTAATCTCGCCGATGCCCAGTTCTTCCGCCAGTTTTTTATAATCCTTGATGGTCAGGGATAATCCCACCAGCCTGCCGCCGCTTATGTCCTCCGGGGCAAATCCCTGCTTTTTCAACAATTTCTCCGCCGCCGCGTAAGATTCCGGGTGCACGCCCGTCGTGTCCAGCGGATTGTCCCCGCCCGAAATGCGCATGAAGCCCGCGCACTGTTCGAACGCCTTCGGCCCGAGTTTTGGCACCTTTAAAAGCTGCCTGCGGTTGGCGAAACGGCCATTTTCCTCGCGGTAGGCCACGATGTTCTTGGCCAACGTCGCGCTGATGCCGGAAATGTAGGCCAAAAGCGGGGCGGAAGCGGTATTCAAATCCACGCCGACTTTGTTCACGCAGTCTTCCACCACGCCGCCAAGCGACTCGCCAAGTTTTTTCTGGTTCATGTCGTGCTGGTACTGGCCGACCCCGATGGACTTCGGATCGATCTTCACCAATTCCGCCAGGGGATCTTGCAGCCTCCTGGCAATCGACGTGGCGCTCCGTTGTCCCACGTCGAACTTCGGAAATTCCTCGCTCGCCAGCTTGCTGGCCGAATACACCGAAGCCCCGGCCTCGTTGACGATGACATACTGCACCTTCTGCGGGATTTCCTTCAGCAGGTCCACGATGAACTGCTCGGACTCGCGCGAGGCAGTGCCATTTCCCAACGAAATCAACGAAATATTATACTTCGGAATAATTTTTTTCAACAAGTCCTTGGATGCCTTGATTTTCGCCTCGGTGGTCGGGGCGGTCGGATAAATGACCGTCGTCCCCAGCACCTTTCCGGTGGCGTCCACCACCGCCAGCTTGCAGCCGGTGCGAAAGGCCGGATCCCAGCCGAGCACCACGCGCCCGCTAATCGGCGGCTGCATCAAAAGCTGGTGCAGGTTCTTGCCAAAGACCTCGATGGCCCCGTCCTCGGCCTTCTCGGTCAATTCGTTGCGGATCTCCCGTTCAATCGCCGGCCCGATCAACCGGTGGTAGCTGTCCTCGACCACGTCTTTTAACACCGGCGAGGTATAGGGGTTGTCCTTGTGGATGACCTTCTTCTCCAGGTAACGCAAAACGTCCTCCTCGGGAGCTTCCACCTTCACGGTCAGAAACTTCTCCTTCTCGCCCCGGTTCAGGGCCAGGATCCGATGCCCGGCCAGCTTCTTTAACGGCTCCTCGAACTCGTAATACATCTCATAGACGGACTCCGCCTTCTCGTCCTTGGCAACCGAGACGAGCGTCCCTTTTTGCATCGTGATGTTTCGTATATAACTACGGTATTCGGCCTCGTCGGAAACGGACTCCGCGATGATGTCCATCGCCCCGGCAATCGCCTCCGAGGCCGTTTTCACTTCCTTTTCCTCGGAAATATACTTGGCCGCCTCGTTCTCAAGCGGCTCGGAAATCTGCTGCAGCGTGATGACCGCCGCCAACGGCTCCAATCCCTTTTCCTTCGCGACCGTCGCCCGCGTCCTTCGCTTCGGGCGGTACGGACGATAGAGGTCTTCCACCACCACCAACGTTTCCGCCGCCAGAATCTGTGCCTTCAACTCCTCCGTCAGCTTTCCCTGCTCCTCTATGCTGGATAAGACCTGCTCTTTCTTCTCGTCCAGATTGCGCAAATACAAGAGACGCTCGTGGAGCTTGCGGAGCTGCTCATCGTCAAGCGAGCCCGTCACTTCCTTCCGATAACGGGAAATGAAGGGAATCGTGTTCCCCTCGTCAATCAGTTTCACGGCCGCGTCAACCTGCCAACGCTGCACGCCAAGTTCTTCCGTCAGCTTTTGATTAATGTCCATCTCTTAAGTCTCCCTCTCTCTTTCGTCTCGTTAACGTCGGTGTACAGAGGGCAGCACGCCATCTGCACACCGACGCCATGATCCTTTTATTTCTTCAATAAATGATAACTGTTTGCCTTTCGTCATACGACCTTTTCAATTGTTCCCCGGCAATCATTCTCACTTTCATTTTACCATTTTAACATAGGAAACGAGGTTTGGGAATAGGAATTTTCGTGCGAATCTTGTAGATTGAGGAAAAGCTCTGCCTGCATGCGCCACATCACGCCTTGCAGCGCGCCGTCCGTGAACGTGCCGTCCGCGTTTTTCTGCACCTGCACCATGCGCTCCTTGTCCAGAGCATAAAACCGCATGGCGGCAATGTTGCAAATCCATCCCAACATCGGCATGCCGGACATCAAAAACATGGTCATCCAGGAAATCGCGGACAAGCTTTCCCCATGTTCGGCCACGTACCTCTCCTCGGCTTTCCGCTCGCTCGCAGGGTGTTCGCCCACGGCATACCAAACGGGGCGGTGAGGGGCGCAACAAAACTCTTGCAAAGTGCTGGCAAATGTTGTATGATTAGAAACGTATACACGCAAATCGCCGGTCAGGACGGCCGGCGGCTTGCAACACTCGATATCCATCCGCGTCCCATGCGTGCGGAAATTTATTATCAAAAAGGAGTTGAACTTTCATTGGACCCGAGTGACGCCATACAATTTGGCATATTACTTATCTTATTTTTTATGTCTGCTTTCTTCTCATCGGCGGAGACCGCGCTGACGACCGTCAACAAGATACGGATGCGCTCTCTGGCAGACGAAGGGAACAAAAAGGCGGAGATTGTTCTTGACACGATTGAAAATCACAAACCGAAGATGCTGAGCGCGATCCTGATCGGCAACAACATCGTCAATCTTTACGCCGCATCCCTGACCACGACGATTGCCTACCGTTTCGGAGGCGGCATGGTCGGCCTGGCAACCGGCATACTGACGCTGGCAATCTTGGTATTCGGCGAGATTACGCCGAAGAACCTCGCCACGCTCCAGTCCGAAAAGATGTCACTTTCCTACATTCGGATTATCCGGGCATTGATGGCGGTGCTCACGCCCGTCATTTACATCATCAATTCCTTCGCCCGGGGCATACTCTTCTTGATGCGCATCGACCCGAACGCGGCGAACGACATCATGACCGAGGATGAACTGCGTACCATCGTGGACGTGAGCCACGAAGACGGGGTCATCGAATCAGAGGAGAAGGAAATGATTTACAACGTGTTCGACCTTGGCGACGCCAAGGCGAAGGACGTCATGGTTCCCCGCGTCAACGTCACGTTCGCAAACGTGGACTGCACGTTCCAGGAATTGATTAATATTTTCAAGGAGGACAAGTACACGCGGCTTCCCGTCTACGAAGACACGACCGACAACGTCATCGGAACGATTAACATGAAAGATCTCCTATTGTTTGCGAACAGGGAGAACTTCCACGTGCGCGACATTTTGCGCGAGGCCTATTTCACGTACGAGTACAAGAGCATTTCCGAACTCCTCGTGGAGATGCGCCACGCCTCCTACAACATCGCCATCGTTTTGGACGAGTACGGCGAGACCGCCGGCCTGATTACGCTGGAAGACATCCTGGAGGAAATCGTCGGCGAGATTCATGACGAATACGACGAAAATGAGGAAGAATTCATAAAAAAAGTGGATGAGCGGGAATATATCGTCGAAGGTTCTTTGAGCTTGGATGACATAAACGACCGGCTTGATTTGGAACTGGAATCAGAGGATTATGATTCACTTGGAGGGTATTTTATCGAGCACCTTGACCGCCTGCCGGAGGTCGGGGACGAGATTGTCCTGGAGGACGGCATCCGCATGGTCGTGGAAAAGATGGACAAGAACCGGCTGGAGCTGGTTCACGTCTACCTGCCGGAAACGGGGGCGGATGCCGCGGATGATTCCTCGGACGATTCCACGAATGGAACTGGTAAAAAAGAGGACAAGCAGGAGAAAACGCGGGAATAGTAACATATTTTTATCATAAATTTTAATTAATTTCATTTTTCTCTTGCCATTTCGCGAAAAATGCATTAAAATAGAACACGGAGTTTTGAAGCGGACATGTTCGCGGACACGTGCGATGTCCCAGAAAAACAAAACTCCGTGTTTCAACCTATATATTTCATCTTGAATTATTTTAGCCGTTGCCGTTCATGATGTCGCACGCCTCTTGGCTTAAGACCATGGATTGCAGGCAAACATTTTATGGAGACGTATCGAAGTGGCCATAACGAGAGCGACTCGAAATCGCTTTGCCGCCTGAAAGCGGCACGAGGGTTCGAATCCCTCCGTCTCCGTTGAACAAAGAGTCCGGCTTGCCGGACTCTCGCGTCGGAGCACGGCTGTGTCAGCAGCCATTTTCTTTATGCGCGAAGCGCGCATCCCCCGGAGGGTTCTGCTTTATAGGAAACGATGTTTCCTAATAAAGCAAGGAAAGACTGCCGCACTGATTAAAATGCGGCAGTCTTTTTTATGCGCACGGGACAGAAAGGTATATGCTGCTTACGCAGCTTGTCCCAGCACGACGAGTAGGGGAAGTAAATCTCCCCTACTTGATTCCTCCCAGTGGGAAACCAGAGGCGACGATTTGCATCCACCAATTTCGTCACAAGCCTGGAGGCTCCTTTTTAAAATACGCATACTTACGCATTTGTTGACGCATCACGGCCAAAACCCTATTGACAATCTCTGTTCCGTACATCTCTATTGCGTCCGACAGCAACCTTTCCACGTCCTTTTCCGTAAACCAATAGTAAAAATGAACGCCATAAAGTTCTTCTGCCACGTCCATTTGCTCGTCAAAGGAGCGGTTAAACGGCTTTGCCTCAATTCGCCCATAGCATGTTTCCAGAGGCAACCCCAAATCATACGATATGCGCGTGTCGGAAAACAACGCCGCCCCATTGTCAAATACTGGGCAATAAGAAAATGTCCGGTTCACGTTCCTAAGCACCGCGATGTTGTTCATATGCCGATCCTCGTTCAAAAAGAACGCGTCAATCTCCAACAGCATCGTCAGGTACGCGCCAAAATTCTCCAATCCTGCTAACAGCGAAACATGTTCGACAACAAAAAGAATCCTTTCCTTTAGTTCCATCGGTGCCAGCACGTTCGTCAAATCAATTCCCCACTCCAGACGGAACAGTTTCTCCAGTGTCAGAACCTCCTGCCCCCCATGCAAAAAACCAGCACAACGACACCCCTTATAAATGCCATCCTGATACGATATTTTGTCAATCTCATACGGCACGCGGGGAAACACGGTGCTTTTTTCCAGCAAATGTGAGACGATGTATTCGGACAATCCCTCATAACCCAAATAATCAGCCTTATACCAATTTCCAGCATCAAACCATTTTAGCTGGTTCCCCTTGGAAGAATTTCGATCCATGTTTATCCGCTTTGATTGCGTCATTGTAATCATTCAAACATCGCTCCCCGCTTCCAAATTTATTCCAGCCGTGCGGTTACTAATCCGACGGTTGGAACTTATTCCGAAATGATTTCAATCCACTGCGTGTCTTCCGCCATCCTCCCCTGCGTCTTGCGAATGATGGTCAGCGGATCATAATGATCCACCCCCACGTCCCTGAGCACCATTTTTAACTTATCGCGCGTACGCGGAAAACAGCGGTCTTCCAAAAAGAACTCAAAATCCGCCCAACTCGGGTTTTCCTTCACACCGAACGCACGATGGAGATTGTCATCCGTGCAATTTTCTATCTTGACCGTCTCAGTCTGAAAATCCGCATCGATAATCGTGCAAATTCCTTTTCTGTCCATGAAATGTAAAACCATATGATACCCCCTTGAAGGTTCATGAGCGCCCATGTCTCAAACATTTATAAATTCTCTCTTTTCCACGATACCCCTTAGCATCGGTGTACAGATGGCAACGTTCGATACAAAAACATCATAACACACGACACACAAAAAACGCAAGAGTAAAAATTCGGTTTCGCAGCCGTGTGGCACCCCCGTGAAAAGTAACATAATTTAAGATTTTCTTATAATTTTTCAGATTTTTCTATTGACATTTCTTTCATTATGAGTTATTATAACTTCAACAAATAAAACAGACGCGCAATATCCCATTTAACATTTTAAATTTCAAAGAAACGAGGTATCTTCCAATGGGAACGTAAAAAACGTAGGCAAAAGCGAAATTCAAAGAATCGAGGTATAATCCGATGGGAACGTTAAGAACGTAGGAAAAAGCGAAATTCAAAGAATCGAGGTACAATCCGATGGGAACGTTAAGAACGTAGGAAAAAGCGAAATTCAAAGAATCGAGGTATAATCCAATGGGAACGTAAGATTACATAACAAGGCGTACATTTCACATAGATTGACGGAAAACACCACCCCGAAGGATGGTTTTACATAGAAAAAACAGAATAAGGAGGATGGACCAATGCACACAGAGCCATAAAAATCCACTGTATGGACGAACCGATACAGTGGATTTTTCATGTCCTTTAAATATTCCCCAGCAGTTTGTCAATACTGACAAGTTTCACGCTCAACACGAAGATTTCCATCGCCGTCTTTATCTCCTCCAGCGTCGGGTACGACGGGGCGATACGAATGTTGCTGTCCTTCGGATCCTTCCCGTACGGATAAGTCGCGCCTGCTTCCGTCATCACCAGCCCGGCCTCCTTCGCCTTGGCCACGACAGCCTTCGCACATCCGTCCATCGCGTCGAAGGAAATGAAATAGCCGCCCCTCGGCGCAATCCATGAACCAATCTCCAAACCGCCCAGCTCACGCTCAAATGTCTCCAAGACGATGTCGAACTTCGGACGCATGATATCGGCATGCTTCTTCATGTGGTTGACCATCCCGCTGATGTCCTTAAAAAATCTTGCATGGCGCAACTGGTTTACCTTGTCATGGCCAATCGTCTGTATTTTAAGCTGCTCACGGATTTCCCGCAAGTTGGCATCCGACGCCGCGATGGCCGCGATGCCAGAACCCGGAAAACTAATCTTGGAAGTGGATGAAAACTTGTAAACCATGTCCGGATTGCCCATCTTCTTGCATTCCATGAAAATCTCCAGCAAATAATCCTGTTTGTCCTCGTACAAGTGGTGGATGCCGTACGCGTTGTCCCAGTAAATGCGGAAATCCTTCGCCGCCGGCTTCAGGCAGGCAAAACGGTGCACCGTGTCGTCCGAATAGGTAATGCCCTGCGGGTTGGAATATTTCGGCACGCACCATATGCCTTTAATGGCCTCGTCTTCCGCCACCAATCTTTCCACGACATCCATGTCCGGCCCGTCCGCGGTCATCGGCACGTTAATCATCTCGATGCCAAAATGTTCGGTAATGGCAAAGTGCCTGTCATACCCCGGAACCGGACAGAGGAACTTCACCGTGTCGAGCTTCGCCCATGGCGTGCCGCCCATGACCCCGTGCGTCATCGAACGGGCAATCTGGTCGTACATTACGTTCAAACTGGAATTGCCGTATATGATAATGTTATCCTTCGGAACCTCCATCATGTCGGCCAAAAGCTGCTTCGCCTCAGTAATGCCATCGAGCACGCCATAATTCCGGCAATCCACGCCCTCCGTGCACACCAGCTCGGATTGACTGCCCAGAACGTCCATCAGCCCCATCGACAAGTTCAACTGCTCCGTTGAAGGCTTCCCCCGCGACATGTCCAGTTTCAGCCCCTTGTCCTCGACCTCTTCAAATTCTTTCTCAAGCCCCTCCTTCAATTCCAGCAACTCTTCCACACTCAAATCCTTGTACGCCGCCATGTCCATCTCCTCCGTTTCATGTCACGTATCCATTTCGACACGCCTGACGCCATGAACGTCAGGCCGTCACTTGCTATCCTACCTGATTTTTGACTTTTCGTCAACCTTTTCTTGCAAAAAATAGGCAATTTATGTGAATTTCTCTATTATTCCCATTTGGATTTGAAATATTCGCGACATGTTTATTCATTTTTAAGGGCGGCAGTCTGAATCGACTGCCGCCCCCCGAATCAAAAAGGCAAGGCCTTACTTGAACTTCACCGCCGTGCCATACACGATGACTTCCGCCGCCCCTTGCATCAGAGATGACGAGCCATAACGGATATTGATTATGGCATCCGCGCCCAGGCCTTCCGCCTCGTCCACCATTCGCTTGGTGGCAATCTGCCGGGACTCGTTTAGCATTTCCGTGTAACCCGTCAGTTCCCCGCCGACCAGCGTCTTCATACCCGCCATGAAATCCTTTCCCAGGTTCTTCGTCATCACGACGGTTCCTTTCACGATATCCAACGCCTCGATTTCTTGCCCTGGCACATAATTAATATTTAGAAGCTTCATAGATTTCTCCTCCCTCGATTTCCTTCATTCTTTCTCTCATCACCATGATGGTTGCCACGATAACCGCCGCCAGCGGTAAGCTGAACACCAAAAACATGAACACCGGCATCGGATCTTCGGAAATCCCCCACGTGCAATACGCGAACAAGGCAATCATCAACCCCATGAACACGATCATGACGCTTCCCGCCATGATGGAATTCCTTTTCCTTGATTTTTTGTCCATCCTTTTCGCATCCACGAACATCACGCCTCCTTTCTCCATCTGCTCCATTTTTTGCAGATACACGTCCGCGTCCATGGTTGGAAATTGTTCGTCAGCCTCCATCATCACGTTGCAAAATTCTTTCATCTTGGCGAGATTTTTTTCCTCCCGCTCCAGCGTGATGACGTGCCGTCCAAGACAGTCCTCCAAGGGGAGCTGGCCATTTTGCATCCGACGAATCTCGCTAATGGGAACGTTCAGTTTCCGCAATAATTTAATTTTCTGCAAAGCCTTGACATCCTCGTCCGAATATTCCCGGTAACGGTTCGCCTCGTTGCGGGCGGGATTTAAAAGCCCCTGCTCCTCATAAAAGCGAATATTCTTCTTCGTGATGTCCACCAGCCGTTCCACTTCATTGATACGCATCGCCATACCTCCCGCTTACCGCCATGCCGTTGCCAGACAAGCCCCACCGACCACGGATAACGGCTCCCACTTCGTACTTTGTATGTATCTTTATTCTTTTATACACGTTCCACAAGGGGGAAAGTCAACTGTTTTATGGAAATTTGACAAAAAACCATATTGCCACGCTGCCATGTCCATATAGCTTTCACGGCCACTAGAACAAAAAACCTCATTCCTTCGTTTGCCGTTCGGATATCAACTCCCCATCCTCGTCATATTCATACACGGTATAGTCCCTCAATTTTCCATTGCCCCGATAGCAACTGTCCTTGACGCAATTTCCATTTTCATCATATTCATAGACATGATAGGAAACCAGCGTCCCGTCCTCCGTATAATGGTTTTGCCTTGTCCGGTTCCCATCCCCGTCATATTCATAGGTATAATATACGTCCAAGTCTCCCTCCGCGAGATATTGGCTGCTTTTTACCAAATGCCCCTTCCCGTCATATTCGTCCACATCGTAATAGACAAAATTGCCGTCCGTGTCATATACGTTTCTCTTCACCCGATTTCCATCCTCATCGAACTCATAAGTTTCCTTCATGAGCTTTCCATTTTGGGTTTCCCATCCGTACGCCTGGGTTTTCCTTCCCTCCCCGTCATAAACCTCGTCTCCTTTTCCTATCCGCTTTCCCGAAGCGTCATAAGCGATGATTTGCGTCCTCCGCCCTAGTTCGTCATAGTAATAGTCATGTCTCCAGGCCAGGTCGCCATCCCGATAGAAGTCGCGCCTTCTCATGCGATGCTGGGAGTCCGTAAACTCCCCTCCTTCCATCTCCTCGATTTTCTTTTTGATCTTCTCACCGTCTTTTACTTTTTCCAAGCCATCTTCCAGGATTTCCACTGCCTCGCCGTACTCGCCCTGGCGAATCTTCAAGTCGGCCAGTCCCAGGTAGCCTTGCGGATTTTTCTTGTCCAATTCCAACGCCTTCTCGTAGTCCAGGCGCGCCAATTCCATGTTTTCCTCCGTCTCGCCATCACAAACACGGGCGTTTCCGCGCAAGACATAGGCTTCCGATGATCCATCCCTGGGAATTTGTACGCCGATGGCATCGTTTATCTTATTGCGAAGACCATTGTCCACCAGCAGTTCTTCCAAAACATATGACGGAATCCCAGATACCTCCAGCCTTTCCTTGGTAATGTCGTACTTTGCGGCTTCCCCTTTTGAATGGAGGCGCACTTCTGCCTTTTTCCACCTTGAAACCTGCTCCACCCCGCCTTCGCCGGATTCCGGATCCGTCACGCCGCATTCCACGGTTCCCTCCAAGACAAAAATGTCCACATGCTTCTCATTGGCGACATCCACCCACCCGCAGGCCTCCCGGATGCCGACCGTCATCGCGGAAGTACGAATTTCAAACGTCTCGTCGTCCCCTAAAGGCTTCGCGACATAAAAAAACACACCTCCGGAATTTACGACGACCTTCAGGTCCTTCCCGTCCTTTTGAATCTCGATTTCACTCTCCTCGTCCGTCTTCACCAGCTTCACGCCGCCCAAGGTCATCCAGGCATGGCTTTCTTTCCCCGTGTCCACACGGTAACCATCGGAAAGCTCCATGTCCTCTCCCGGCGAAACGTCTCTTCCTCCCCCGTCCGAGACTTCCACCGCCCCTTCCGTCTTTGTAAGACGCATCGCAAAAGCCTTCCCGTCCCCGCAGCCGCTACCAAGCGCACAAACCAGAGTCGTCATCAACAAAAGTACCACCCATTTTCTACGTTTCATCATCTACCTTCTCCTCCCGCTCATCGCCGTGTCTTGTCCATGATATTCCATGTATTGACATGTAGGCATACTTATATAACCTTTTTACCCCGGTATCATCATTATATCAACTTTCACGACGATTTCAATCCGTAATTCGCAAAAAACACTTCTAAAATTCTAAACTGTCCGCATTTAAAAGAAAGTACTTCATCCCCATGATCAAAAATCCTTCTTCATTTCTCCATGGTCGCATCGTTTTGTCCACTATGGCAATCTTCTTAAAGGAATCAGTAGTTCAAATAGCAAAAAAGATTTCCCACATCTTCTGATTCCCATAATTACTTTTATCATGCCGTTATCTTTTCTTGTTTTTAACTGCTCCATATATGCATCTCTTTTAATTTCCATTGTTTCTTTCTCTATTTACGTGCAACGCACGCTCCCCTTGTATCTGGTTTTTATAACTACGTTTTGAAATATTCGCTCGTAAAACAGTTGCGTTTTCCACAGAAACGTAGTATTCTATATAGTAATATGAAGTACTTTGTACATCCATTCTTTTTTAACCAGGAATGTATCGGCTACAAAGTCCAGACCGATTCTCATTCACGGGAATCGAACTACAGTTACTATTCACGGCCTACGGCCGCGATAGCAAC
>Ga0209064_1003909_pt1 | contig 11988 bp, 9 predicted proteins | sample Inofromicrocosms_FD_187498 | JGI IMG/M metagenome (GOLD analysis project Ga0209064, IMG submission 187498) | Mouse cecum microbial communities from Vienna, Austria - Inoculum for glucosamine and mucus D2O microcosms (SPAdes) (version 2) | ecosystem: Host-associated > Mammals > Digestive system >... | reverse complement strand
ATTGACCGCCACCTGCGTGCGGCTTTCGTTGGCCGGTGTAACCTCGGCGCCCTGCCGCTTGGCACGGTCGGGATTCCACTTGAAGAAGTCCATCTTGCCCAGCGCGAAGTTGGGCTTGACCCATGCCTTGAACGGTTCCCGCTGTCCGTCTTTCTCCATGCCCTTGATGTAGAATGCCTTGACCTCCGCGCGTTTGGAGGGGTCTTTGACGGCCTCCGACCATTGTTTGTAAGCCTCGTCGGGAACGGCGGCTTTGAGGATCATGTGGTGGATCGTGAGCTCGGGAGCCTTGCCCATGCCTTTCGCTTCCCGTTCGCCACGCGCGGCGCGCTGCTGCGTATGGATGGCCCGGTTCTCAGCCTGATAGCGTTTACGATCCAGTCCGTCGTAGGAGAATTCAAAGTTGCGCTCGGCGGCGTCGATCTGAATATAGGCGTCCCGCTTGTATCCGGCGCGGGTGGTATAGCCCTCCAACAGCACCTTGCCACCGCTGTAAAAGTCCATCCGCTTGCCCTCGGAGAGCTCGGCATTTTTGATGACGGCACGTTTTTCCAGCAGTTCGACGGGTAAATATTCCAGCGTATTCGTCCATTTGTCGCGCGACACGAAACAAGGGGTCAGCTTCCCCGGCTCCAGTTCGAGGTCGATGATCTTACCGGCATGACGGCCGTTCGTGAGGTTGTTCTTCACCTCGTCGTCGAGCAGCACGCCGTGGAAAGGAGCGTCGAGGTCGGGTTTCTCCTGCCAGTAATGAGGAATGACTTTGAGCGAGCCGTCGGCCTGCTCTGCGAGCGAGACGCGTCCTTTGGTGGCGACACGCAGGCCATTTCCTAATTCGGGATTCATCTCGATAAGGCCGTTGGATTTATGGCCGTAGGACATGGCCCGCAGGTGCGGTTCGAGGTCTTCCATGCGAATACCTTTCTTGACCAGATCGTCGAGGTCGATTTTCGAGGTGTCCAGCGGCTCGAATCTTTGCTCCTGCATCAGCGAGGCGGGATCGACACGGTAGTTCTCCAGAATCTCCGGGTCGAAGTCGATTTGGAAAAGCCTGTCGAACGCACTTTGGGTCATGATGAAAATGCCCGTGTGCGAGGGATTCTCTGCCTCCTGCATGAACTTCTTGAAGAAAGTTTCGAGTGCCGCATCCTGCGTGTTCACGTTGAGCAGGTTCGACATGTTTTGTTGCGTAGGTTCGACCGTGTGGAGATTACCCACCGAATCCACTCCCGTGACGGCTCGGATGCGTCCGTCACCGGCCTCTTGAACGAGCATGACTTGCTTGGCATCGTTCGTTTGTTTTTCGTCCATAATTACGATGATTTTAAGTTGCACCAATAGCGATGCGAGGACGAAAATAGGGATAAGAATCTGATTGAAAAAGAGTTGAACGACCTATGGAAGTATGAGGCAGCGAAATGGAAGTGTGTGGCGTTGAGATGTTGAAATTGAACGAACTTCGAAAAAAAATATGTATTTTTGTTATTACTATATTATCAGCGCAATGTGCCGGCATATGGATCAAGGATATTATAACACTAATTATAGGGATATTACATCAGTTGATATAATATTCTCCTTGTGGATGTTATATGTTATATCGAGATGTTGCTTCCCCTCATTCGAATGCTGCGGCTTATATCCGTATTGCTGTATAGCCCTATGTTATTTATTGATGCGTCGTTTCAGAGTCTACTCGACTATCGTATTTGCCGGAATAATGTGCATCGGAATGTGGCAGGCAGCACTGGCAATAGGGCAGCATTTTGATCGACTGAATAGCAGCCATCGGTTATTCGACATTACCGGCTCGTTCGGTAATCCGGGACAATTGGGCGGTTTTCTGGCAATAAGCATTATTGCTACGATTTGCATGTGGAGCCGCTTCCTGAAGTGCCGATATGCCGCATGGTTTTTTATACCTGCCGCGATTCAGGGTTATGCGCTTGTGCTGTCGGATTCACGGGCCGGATGGCTGAGCGCCATGTGCGGAGCAATAGCGTTGTGGATATTGAAAAGGAGGAAAACGAGATTGAACAGAAATCGGTTGATTCTGCTATTTGTTACGTTAATAATTGTTATCGGAGGACTGTACAAATATAAACCGCAATCTGCAGATGGCCGTCTTTTGGTATGGCGGGTTACTGCGGATATGATTGCAGACAAGCCTATTCTGGGGCACGGCATCGGCGGATTCAATAAAAATTACATGTTTTATCAGGCGGATTATTTTACGGAGCATCCGGAATCCGCTTATTCGCAATACTCCGATAATATTGCCTATCCATACAACGAGTTCCTGCATGTATTGGCAGATCAGGGTATTATAGGGCTGGTTTTGATATTGGGGCTGCTTGTCGCCGTATTGAAGACGCCGGCAAATAATAACGAATATAAGGCTGCAATAATCGGATATATCGTATTCGCTCAATTCTCTTATCCTTCGTATGTCCCCGGCCTTTTGGTATTGTTTCCGATACTGATTGCGTCGATTCAAAGCAAACCTTCGGTTGTTAGCATTCCCCGCTGTATACATTGGGGTTCAGTCGTTTTCTCGATTATCCTGTTCGTATATGTCGGAATGGAATATTCGTTCCGAAAAGAGTGCCGCGAAACAATTCCGCAGCTGTTCTCCGCAAATCCTTCGAAAGCGGCTCATGCCAGACAATTCGCCGAGGACCATTATCATCGCCTGTCGGGCTACCCGCGCATGGCCGATGTCTACGGTCAATACGTCTATGCCGAGGGCGATCCGAAACGTGCGATGATCGTGCTGAAAGACCTTGAACGAATCGTACCTACGTCGGAATTGTTTTGCGATTTGGGAGATTTATATAAGGCAGAGAAAGATTGGAATCGGGCTCTTGCCTGCTATCGGACGGCGTATGCGATGATTCCCCGCCGATTGACTCCGGTCTATAAGCTGTTCGAGACCTATCGCGACTCGGGAGATACGATTTCAGCCCGGGAGCAGGCCCTGAAAGCGCTGTCGGTTCCGGTTCGGACGGAGGGCACGCGGACCTTGAGGATAAAAGCGGAGATGAAGCGATATTTGGCAGCAACAAACTAAACGAAAAGACAGCCCACGAAGGCTGTCTTTTCCCGCAATCAGATCTCTACGATCCGCCAGCCGGTGACGATGTAATTCCCGTTATAAATGGGCCCTGTGTAGTTCTGCTGGTACAGCATCTTGAACATGGCGGCCCGATCGTCGGGCAGCGGCGTACTTGGCGGGTTCTCCATCCTGATAAAATTGGATGCCCGATGACAGATCGGAACATACAGCAGTTCTCCACGGGTCGGTACGGGGACGGAGAGAAGCTGCCGCCCGTCGCAGTATATCTCCATGCGGTAGCCTTTGCCGAATTTGGCTTTCAGTTCGCCCAACTGCTGCTCCAGCACGCCTCCGCCAGTCCCCGTCCGGAAGACAATCCGACGGGTGCAGCCTTTCGGCGAATCGGCATCGCGCATCAGACGTCCCTCGGGCGTCCGCAACCGAATATCCAGTGTCAGCGGAATGTCGTCCAATAGACTGCGATAGATCATCTTCTGCTTCAGGATCTTTACCTCGCGGCCGACGATCTCGTCGCCGTAATCGTTGACAAAACCGCCTTTGTCGTTCATGTTGGCGAACTGCACCTCCTCGATGAACAGAGGCGGAACGGTCATAACGGGCAGGGCCTCTCCGGATCGGGGAACGAAGCGAATCCGGTTGGTTCCCGTAAGGAGCTCCACCGCGTAAACGCCCTTTTCGATATCCTTGAACAGCACGACCGAATATTTCGAATCGATCAGCGTGGCCGAACAGCCGTAAACCGGGACCCGGACCCGCTTTTTTCGCTCCGTCCCGTAAGTCTCCTGCCAATCGCCCGAGCCCGATAATCTGTAGGAGGTAACTCCTTTCAGCCGCAGACGACGATTATCAGGCATCAGCACGATGCCGTCGGGGTGTTCCGAATCGAGCACGATCGAACAACCCTCCGTATAGCGTTCGTCCGGCAACTGACTGCTCTCGAAATGGTAGACTGCCCGGCTATAGGCAGACCCGGATAGAAACATCAAAAGTAAAACGGCGAAATATTTCATAATTCTGTTAAAAATAGAAATATACATATTTCCTACAAGTTGGGCAATATAACACGGCATTATCAATCTCATCCAGTAACATTGATCCAATATATGTCCCACACGCAGCATGACGTAAGTAAACAATAATGTCCGGATCGTAGCCATCCGTATCATCACTGGAATCATCGGATATATCCGGTATTACGTCCGGATTGCAATCTGGGTAATTTTCATAAAACCACTGTTCATTCGTCAAGCCGTCGGCCCCCACCAAATCCGAGCCCGTTCCAGGGTCCGTTTCAGGATTAGTTTCAGGATCAGGCTCTTCATCCTCAGGGTTATAATTGCCATCATCATCAAAATGTGGGTCGTAATAGTCGTCCCAATCGTCATATTCACCCCAAGATCTTGTGTCGACCTTCTTCTCGAACTTTATAATTTTTATAACTCCTATTGAATGCAGTATTTCCCATAACTTCATGCCCTTATTTTGTAGGATCGTTTTACCATGTTTAATCCGTTCTACAGATGTTAATTTACCCAATAGATTATAATTACATACAATTCCAGAAAAATTCTGTTCATATGGAATAAAATCATTAACGCGAGAAATCAAAGAAGTTTGTCCTTCAGGAATAACAATCTTTAAAAGAATTTGAATAGGAGCATTTTCGCAAACTTCAAATGCTATAAATTGATTAACTTTTGATATAAATACCTCGCTCTTTACTCCAGTAAAATTGGCTCCAATTACACCATTACGACAGTTGGAATTCACTGGGCAAAGAATAAGAATGTCCTTGCCCTTTTGTTGTCTTGTTGCATGCGCCCAATCTGGAATATAGTCTATTGGAAAGAGTTTATCCTGATGCTTTATTTCACAATCACTTATATAATTTTGGAATATTGATTCGAATACTTCTTTTGCATTCTCAATTGAAAATGTTGTTTCAGATTCTTGTAATGATTGTGACTGTACTGATGTTTCATCATTACATGCATATAATGATATTAGTACAAATATTATTATTTGTACTTTCAACAGAAAATATTTCATATTGCAATATTTTAACATTAATACATTTACTCGCTTTCAATAATTTTCCAGCCGATGATGTTGACGCTGGAATCTTCCGATATTCGCCCCGTGTAGTTTTTCAGATAGAGCTCTTTCATTTTCTCTTCCCGCTGCTGTTCCGACAATGCGAGCAGCCACCGGGGCTCCCACACCTTGCCGACAGCATCCGTGATCGGCACATACCTCAATCTGCCGCGTGCCGGAACGGGGATGGAAATCAGCTTTTCGCCACCGCACACGATCTCCATCCGGCAGCCTTTCCCGAAACAGGCCTTCAGCCGGCCGAGGTACTGCTCCGTTTCGGCCGCACGTTCCGAGCCGGTGCGGAACACAGCGCGGCACGTACAATCCGCAGGCGACTGCGCATCGCGCATCAGAACGCCCTGCGCATCCGTGATCCGGATGTCGAGCGTTACCGGAATATCCGGCGTAAGGGTCCGGTAGACGATTTTCCAGGCCAGATAAACGATGTCATCCCGTTCGATGCGGCTCCCGTAATCGTTGATCTTTCTTCCGCGCCTGTTTTCGTTGGCGAACAGCACCTGTCCGATGAAGAGGGGCGGCAGCTTCGTGACGCTCACCGCCTTGCCGTCGTTCGGCTCGAACCGGATCCGGTTGTTCTTTTTCCGGAGCTCGATCGCGGAGATACCTCGATCCAGACTCTTTTCGAAAGCTACGGTCACGCTCTTGGCTGCGGTCGCATAGGTCTCGATCCACGTTCCGTCGTCCGACAGCTCGGAGGAGAGGACCCCGGCCAGGTCCAGATGCTTATGGAGCGGAAAGAGGTAAAGGCGGGCAGGAGATTCGCCCTCGAACTCCACCACGGCATCCGGACCGAACTGGCTGTCCGATACCACACTGCTCTCGAAATGGTAGACCGCCCGCCCATAGCTCGGCAGCGCCACGAGGCATATCAGCGGAATAAGAAGGTAAAAGCGTTTCATAACTATTTGGCTTTTCGTCTATTCTGCTCTGCCCGAAGATAATCTGAGTGCCACTTTTCGAATTGCTCCGCAGAAAGGATTTTTTGCATTTGTTCAATTTTCCACTCTTTGACAGCCTGAATCTTCGTCTTTTTCTCCGCGGCAGAAATCGCACTCTTCTTAATCGTATAAATATCGACGGCCTTTTTGTTTTCGATTCGTTTGTACTGCTCGAACTGCTCGTCGGTAAATCGGTATTTGTTTTTGTATTTGCGTTCCAATTCCGTATTTTTGAATGCGATCCACTCGGCAAATTTTTCATCGCCGATCAAACGTTTTACATCAGCACGATAATTCTTCTCCAAGATTTCGCTTTGACTTTTTTGTTCCCTGGCCGGCAGATCCCGATCCGTCAATTCTTTCCGTTTCGCTTCGTAATCCGCCTTCAATGCTCCCATTTGAATGGCTTTTGTTTTGGACAGTTTCAACCGGGCGATTTCACCGGATCGGGCAGCCTTGAATGCTTCGGGGTCGAACTTCGCACGTTGTTCGGGCGAAAGTATTCCGGCGACCTTCCGATAATATTCGTCCGTTATGATCTCTCGTTCTTCTCGATACCTCTGTTCCGACAGATTACGTGCCTTCAGGGCTTCTATCCGGTCCGTCCTTTCGCGGGAAAATACTTGAATGGATTGAGCTTGATCCGCTGTCAATCCGTACTCTTTCATCAACTCTTGCCGCTGCTTTTCGTTGGCGGCATATTCAGATTGCGCATGAACCCGGCTGCTGCCGATCATTCCGAAAAAGACGAACAATAAATAAATTTTAATCTTCATAGCTAAATAGTTTTAAGTTATGTTAATGTTTGTTTTACCACCAGATTTGAATTCCGTTTTCATAAGTAAACGGGCGCTCCTCCCGGCCCCGAGTCAAGTCGCGCAGCCACAATAAAGCTCCTTTCGGAACATTCGTATATTCCAGTGTGCAATCCGAAGCCGTCTGCCTGCCTAAACTGATCCAACGGTCCTTCCAATAGAACAGTTCGTATTCGTCCCCGGGCGAGATCTCGTTGTCGTCATTCCGGGGACAAAACCCGATTCGGGAGATCGGAACGGGTTTGCCGAAATCCAAACCGACCCATAAATCGAGGCCTCCGGGCAATTCGAAATACGTCAGGGGGTCGCCGTCGAAAACATTCGGCAATGAAGCCTCCGACATCAATATTTCCGGTGCGATTGTTTCACCGGAAAGATTCCGGCCGGATGAATCCTTCGCCTGCAATTCGCCGATGCTGAACAGTCCGCGCGGTTTCCGATAGCGTAAATACCGATAGGCCTTTTTCGTTTGAAGTTCGACAGACTGCATCCTGCTCAGAGGCGTGTCCGCAATCTGGAATACCGGAACGGCATCGGAAAAATCCGGTCTGTTCGCGCATTCGAAAATCCCGTCGACCATCGAATCGGCAAACCTTATCACCCGAATCAAACGGGGGTATTTGCGGGTTAACCGGACCGTCTCCTGTTCTTCGGATGCCGCAAGAAGCCTCTGCCCCTCATCCGAGACGATGACAGGCCGGCCGCACGGTATGACCCCTTTGTCCGTATAAACCGAAGGTAAATATACGATACCGTTTCCGATGTTTTCTCCTTTAGCGGATTCGAATCCGTTCATATTCGAACCGTCGCCGACGTTTTCGAACAACGTATTTTTCCCTCTGTTTTCCGTATACGCGACCGGAATCCACCCATGCGGGTGAAAAACGGAAAGATAGGTTATTTTGTTCCCGATAGTTTCCGGTACGGCGATTCCGACCTGTTGTTTCCCTATCCGATGGCAGGCCGTTACATCCATTATTCTGAAATCCTGAAAAAGAGAGGGGAGCTCTTCCGTTTTCCTATATTTATAGAGAGGCGTATTCATTTGCAGGGAGTACATCCTCCGATAAATCTTAGGAGCTTTCTGCGACAACAGGGCATTGTCTCCGTTATCGTTGACATCCTGGAAAACGGCGACCGAATCATCGGGCAGAATAACGCTGCAAAACGAGTGTCCGTTATTATTGCTGCCCCAATTGGGTACGAACTCGAAAGCGGCGGGAATCCCCATGGACCGCATCGCCATCGCGGCCAAAATAGCCCGGTCGTCGCATTTCCCGAATCGGCCTGAAATCGTGGCACTATATCCCATTGTCGGGTTTTTCCATGCGGACGGATCCGTATTTATGGTGATTTTCCGATTGATTTTTGCCGCTACCGTCAGCATCCGGTCGCTGTCGCTTCGCTCGATAGCGAGTTTGTCGGGAATATCTTCTCTCCAGTAGTATTCTACGGGTTCCGACGCTATTCGCGGGGGCAATACGTATTCCAGAAAGTAACGGTCTTTGTACGAATCCTTCCACGGACAACGCTGCCAGGTTTCGCATGCGAGCGATAACGTCGATTGCAGCGAATCCGGATGAATCGTTTTGTCATTTTTTAGAAAATCGTATCCTGCATTCCGAATGTCGGGAGTTCCGCACGCCGCAGCGAATAGGATCAGCAGCGAAACGGGTATATGATTTTTCATAAAAAACAGCTTTTATGCAAATATAATAAAAATTTGCGAAAATATTCGTATATTTGTCAAAAGCAAACAGCTACACAATAATATTTATGAAAATAGTCATTAAATTATTCGGGATTGTATTGCTTATGCTCGTCTCGTGCACGAGAGATCCTGCCGATACGAGGCCCCGGAACGAAGCTCCCGGAGCATTATCCGTAGAGGAAGCTCGACGGTTCTTCGAGGATCGGGCCGAACGCACTTTCCAGTTGACCCGCACCGGCATACATCCAAGAGGCTTCAGGGGCCTGAATCCCGGCGAGTTTACTCCGAATTGGGAGAAAGCGCTCTCCTCGCAATATCGGAAGTTGGCCAGCATCGACGTCCCGATTGCATCCGAGTGTCGGTTTCAGGCGGTCAGAAGCAGATTCCGAAACGGGGAAGCCGAAATTTTCCGGGTGGATATTACCCAAAAGCTCGTAGTCGTCAAGGATTTGGCTACGGATAGTCTGGGTTGCTATATCCTGACATTGATTCCTGATCCGTATTATGCGGCCCGACACAAGAAGACGGATCTGTGCGAGGAGTTTCTGAATGCCGGCGATAAAGGCGAGTTCAGCGGTGTCGCGATTTATACCGAACCCACGTCGGGGATTCTGATACGGGTGAGCAGATACCGGAACGGACTGAAAACGGCCGGTGTTTATGTCCCGGGACCGCCCTCGGAAAGAAAGGAAAGAATCCGCCTGGCAAAGAAACTGATCGGCAGCGTCCGCATCGGTCGAACCGTTTCCGTCTCCACCCGCAGCTGGGGCGAAGATGACTGGTGGTGGGATGACGACGATTACGACGATGATTATGACAACGACGATGACGATTACGACGATAACGATATATCGGATAGTTGGACCGACTTAGGTCTCGGGCTTTTCGAGGATGGTTGTTATCATCAAACATGGTTGGATGAAGATGGTTTCGGTTATTGGGTCGATTATGATGACGATGGTCACCCTGATAGATATATTCATCTTTTGGATCCGGATCCGGATGATCCAACAAATGATCCGCCCTACGAGCCGGATGATGATTTTTGTCCGTTTTGCGGGGGTAGCCCTTGCAGCTGTTCTGATCCATGTCCCATATGTGGTAGCGACCCGTGTTCTTGTCCTGAAGATGATTCAAGTTTCAACGAAACAGATAATAACTGCGCACAATGTGGAAATAATCCATGTACTTGCAATCAAGATACTCATAAAACAACAGCGGGGAAGCTTACTTCGGCAGCCAAAAAAGGAGTTGAAATTGTTACCGCTAAATATGGCACGGTTAAAGCATATTGCAATCAAGGGGTAAGAGAAGCTTTCCATGCTGCTTTCAATAAAGAATTACCCAATGTAAATGCCAATGAACTAATTAAGCATATGAAAAATAGTTCGGAGTGGGGAAAGCTCAATGTCAGCATGTCAGAGATTCAGAACTTAGCCAATCAAGGTCATTTTATTGTCGCCAGTTGGGTCAATACTTCCGGTGGAAGTGGTCATGTGGCGTTGGTGGTGCCCGGAGAAATGCAAGGAGGAACATGGTGTGGAGAATGGATAGCTTTACCTGTTGTAATGGATACGGGAGCTGAGTGTCGCGAGGAATCACAAAAACTTAGCAAAAGTTTCGGAACGAATAAACATAGTCAAGTCGAATTTTATATATACGAATAATATGAGAATTTTAATAATTATCGCCTCGCTGCTTCTCGGTTCGACAGTCCAAGCGCAGACAGGAACACCTGTATTTGAGGTCGGTGCCAATGGAACGATAGCAACGAATCCAGCCTTGATTGAACCGTTTTATGATATACCCAAAATAAAGACCTTATCATACATATCGAATAATCCTGTCCGAATATCAGTTGGAAAAAAGGATTACGATATAAAGACGGGCTGTTTAGAACAGTGGGATGATTTTGGCTACACGTTCAATGTTATTACAATTTATTCCGGAGTCCAAAAAATATTCGAGTTAAGACAACCGGATAATTGGAGATATACTTACGGAATACCAAGAAAAGTTAGTTATCGACAATACACCGATAATCAATATTTCATTCCGATCGCTTTATCGGAGAAAGCTGTCGCTTTAGCTTTTGTGGGTTGGCCGTATGGAGGCGACACGTCCTATCTGACGATTATCGCATTGACCGGTAGCGATGCGAAACTGGTGTTCAACAAACATATGAACATCAATGCGATTATTCGCTCCGGCAATTCATACTCCTTGGAACTTCAAGCCAATATCGTAGAATACGGTGAAGACGGTAAACCGTTCGATACTCCGAATAACGTCCCGGATATACATTACCTCGAAGTGAAAGACGGATTGTTGTATTTCAGATAGAAAATATCGAGTTTGTAAAATCAGGGGCTGGCCGACAAATAAAAGTCGGCCAGCCCTTTTCTCCGGATTATTGTTCCGGCAGCAGTTTACACACATACGACCCGACACCCACTGCGAACGCGGCGCGAGCATCTTCGCACTGAACACGCATTCCGAACGTCCGACAGTCAAGCGACCCATGACGGGACAACGACCCTCGGCATTCGTTTCGTTCACGTTCGTGCACCTTTTCTCGCCTCGGCATAGTGCGAACGAGTTCGCCTCTGCCCTCGGCTTGCCGAAAACGTTCGTTTTGAGGTAGAACGCAACCTTTACATCCTCTTGATTCATAACTCTATTAACCGTTTACAAAATTAACTGATATAGAGTTATTTGAAGCCGTGAAGAACAAAGCGGAACATAGAATAAGATACTATGCCATCACCTCCGGAGCCGTCTTTTCGCGAAACTCCGCGAAAAACGACTACCTTTGTCGTGAACTCTTGCGAGAAAACCGGCGTTCCTTGAAGTGCAGAACCGTTTTCCAAGAGCGAAAACAAGGTTTTGCGATCTCCTTACCGACCCGAAAAAGGCAGCGGATAAGTAACGAAAACCTCGCTCAACTCCTCGAAATCCTGCTTTTCAGCCTTTTCGCAACTCGACGAGAATCAACGGGTAACATTTCAGCCAATCAAACACTTAACCTTATTCCTCTCAATAACCTTACTTTATCCGAAATTCTTCGTATATTTGTCAAAAGCAAACGGCCACATGTAGTATTTATGAAAATAGTCATTAGATTATTCGGGATTGTACTGCTTATGCTCGCCTCGTGCACGAGAGATCCTGCCGATACGGGGCCCCGGAACGAAGCTCCCGGAGCATTATCCGTAGAGGAAGCTCGACGGTTTTTCGAGGATCGGGCCGACCGCTATTTCCAGTTGACCCGCACCGGCATACATCCAAGAGGCTTCAGGGGCCTGAATCCCGGCGAGTTTACTCCGAATTGGG
>Ga0209064_1003906_pt1 | contig 11991 bp, 14 predicted proteins | sample Inofromicrocosms_FD_187498 | JGI IMG/M metagenome (GOLD analysis project Ga0209064, IMG submission 187498) | Mouse cecum microbial communities from Vienna, Austria - Inoculum for glucosamine and mucus D2O microcosms (SPAdes) (version 2) | ecosystem: Host-associated > Mammals > Digestive system >... | reverse complement strand
AGATTCCGCATATCAAGTATGACGACAAGCAGAATGATCTGACTTATGCGTTTGGTACGACGAAGGAGTCTATAGATATCGCCAGGGAGGCGTTCCGGCAGGTTAAGAACTTGACGATCAAGCTGGCGGAGGTTGAGAATGCGGCGTACCGGCTTGCGGCGAATATCAAGAAGACGCAGAAGCGGGCGAATGCGCTTAAGAATATCACGATTCCGATGTACAGTAATCTGGTGTATACGATCAATAATGCATTGGAGGAGAAGGAACGAGAAGAATTCACGAGGCTTAAGGTTATTAAGCGGATGCAGGGGAAATAAGCGGTATACGTGAGTGGCAAGGTTATGTGAGATATGGTTGTGAGAATAAGGTTGTAGGGAACAGGCTGTGCTCTGGTGAGGAACTGGGGGACAGCCTGTTTTTGATTGCGCAGGAAACGTGTGGGTACATATTTTTGAAGTTGACAGCCGAAGACGGGTTACGGTAAGATTGTGTTATAGAAGCCTGCCGTCTGTAGAAGCGGTTTGCTAAAGTTTCGGGAATTTATCCGGGAAGGAAGGTGAGCGTATGAAAAAAGTATTTAATGTGACTGCGGATTGTAAACCGGAGCAACATTATATGGTCAATCTTGACGAGAGGTTGTCTAAGGTAAAAGAACTGGTCGATATGGGAAAATACTTTACGATCAACAGAGCCAGACAATATGGAAAGACCACCTTGCTGCGTGCTTTGAGAAGATATCTGCAAGGTGATTATTATGTGGTATTAATGGATTTCCAGACCTTTGGAGATGCAAAGTTTAAAGATGAACATACTTTTTCGGTCTCTTTTGCCTCTTCTTTCCTGCGGCTGCTTGGAAGAAACCATCTGGCGATGTCTGAGAAGATGAAAGAAGCAATTGCGGCATTGAGAAAATGTGTCGATGACAGGCCGGAGGGGTTCGAGCAGAAAGAGCTGTTTGAAAATCTTGGTGATATCTGTGATGCATCGGATAAACAGATTGTGCTGATGATAGATGAGGCGGACAGTGCGTCTAACAATCAGGTTTTCCTGGATTTTCTGTCGCAGCTCCGTGCCGGCTATATCGACAGGGATATCCAGCCAACGTTTTGGTCAGTCATTCTGGCGGGTGTGTACGATGTGAAGAATCTGAAAAGGAAGCTTCGTCCGGAAGACGGTCACAGAGCGAACAGCCCCTGGAACATTGCGGCAGATTTTAATGTGAAAATGAGCTTCTCTAAGGAGGATATTAAGGGAATGCTGGAGGAATATGCGGCGGACCGTCATATAGATCTGAATCTGAATGAGATTGCCGGATTGATCTGTGATTATACTTCTGGTTATCCGTTCCTGGTGTCGAAGCTGTGCAAAATGATGGATGAAGAGATTCCGGGATCAATAAAATCATATTCCGGAAACGAAGCCTGGACAAAGGAGGGTGTCCGTGAAGCGGTCCGGATTATCTTATCCGAGAAAAATACCCTGTTTGAATCTATGATTGGTAAATTGAATGATTATCCGGAATTAAATGAGATGCTCAAAGAATTGCTGTTTACCGGGAAGAGTATTGCATATAATGCAGACGATCCGGCGGTTGATATGGCAGAAATGTTCGGGTTTATCAGAAATCATCAGGGAGTGATCGCGGTGGCAAACCGGATCTTTGAGACAAGGCTTTATAATCTTTATCTGTCGACGGCAAAGATGCAGGGGCTTGATATCTATAAGGCGTCTCTTCAGGATAAGAATCAGTTTATTGTCGATGGACATCTGAATATGCGCCGGATTCTGGAACGGTTTGTGGTTCATTTTAATGACCTTTATCATGACAGCGCAGAACCATTTGTTGAAGAAGAGGGAAGAAAATATTTTCTTCTTTATCTCAGGCCGATTATCAATGGAACGGGAAATTATTATATTGAGTCGCGGACCAGGAACTTAAGACGTACCGATGTAATCGTGGATTACAACGGGGAGCAGTATGTGGTCGAGATGAAAATATGGAGGGGGAATGAGTATCATACCCGCGGGGAAGAGCAGTTGGTTGGGTATCTGGATGATTATCATATAAAGAAAGGGTATATGATTAGTTTTAATTTTAATAAAAGGAAACAGAGCGGCGTCCGGGAGATTATTGTTGGGGATAAAGTACTTGTGGAGGTTGTTGTATAACTCTGGTATACGGTTACAGTCATGCGTTTTCGTTTTATCTAAAGATGTGCCTGTATGAAAAAAGAGAAGAATAAGGAGATGCTTCATGGATCGAGGAGAACAAATAGGGTAGATGATACCAGACGGAGCACAGGAGATGAGGCACTCGGACAATGTCGATGTTATAGTGGCTAATTTCTGGCAGATGTGGTAGACTATGAGGGTAAAAGTAACAGTAAGAAGTGAAATAGGAGGGATGATGATGTGCCAGATAGCGTTCAGCGTACCAGATGAAGTCCTTTTCGATACAAAAATGAACCGAGAACAAGCGAATCAGTTTGCAAGAAGATATGCAGCCTTGGGATTTTATAAACAAAACGGAGTATCTATAGGATACTGTTCACAAATTGCCGGAATGACAGAAGAAGAATTTATAAAATACTTAGGGCAGAATGAGATTTCCGTCTTCCAATTCGACGATAAGGAAGAATTTTTGGAGGAACTGGAACATGCGTAAAGTAATTGTCAATTCAACACCGTTGATTATTCTTTGCGGAATCGGGAAGTTGAATATACTAAAAGAAGTGTATGAGGAAATTATAATTCCATCTGCGGTATACACGGAAGTAACAGCAAAAGCCGATTCTGCGTGTATTCAGCTTCAGTCGGCAGGAGATTGGATTCGTGTAGAACAAATTAAGGATCACAGCGAGAAGAAAATGTATAAGGCAAAACTTCACAATGGAGAAGTTAGGACTATCCGTTACTGGAACATTAGGTGTTTTAGTGAAAGCAAAACGGCAAGGGATCATAAAAGAAGTACGTCCGCTTTTGTCGGAAATGAGACAAAACGGTTTTTATGTCAGCAATGCAGTTGAAGAGATGGTTTTAGAACAGGCAGGCGAATAGAAACAAAATAATATTATAATCAAAAGATATGTAAAGAAATTATTTGTCTTAGACTTATTATATGCAGAAAATAAAAATGAAATAATAAGCATATATTGTATATTCTCTTAGGGCGGACGCCTGTGTGACAGAAAAGCACGGGCGTTCGCTGTTTTATGTTCCCGGGCTGCCGTTGGATGATCCGGCGCTTAGATTCTTTGGGGTTCTTTCTATTTTTCCCAATCTGCCGGACGGTATTAGATTTTGTGAAATATAAAAAAATCCATTACGAAAATGTGTAGTTTTTCGTAATGGAAAATCTGCTGTAAATTCTTAACCATTCTAATATACTATCGACAATAAGTCAATAAACTTAATCCCATTTTTTTATTATAATTGCATAAAAAATTTTCCATGGAAATTATTACGAAAAACTACACTTTTTGATAATGGGGTTTTGGCAAAAGAATCCCGTATTTACTGGCTTTGCAGGTGCTATAGGGCCAGTAAATTGTGTCAGTTTTGGACGTAACGGCTATAAATTCCAGGTTCTCAGAGATATTTTAAGCGAAATCTTTCAGATGAGGGAATGAAGATGCCGCCAGACAAGATATGTAAGACCGTTCATCAATACAATAAAGAGCCGATTCCGGATGAGGAGATGCAAAAGCTTCTGGATATTGCGGAGGACTACCGAAAGGTTAAGAACTACGTGTATGTCCGGTTCGGCGGGATTGGAAGCCTCTCGAAGCTTTATCCGGGTTATACCGTGCAGAATGAGATGACAGCAAGCGGTTACCGGGAAACGCTTGGGCTGCCGGCGGTCTATTTCTATCTTGCCGTCTTTGACGCATTGGGAGATATCAAGAGCCAGTGGACGCGGACGAAGAGCAAGATTGTAAAGTTGGTGAACAAGAATGAGGGCTTTACAGAAGATGAGAAGCATTATCTTCGCTTCTTATTGAAAGTCAACAATGCGTTCGAAGCGGTGTCAAACCAGAAACCGGTTGAACTGACGGCAAGGATCCAGAAGCAGTATTACGAGTTGGCAAAGCAGGTGGATACAGACAGGCTGAACCGCTATCTGTGCAGGCAGATACGGAAAAACCATGTGAAGCTGCATACGGACGCGGCAGATGTATTTGCCATAACAGAGAGGGCATACCGTTATGCGGATCATGGGATCTACATTTCCATCAAGGAGAAGCGAAAGCGGGTCTTTATACCGCTGACGGATCATAACCAGTACAAATGCCAGCTGCGTATGAAACTTTATCCAGAGGAGAACCGTGTCGAGATTAAGGTTCCGGTAAATGTCACTGTTCACAGGCATGAGGATTATCAGAGTGAGGTTGGCTTGGCCGTGGGGCTTTATACGATGATGACGACGGATGAAGGGCATCGGTATGGAGAAGAACTGGGGAGATACCAGTTGGAGTATTCGGAATGGATTCGGGTGCAGACCAATAGATACAGGCGGAATAGAGAGGATAATCCGGGGCGTAAGAAATATCACGCGAAGAAACGGAGGCTGGAGGAACAGCTGCACAGTTATATTAATCAGGAACTGAACCGGTTCTTAAGAGATGAGAAGCCGAAGGTGGTTTATATTGTGAAACTTCCGAAACCGCAGGCGGGCGGATATAATAAGAAGATTAATTATACGGTCGGTCAGTGGCAGAGAGGATATATCCGAAAGCGATTGATGCAGAAGTGTAAGGAGCAGTCGGTTGAGATCGTGGAAGTGCTGGGGAAAGATATCAGCAATGAGTGCAGTGAGTGCGGAGCGATCGGGACGAAGGCGGAAGGAATGTTTGGCTGTCCGGTTTGTGGGTATGAGATGGAAGAAAAAGTGAATACGGCGCGGAATGTGAAGAAGCGCGGGCAGGGCGGCGGAGCGCTGCGGGGCTTGCCCAGGTAATAAAAGGGATCATAAGAACAGCCATTTAGATAAGCTCTGGTGATGAGCCGGGGTTTTACCGGAAGGGATTGTTGAGGATAGGGGGAATGTCCTGTCTTGCAGACGATCCTGAGGACTAAGAGGCGGGTTCATGATAAAGCGGACGTGATGTCTGTTATATAAAATGTGTGTTGGTGCATTTATATCATAGTCAGGCAGGACAACTTGCCAAACTGATAAAGATCAATGCGTTAGACACTAAGACGGCGTTAGAAGGCGGGAAAAGGGGAAACCTTGAGAACCGTGTATTGGATATGCCAGGACCTTGCGAACATGAGGCATGGTTGCCATATCATGATGTAGCAGGGAGCGAAGCAGAGAGATCTGCATCATCTGCCGGAGGGCGGGATGACCAATATATCTTATTAAAACTAATCAGGCGAAGAATCGGTTGGATTAGGATATAAGGATAAGGTTGAGAGATATTTATAAGTTTATATGCCTTATTAATATATAAATAGATTTGTAATATTAAAAGTGAAAAATAAAGTATATGTATTTTATTTAATTAAATGCATAGCTAATGAAGTGTAGATTGTAATGTTTCAGTTTGATTAATTGTTCCGCAATAAGTATCTGGCGGCTCGCTATGTATAAAACTGAAATTTACAATAATCAGCTTATGCTGATGGGAGGTTTTGTAAAGTGTCAGAACAGAAGGAGAATAATAAAGGTAGGAAAGGAGGGAAAATTGCTGTTGCAGTATGCATTGTAGTGATTGCGGCGCTGCTGGGAGTTGTGATCTATCTGCTGCTAGGGAAGAAGGAAGAGCCAGTCAGACGCAACGTTGTTGTTAATGAAGATAATGTGGACGAGGTTCTTGAGCAGTTAGAAGATCCCGTTCCGGCAGGTTCCTATGAGGTGAAAATGAATTCTACATGGAATTTTACGAGTGGGGACGCCCCATCGGATAATGCGTATGTAGAAAATGCAGAAGCAAATACGAATTCGGTCTACTTTGATGTTACACGTACAGACACCGAAGAAACGATTTTCGAATCGCCGATACTGCCGGTAGGGAGCCATCTGGAAAATATTACATTAGACAGCAATCTGCCAGCAGGGACTTATGATTGTCTGGTTACATATTATCTGCTTGATGAAAATGACGAGAGCATGAGTACGGTAAAACTGACGTTGACAATTAACATTGGGCAGTAAAGCCTGGAAAATCCTGTTAGTGTATAGTGAAAAATATTTTTAAATTATGAGGAGGTAACTATGAGGAATTATAAGAAGATTTTGGCTGCCGGATTGGCAGTGTCGATGGTTATGGGAAGTTCTGTAGTAGCATTTGCGGCAGAAGGAAGCGGAAGTGGTTCTGGTTCGTTGGATGTTGTAGAGAAGTCTGATGTTTTTGATGTGGTGCTGCCAACAGATTCTGGTACAACGTTTGACTATATTTTGGATCCTACCGGTGTAATTAAGGCTACCGAAGCAGAAAAATACGGTGGAGCAACTTTTGCGGATGGCGCTACAGTATTTTTTGCTAACGCGGCAACAACAGAAGGAGATCCAGCAACCTATAGTGCTACAAGTGATGCGATTAAAGCAGTAAATAAGAGTACAATGGATGTAGATATTACTGTAAAAGCATCTGTTGCAGAGGTAAGTGGTATTACCATGGCTTCAAGTGGTACATTTGACGCTGATGATACTTCTGCAGGTCTTTATCTTGCGCTGAAAGATAGCGATACGAACAACAGCGATACTGCTGTTACTGCAGATGGTGTAGAACTTACTTCCACAATTGCGGCATTAGATGGCGCATATGAAACCAAGTATGTTGATGGCAAGTATGTAAAACAATTAAAAACTGATGCTACTGGATTTGAAGAATATTCCTTCCAGCTTACAGGTACATGCAATCCTAAGGGAGAATGGGCTGGTTTGACAGAGGAACCGCCGGTAGTAAGCGTAGTTTGGAGTATTGAGGATCCTACAGTGACTGGACCGCAAATGACTGTTAGTGATGCAGGATTAATTACTATTACAGGTCTTACACCAGAACAAAATTATGATTCTTTAACCATTGAAAATGCTAATGGTGGACCATATCATGTGAATGATGCGCCTGTAACGTGGAACGAAGATTCGTATGATTCAGCAAATGGAGGTTCTTTGACGTGTCAGCTTGGTGAAACATGGCTTGCCTCTTTACGTGGAGTAACTGGAAAAGCGCATCTTTCATTGACAGATGGCACAACTATAACGGTAAACATTAATATTCCTTCCGCATAAAAGTATACTAGTAAATCAAGAAATGAATAGATAATTAGTGATTAAGTAGATATGTTTTGGGAGAAATATATCTACTTAATCAATTATATCAGGTTAATTGAAAAAATGGAAAAAGAAAGAATATATGTTACACAATCATCAATGCCATCGTATGAACGATATATTGAAGCAATCAAACCTTTATGGGAGAGTCATTGGCTCACTAATATGGGAAAATATCATCAGAAACTGGAACAGAGTTTGAAGGAGTATTTGGACGTACCCAATATATCTTTAATGGTAAATGGACATATGGCATTAGAATTAACGATACAAGCGATGGGTTTCCCCGAAGGTTCAGAAGTGATTACCACACCATTTACTTTTATTTCTACAACACATGCGATTATTCGGAATCGTCTTAAACCCATTTTTTGTGATATAAAAGCTGAAGATGGGACAATTGATGAAAATAAAATAGAGGATATGATAACAGAACAGACTGTCGCAATAATACCAGTACATGTATATGGTAATATTTGCAATGTTGAAAAGATTCAGCAAATTGCGGATAAATATAATTTAAAAGTTATTTATGACGCGGCACATGCGTTTGGTGTTAGGTATAAAGAAAAAGGGATTGGCAATTATGGTGATGCTTCCGTGTTCAGTTTTCATGCAACAAAGGTGTTTAATACAGTTGAAGGCGGGGCGGTGGCTTTTTCAGAACAAGAATTTTATGATAAGTTATATGATTTGAAAAATTTTGGTATACGGGGCGAAGAATTAATAACAGAAGTGGGCGTCAATGCTAAAATGAATGAGTTTTGCGCTATTATGGGACTATGTAATTTAGAAAATATTGATTTTTCTATAAAAAAAAGGAAAAAACAATACGAATATTATAATCAGGCTATAAAAAAAATAAAAGGGCTGAGATGTTTAGAAAAGAATATTCATGCGACTCAAAGTTATACATATTTTCCTGTTTTTGTAGAAAATGATTATTTTATGACCAGAAATGAATTGTATGAATATTTGAAAATGAATGGAATATATACAAGAAAGTATTTTTATCCTCTTACTTCGGATCAAGTCTGTTTTGGGGATGAATTTAGAAATGTAGATTTAAAATGTGCAAGGAAGCTTTCAGAAAGTGTTTTGGTATTGCCATTATATGAAGAACTGAAGCTAGAAGTTATTGAAAAAATCATACGATTTTTAAAGAGATAAAAAGGAAATTATATGCATGAAAATTGGGATAATGCAACCATATTTCCTCCCATATATAGGATATTGGCAGTTGCTAAATGAAGTGGATAAATATGTTATTTATGATGACGTAAATTATATAAATAGAGGATGGATCAATCGAAATAGAATTTTAGTTGAAGGTGCGCCGAAGTATTTTAATATTTCAATGGTGGGAGCAAGTCAGAATAAGAAAATCAATGAAATTCAGATTGACTTGAATCCTAAATTAATTACAAAAAAGATGAGAACTATTGAATATGCTTACAAAAAAGCTCCATATTTCGATCAAGTTTTCCCTATTTTAGAAAGTATACTAGGCTATAAAAATGATAATCTTGCATTGTATATTGAAAATTCTATTTATACTATTTGTGATTATCTTAATATTAAAACAGAAATTATTATTTCTTCTTCTTTAAATAAAAATAATGAATTAAAGGGAAAAGATAAAATTTTAGATATATGTAAAATATTAGGTGCGACGGAATATTACAATGCTTTTGGTGGGCGAAAATTATATTCTTACGAAGAATTTAAAAACATGGGGATAAAATTAAAGTTTCTGAAATCAGATAATATTGTTTATAAACAATTAGATAATGAATTTCAGGCTAATTTATCTATTATTGATACAATAATGTTTAATTCCAAAGAATACGTTATAAATAAGCTATTACATAAATTTATTACTATTGATAAGTAAACTGTATTGTAAACTTGTATAAATTAAAAGGGAGTAATGTAAGCGTGAATATATACGGAAATAAAGTTGTATTAAGAGCGATGGAAAAAACAGATTGCGATCTGGTTAAATCAATGTTTAATGACCCTGAGATAGAAAATTTGGTCGTCGGATGGGCATTTCCAGTATCGGAATATGCACAGGAACAGTGGTACATTAAAAATTATTCTGATCAGAAAAATTTTAGGTTTGTAATTGAAACAGAGGAAGATGGTGCAGTTGGTATAGCAACATTAACGGATATAGACTGGAAAAACCGAAATGCGACACATGGTATTAAGCTGAAAAATGGAAAGTGCCGATCTAAAGGCACTGGTACAGACGCAGTTATGGCAATTATGCGATATGCATTTGATGAGTTGGGACTCCATCGCCTTGATGGAAGTTGGTTTGAGGATAATATAGCGTCAATAAATATGTATACAAAGCTTGGATGGACAGCAGAAGGGATAAGGCGTGATTATGTGTACAAGCATGGAGCATATAGGAATTTAGTGATTGCCGGTGTATTGGCAGAAGATTACTACAATTTAATAGAAAAAAAAGGATATTGGAAATAAAAATAGTGAGGTATGGAATTGAGAAAGGTATATTTACTTGGTGCAGGAAGGACTCCAATTGGGAAAATGGGCGGTGTGCTAAGCGGGATATCTGCTGTAGAACTTGGTGCAATATCAATTAAAGAATCAATAAGGCGCTCGGGAGTGCCAGGTGAATTGATAGAACATGTATATATGGGATGCGTTATTCAGGCAGGGCTAGGGCAGAATGTAGCGCGGCAGGCAGCTTTAAAAGCCGGTTTACCGTATACTTCAACAGCAGAAACTTTAAATGTTGTGTGTGGGTCAGGTCTCAATAGTGTTAATACAGCAGCAAGGCTTATTCAAACGGGAGATGCAGATGTTGTAATAGCCGGTGGAATGGAGAGTATGTCTAAAGCGCCGTTTGCTATCATGAAGGGAAGATATGGTTATCACATGGGAAGTCCTATGAGAAAAAGCGATATTGTGGATACTATGGTTAATGATTCGCTTTGGGACGCATTGAATGATTATCATATGGGAGTTACGGCAGAAAATTTGGCTAAGCAATGGAATATAACAAGAAAGAGTATGGATGAATTCGCTCTAAATTCTCAAAAGAAGGCTTGCGATGCCATAGAAAATAATTTATTTAAAGATGAAATTTTCCCTATAAAGTTGGAAAATCAGAAGACGGAAATTATCGTTTCAGAAGATGAAGGTCCAAGAAAAGGAATCGGCATGAAAGATTTATCTAAATTAAAAGGAGTATTTATTGAAAATGGTCTTGTTACTGCAGGTAATTCTTCTGGTATAAACGATGGTGCGGCTACGGTAATCTTGATGAGTGAAGATAAAGTTAGAGAATTAGGAGTCAAGCCTATGGCAGAATGGGTTGGTGGGTGTTTGAGTGGAGTAGATCCGGCAATTATGGGAACTGGACCAATTAAATCTACGAATAAGCTTTTAAAAATGTTGAATATGGATATAAATGATATAGATTTGATAGAAGTAAATGAGGCATTTGCAGTTCAGGCTTTAGTTGTTGCAAATGAGTTGCAGATTCCAATGGAAAAATTAAATGTAAATGGGGGTGCTATTGCGCTTGGGCACCCGGTAGGGGCTTCGGGATGTAGAATTCTTGTGACGCTTCTGCATGCAATGAAAAAAAGAAATGCAAAATTAGGAATGGCAGCGTTATGTATCGGTGGAGGAATGGGTTGCTCAGCTTTAGTTAGGAGATGTGAAAATAATTGAAAATAGGAATAATTGGCGCAGGAACAATGGGGGTAGGTATAGCTCAGACTTTTGCGGAAAAAACGAAATATGATTTAATCCTTTGCAGTTCGAATATAGAATCTGCCAGATCGGGAAAAGAACGCTTAGAGAATAAATTAAAGGAACGCGTAAATAGAGGGAAAATAAACCTAGAAGCTGCTGAATATATAATTTCTAAAATAAAAATTGGCGTCTTTGAAGACTGTAAGGAATGTGATGTGTTAATTGAATCAATACCTGAAAATTTAATTGCGAAAAAAAATCTTTTCCTGAAAATGCAGGATATTTGTAAACCAGATTGTATGTTTGTAACAAACACATCTTCTCTTTCTATTACTGAAATTGGAACAAATGTGTTACAAGCGGTTATAGGTATGCATTTTTTTAATCCGGCTGCAGTTATGGATTTAGTTGAAATTACTCCTGGTTTAAATACAGAGAAAGATATAATCGATAGAGCAATTCGACTCGCTAAGGATTTAGATAAAAAGCCAATTGTTGTAAAGGAGAATGTCGGGTTTATAGTAAATAGGGTATTGATTCCCATGATAAATGAGGCTGTTGGATTGTATGCAGATGGGATAGCGGCAGTAGAAGAGATAGATAAAGCGATGAAGTTGGGGGCGAACCATCCAATGGGACCGTTACAGTTAGGAGATTTTATAGGATTAGACATATGCCTTGCAATTATGGAAGTGTTGCAAAAGGAGACTGGAGATTCCAAATATCGTCCACATCCATTGTTAAAAAAGATGGTGAGAGGAGGGTGGCTTGGAATAAAGACTGGAAGAGGATTTTACACATATGATAATAAAAATTAAGTAGGTAAGGGACGGAGAAAGAATGATTACTCATAATATAGAAGTATATGACAGAAGAAATATTTATGAATTTGATAATAGCCTTATGATGCATTATTATCCAGAACGAATTATAAAAATTTTAGGGGGGGGGGTTAATAAAAAGTGCTTGGAATTAGG
>Ga0209064_1003900_pt1 | contig 12014 bp, 18 predicted proteins | sample Inofromicrocosms_FD_187498 | JGI IMG/M metagenome (GOLD analysis project Ga0209064, IMG submission 187498) | Mouse cecum microbial communities from Vienna, Austria - Inoculum for glucosamine and mucus D2O microcosms (SPAdes) (version 2) | ecosystem: Host-associated > Mammals > Digestive system >... | reverse complement strand
TTTATAACTGCCTTCAAGTCCCCATGAAAGGCAATTCGGTAAACCCATTTTTCTGTCCTTTGAGGTACAGAATTGGCTGAAAATAGAACTTATTTTCAACTTCATCAATTCTGTTTTTTCTTTTTCCGACAAATCAGGATTATTATCTATATCTTCACAATATATTTCCCACCCATTCATTTCTGTGAAAAATGCGATGATTGTTCTTTCTATTTCCTGTTTTATTTCTAAATCTTCCATTTCTTTAAATTTATTGGTTTAACATTTATCGGTAATGGTTTGACAAGGAGCTGCGTTTAGCAGCTATCTTGGCTCGTTAGTAATAATTCATTCCTCTTTCTGTTCATCCAAACAGTCATTCACCCATTCTCTAAGTCCTTCATCAATATCTTTCTGTAATGTTTCTTCTAAAATCACTATACCTTCTGATTTTTCGGAAGTGTCAATAGAGTTTAAGAATCTGTTGAGCATCCATATATTATATTCAGTAGGCACTCTACGAATAGAAGCATATAAAAAAGGGGCATAAGTATTATTATCAAATTTTTCCAAATAATGGACTACACGACCGGGATTGCCAAAATTGAAATGTGGATGCCTTTCAAGCAATCTAAATAAAGGCTCAATTAAAGCATCATCCATTTCAGTTAAAACAGATTCTACCTCTTGCAAATCTTCTTCGGATTGAAGATTCATATTGTTGATTTTAGAAATAATCTCATTTACATTCATGCTTCGTTTATGTTTATCAAGTTATTACTAATGGGTTGCTGCTTGCCACCGTTTAGGCGGAATAGGTGCTTGTTATCAATATTTTCTGCTTTTGTTATAAATCAACCGTAAAGATGACTGAACAACCTTCTTTTTGAGCATTCTCATAAAACGATTGAATGTCTCCACTCCAACCTAAAAGATAATTCAAGGTGTCATCATTTTTAGGTAATGAATATTCTTGTTCATCTATCAATGGAAAATTCTTTCTTATAATATCATGCAGATTATTTTGATGTAAATAGACAACTATTTGTTTAACCTCAGAATGAGTTTTCAGAGTAATGATTTCATCTTCTGTTTCAACTAAAAACTCTCCACCGAACACAATGTTTGTCGGAACAGTATTTTCCTCATTCCACTCGCCACCACCAAGACAATATTGGATACCTTCCCATGCTTTATCCAACTCACAACCACGAGGAGTTTCCAATAAGGTTTCCTCTATTTTCTCTAACATATAGTCATATCGTTCATCATGTGGTAAGGAACGAAGTTTGTTCAGTTCATCTTCTTTCAAAGCATATAAAACACCTAATCTTGACATAATTTATTCTCTATTGTTTAATTTGTTCATAATGTCCGGCGGATAATCGACCTTGTGGGAAATTAATCCGCTTGTTATGCATTTATTCTTCCATATTGTTTGAGGTTTGTTCTAAAAAGTCGAATTCCAGCTTGATGATTTCATCCATAGGAACTACTGAACGACTCCGGCTTTCCAGATTTTCAACATCTGCCCATAAGAAAGGATAAAAGGCAACGCCTTCATTGTTTTTTAAGGCTGCGGTGTCTTTTTGCCAACCTTGCCAGCGATAATCTGTATAAAAAGTATCTGTATCACCATGCAGACACCAATACACAAATTGCCCCAACTTAATGTCCATATCTTCCAGTTCCAAACAATCGGGAGCAAAATATCCAATATTGCCATTGTTCAAGCAAATGAATAATCCGCCCAATATATCCTCGCCGATTACTACCTCGTTGAATGGAAATAGGCTGTTCCTTGTAACGAAGTTCACTTCTCCTGCACCATATAACCTTATCCAATTATCTATGACAATCCCTCCGGTATTTTCAAGGATTGCCGCAAGCAGGCTTTCGCTATTTATCTTGTATTTAGCCTTTAATGCCTGCTTTGCGATATCGTTGCATGGCAAGACTTTTATTATTTTGGATGACCTTTTTATATCATCAAGTATTTTCTGAAACATATTATCCATTGTATTTTTATAGGTGTATAATGTTTTCTAAGCACGCCGGGCTTTTGTTACATGAAGATATCCGGTATGTAGTCTGCACCGTACGTTGTTTCTTGGTGTAGCACGATGCTTCCTCATTGTTTCTGAACCTTATCCATGTCGCTGAATTTTGCTTCATGCTCCAAAGATAAAACAAAAACGTCACATTTTGAACATACGTTCAAAAATAATAGTGGTTAAAAAAACAAAACTGTATCAGGCTTTAAGCAGCCGATAATAATTGTGAAGCAGAATGCTGTAAAGATGTCGGAGCCAACTACAATATCATCAAAAAGACGGAAATATACAGTGAGTACTCATCATAAATGTTGTATAATTACCTGGTGTTAAACAGAAATGAGTTCCAAAAGGGACTCATTTTTTACTATCTGTTGACTCTGATTGGGCCTTCTAAAGAATCATCAAACGTTTTTTCAAATAATGTGATTTATATCACAGATTTTGTGGATTTTTATTTGTAACTTTGCTCTACAACATATTGCATGTTCATGGAGAAACAACGGGCTAAGATAATAGGCATCGCACGGCATCGCCTTTCTACCGATGGCGATGGTGTCACTACGCTTGTCGCCTTTCATTGCTGTCCTCTCAGTTGTCGATATTGCCTGAATCCGCAGTCATTAGGCGACGGTGGGCGTTTCCGCGAGTATTCACCTGAGGAACTGTATGCCGAAACGCGCATCGACGAGCTTTATTTCATCGCCACAAACGGTGGTGTGACCTTCGGTGGCGGTGAGCCTTGCCTGCGTCCGCAGTTTATACGCGAGTTTCGCGAACTGTGTGGCTCCGCATGGCAGCTCAATCTTGAGACGTCGCTCAACGTGCCGTCGGCCAACATCGAGGCTCTACTTCCGGTGATCAATACCCTTATTATCGACATCAAGGATATGAACCCCGACATTTACCGCAGCTATACGGGGCAGTCAAACGACCTTGTTCTCGACAACCTGCGCCTAATAGCCGACTCCGTGCGACAACACGACTGTATAATCCGCATACCGCTGATACCCGACTATAACACCGACGCCGATCGAGAGAAAAGCCGCAAGGCACTCGAAGCTCTCGGCTTCACCCGATTCGATTTATTCACCTACGTAATCCGCAAACATTGACTATGATGAGTATGAAAAGGCTGTTCCTACTTGTTGTTTCTTTGATGATTAGTGTGGAAATATATGCTAATGGTGACCCAGTTGTCAGGTTATCTTCTATCAATCGAGTTGCCAACCCCGAGCCACTGTCTATATCCGAAATTTGTATAACACATGAGCGGATAAATATCACTCATGTTGACGGTTATAACTGTTTTGATATTACATATACATTAAAGAACAAGTCCGACAGGAATTTCCCTGAAATTCATTACGGATTCCCTATAGACTACAGCATCGCCGACGAATTCGAGTCATACCAGTTTACAAGTGATTATTACACGGAGAGTATAGGTGAAATTGGCTGGAACGAACGGTTGATCAAAGACATACAATTTGCTTTTAATGATCGTTTACTTCCGTTCCACTCTTCAAAAGAAAGTGTCAGAGAGGCCGGTTTTGTCGTCGAGGCCTACGATGAATATATAGATAGTATTCCGGTTGATGCAGTAAATCGTCGTTGGTTTTACACTTCTTTTGCAATGAAACCTCAGTCAGAGGCAAAGCTAAATGTGCGCTATAAGGTATATGCAAATTCATCTTTAGGTATTTATACTGATAGATATAAATTTTCGTACTTTGCAAGAAGAACTGACGGTGATGACGGATATATTATTAATCTGCCTTATCTTTATCGATATTTTTCAAACAGCTTTGATATTTTGTATGATTTTACACCGGCAAAGCACTTCGGTAACGGAACTCCATATGTGATTGACGTGAATATAGACCTCTCCAATCTTGATAATCCTTGGATTGAAACTCCTGGTGGATATCAATGTTATGTAAACCGAATCGAAAGGGATATTTATGTTTCAGCCGGAGATATTAAGCCCATTGATATTACAGTTAATTTTAATTCAGATCGTTCTGAGAAAAATCTTGAGAGAATTATAGATCAATTTCAAATTCCGGAAACATATTTTCAAATTGGAACGACAGGGGATTCTGTATCAATTGAGTTTAATAGGCCGATGTTTGTTACAGATTTGGCTTGTGATATAGATACTACAGGAATAAGAAGGATTAACTCAATTATTGAGTATGCCGACGGTAGTAAAAAGCGGTATATTTATGAAACTGAAGATTTAGGGAAATATGTTAAAATTGACTCGCGGGTAAAAACACCAATTCTACTTGCGATTACCGACTTTTATCACGATGGAATGATATGGTCTGAGAATTCTCTTGAGTATATAACGCATACAAAGGGGAAATACGAAGATAAGTTCAAAATTAAGAGCATAAAGCTTTATTTCAATACTGTTGGCCCTCAAGTAACGGTATGCAAAGGTATTAAAGTTATTGATGCTCGATTTATAAAGTAAAACACAGAAGTTACTACTATGGCACGAGGAAAGCAGACTTGCAAGATACTGAAAGAGATACGTCGGCAGATTGCCGAGGCAAACGGCATTGAGTTCGCCACATCAGAATGTCGCTACAAGGGCGACTGCCGCGGCACATGCCCCAAATGTGAAGCCGAGGTGCGCTACCTTGAGCAGCAGCTCCGCGCCCGCTCCCTCGCCGGAAAAGCTGTTGCGCTTGCCGGTATTTCAGCGGGTGTGATTCTTATGTCGGGGTGCAATGGTGCGTCGACAAGCAGGCCAACTGAAACATTGCAGAGTGAACCGGAGCTTCCGACTGAACAGATTGTGGTTGCAGATACAGTCAAAATGGCTGAAGATTCCATTCCAAAAGACTCCGCAGGTGTTCAAAATCCACAGATTCTTGATCTCCTTTTGGTTGGAGATGTTGACGAACCGTCAGAAGATCTTGAAGACATATTAGAGGAAGGCGAAATACCCCCGTTCTGGGACGAATCAGAGGTTGACGTAAAACCACAATTCCCGGGTGGAAAAGAGGCGATGCAACGTTTTTTAGACGAGGGCTATAAAAATGAGAAAGATACAGTATTTGGCGATGTTACAATTGGTTACGTGGTCGATTTTACCGGAAGGGTTGAAAACCCGGAAATAATACATGGCAATAAGTTGCTCGGCGAGCAGTTAATCAGGATTATAAAGCAATTCCCGAATCATATACCCGGGAAGAGAAAAGGTCACGAGGTGAGTGTGTATATGAAGTACTCGATGTCTATGGTCCCTGACGAAGAAGTAGACACGATAAAATGAGTATGGCTTAAGGGAAAAAGCACCTTTTCGGAGTCAGAAACATATCAAGTTAAAGAAAAAAACGAATAGCTATGATCGATCAGATTAGTAAATTTTTAGCCTCGGCAGTTGTCGTGTTCTTTTTTATGTTCGGCTTGGGATTTTGTTTCGACTCGCCCGACACGTTGACCAATATCTATTTGGTCAGTGTAAACGTGCTAATCTGTGGCGGCCTACTTTGGCTCATTAATAGGAAAGGAGACAAGCGATGAAAAGTGGAAGATTTATTATAGGCGTGTTGTTGGGCTTTTTTGTCTTTTGTCTTTCTGCACAGTCGGTCAATAATGATCTGACACATAAGGGCAAGATAAAAACTCTATGGGTGGTTGACGGAGTGGCTTTGAATGACTCTGTGTTTGACTACACTCTCGAACAGATGCAAAGTGACAGCGCGTCCTTATTGGCAAGCAGTGTTTTAAGTTGGGTATATCCACATGACATTGCAAGCATTTCAGTAACCGACTCTATCTGTGCGGCAGAGCAAGGTTTTGTCAACTGCAACGGAGTCGTAAATATTGCAACCACATTCCGTGAGCAGATATGGTTTATCATCAACGGTCTCCCTACAAAGGCTAAAGAAAAAGTTTCTGCCGGAGAGATTTTGGGAGGGTATGACTACATTCAACACATAGTAAAGAATGAATTTGGAGACTTAGCTGATTATGGAATCAAGGACTTTGTGATATTGAAACAATTTCCGATAAACTGGCATAATCACCGAATTCCATATGTAGTCGTAACAACTGAGTTGCCGTACTATAGGACTGAGCATCTCATTGGGAGATATACCGGAAAACAAGGCAGAAAGTCCTACGAATTGAAGCTGAACTCCGATTCCTCTTATGTGTTTTCAAAAACAGATTCTCATAAAAAAGCTTTTACCCCAGAGATCCGTAACTATGGGAAATGGGGCATATCAAGCGGTAAAATAAGCTTGATTTCAAGTCAAGACCCAATTATCCGTCTTCAAGGATACACAGTGTCGCTGGATACTGTGCGACTGGAAATAAAAACTGTTAGAGCTTTGACCTTACCAAAAGGCTCATGGTATAATAAGAAATCGGTAACCTTAAAGCGACAACACGATGAAACTGACAGGATGTAAATCATTGTTGCTTGGCATTTTGATTATAATGTCCTGTATAGGTGCATTGGGGGCTGGCATAATGCTTGGATCCGGCTTGGATTGGTGGCTGTTTGCATTGTTTGCAGCAACCGCGATTATCGGCTCGGTGTGGACTTCAAAGTTATTAAGACCTGTACCGGATGTCGGTCTGATTATCAAGTACAACTTCCCTAAAAACGCCGGATACTATCAAAAAGGTGAACGAAAGACTACGCCGGTAAGCGATAGCGATATATTGTATCATATTAAGGTGTTTCTACCCTTCATTCAGATTGGAATGTTCGTATTCGCTGCAGCTTTATTTGGTACTTCTCACCAAAGTCGAGATACTATGCGTCGAGTCGGGTCTATAAATTTTGACGGCGGTCAGGCAAAGTTGATCGTTGTCGAACAAGGTGCATTTGGCTCATACGCAGACCTGAGAATTTACAACAGCGAAGCTGGGCATATTGAGAGTATACATATTAGAGCAGAAGATTCCATGCCCACTATTGACAGCATCAAAGGCAAAAATGTCTATGTCAGTTATCGCGACTTTCCCGGTGGAGATTCCATCCTTTCGTATGATAGAGTCATGTTAGGCGAGTCACTTATTGACCATGACAAACTGAAGTTCAATTACCATTTCTTTAATATCAAATGAAACAGTGGCAGAAAATAGTAGGTGTAGTCGCAATCACAGTATTGGCTTATGCGCATATAGAGATATTGCGAAACTATTTAGAGATAATGAATTTTTCCGGTGCATGGTGTGCCAAGATAGAGCAGGAATGGTTCGTATATTATGTCGATAAAAACATTAAACTCTTTTGGGCATACCATATGTTATCTCTAATAGATTTGGTGATAATTATATCCTTATTTATTTGCATTTGGCTGAAAGGAGGTAAGCGATGAAACAGCAGGATAGATATATTGCGAAAGAGGCGTTTACGTTTCCTCTGATTTGCCTTGTATGTTTGGCTTTCAGTATTTATTGGGGCTATACTGACGGGTGGCCTGTCGGTGCGATAATCGGTACATCGTTTTTCGGGGTTATAACGATGTGTTATATATGTAAATATGTCCGATTAGGACGCAATTACCTAAAAATTGATGCCAATGGTATCAAGATAAAAGATTGGAGCAAGATTACTGTGCTTAAATGGTCTGAGATAGAGAAATGTGAGGTATATTATAGTCCCTCCTATGCTGTTCTTTTTGAACGCGAATTATTTATCGTTGCCAAATCTGATAATAAACGTGAGCAAAACATATTTGTCAGCCTTTCTGGGAAATACTGTCGCAACAGGAGCGTCATCGAGGCGATTGAGCGTTTCGGCGGCTATGATGTTTTTGACAGTCTATCCTCTCGTCGCCAAAACAGGTATTTTGCCGGATTAATGTGGGCAGTTTTTATCTTCGTTATCTTATTTTTTATCATTTATGTAATCAGGGATGCTTGAACTATGAATAATCGAATGTTATATCTCATTAGCATTATCGGCAACTTCTTGTTGCTGGTCTATGTCGTTGTCCTGATTGTTGGAATCGGTGGCAGGTGGCTTGACCGTGAGTTGTGGCTTCACTCCGATGTGGCAAAAATTGCACAGCTCCTACTCATGGCATCGGCTATGGGATTACTGTTTGCCAATATCAGAATAAGTCGAAATCGCTATAACGGCAAATATCAGTCATTGATTCTCGGTGGGAATATCTTTGTCAATCCGTTCCTGGGTTTATATTTCCTGAACGGAAATGCTAATGGAATAACGACGGCTTCGACATACACAAAGCGGAAAAAATATCTCTTTCTTCGCGGCGTTCATATATTTTGGCTGTTATATACATTCGCTGCGGTATTCTGTACTCCTCTGATTGATTCGCGAATCGGCGAGATATTTTATATCGGATTGATAATCGCGGTAATAGTCTTTATACAGCAGAATATTACAATTGCCATAAGGCACGATACTCTCGGCTATATATTGCTGACTGTATGGCTGTTCTTCATTTACGCACCATTCTATTCACATCGCGTACTTAAAAACGATTGGTTATGACAGCAGCAGAATTTGTAACCGCAATAAGGGCGATAACTCCAATCAAGAGTGAGTTTTCGATGATGCCCGAGGGCTTTGCTCAAGTATATTTGGGCGATTTGTTTATTGGCGATAAAACAGGTCATCGTAACATAGAGCCAAATGACGCCGTCATAGACTTGATTCATAACTACGATGTCTCCAAACTAACAATTATGATATTCAGTTTCAACCAATCCAATGATTTGAGAGAAACAGACAGATTTGTTTATTTTGGATGGCGAGAGGCATTTCCGCTTGCTATCCTTAAAGAGACCGGAGAGATTGTAGAAACAGACTGGGCGGACGATGAACGCATCGTGAGCTATGTTGCCAAAAACCAGCAAACGTATCTTGATCTCCTTTATGCATTGGAACAATACAGTCAGTCTGTAATCTTTTCGGGAAAGAATAAATGGGATATTGAACATTTAACCAATATTGCCGGAGGAAGTAAGTATAAGGAGAATCTACTGGATTTGGTATCATAATACAAGGATATGGAATTGATAGCTATGTTTGTCCGTTCGTGGTTCGGGTCAGCGGTTCTTCATATCGGAGCCGGGCTGAGGTATGGTTGTCTGCGTCTGTTCCGTCGCGGACAGAAAGTGTCATATCGGCAAATCCGCTATGGTTCGGAAGATTTCAATAACATAGACCATGCCGACAACAACCTCGCCAACGGTTTTTTCGGCTTTCTCGTTCTCGCAGTTATTATAGTATTAATCGCCAAATAAATCTTGACATGAAACTGACCGATAAACGATTGCGGATTTTGCTTATAGTGTTCCATGCGGTAATGCTGGCTTTATTTGTCTGTATTGTGATAAGTGGAGTTCAGTTGCGCTGGTATTTAGGATATGTCATATTCTGGGCTACTGCTTTATCTGGTATGATGTTGTATTTTATGAAGGATACTATTATTCCCAAAATATACTCTATTTGTTGGATTGGATTATCAATAATAGGAGTTATCATAACTTCTATCACGTATGATTCTGTATATTGCGAAACAGACAAGTATATCATGAAGGAATCATCGGAGATAATAGGATTCGACAGTGCCATTCTTTATGAGAAGAAAGGACTACTGGAAATTGAGAAGCAACGTTATAAGGGCGTTTATCCTCACTCCATGACACCGCTTGATTCCATAGGGGCAATAGTGATTCACGGAGATTTTGCAAATGGTGAGGGATTGGAAAAAAGTGTGGCTATTCTTCCCCTTGATGATTCGTTTGATAAAGAGAAAGTCAAACAATACGCAAGAAACCACAATATAGAATATGGAAGATAACGTAACACATAAACCTCAGACTAAAAGGCAGGTGTTTCTGCGATTTATGCGGTATGTAGCTGTGGCTTTATGCATTGCTCCTAAATACCGTCCATTCAATAATTTGCTTTAGTGAATCAGTGTCTCGCTGAGGCTCGACGCTTCAGACAAGTTTTTACTTTTCTCCATTGTCTTTCAAATATATCTAAAAGGAAGTATCTTCGACACATATCGTAAGAGGAGAGCTACACGCCCCGACCAACTGCGTAAGGTCGGGGTTACGGCAAAGTAATGCTCTTCGAGCATATTTCATTTAATGATGATTTTTTATGCTATTTGTGATATTGGTCACATTGAGTATCAATTATTTGTTGTAACTTTGCTAAATTCAGATAATATACATTCTTGAAGATTAAGAGCGAATTATGTCAGATACTCTCCGATATAAGATAGTGCTGTGGATGGTGTGGGTGCAGATTGCGCTCCTGCCCATTATCTACTTGATGCTATACATAACGAACAATGACTTAATGTGGCGCTGGAATTTGCTCAACTGGTTGATGGTTGGGGGTTACCTCATTGGATTGCTCGCCCTTCCTTTCAGCCGTGGACTTGAAAAACCAGTATTACTGAAATGGTGGCTGAGGATTGATTTCTGGTTTTCAGCTATTACGGCAATTCTTGCATTACCATTGCTCTTTTATGTCGGAAGGCATTATATCGATGCAGAGGACGGAGATTACGTTCTCTATCACACACGAGGTTTAATGATGGCCGCCCCACACTATGGTTTAGGTAAAAAAGAGGGCTTATTTATTCGCCCTATGTCTAAATCTGTTCAAGTTAATGATGATGACGATGGCAAAATAGACTGTTTCAAAGTCGATACACTGAGAGGCTGCTTTTATGGGTTGAGCAGAGGGGGCGCACAGGCTTCATGGGTTTTGCCGCTTGATTCCGCGAAATATCATCAATATGCAGGCGATATAACCAATCTTATTGACAGTCTATATCAAGCGCAGCCTTTATTTAGGGATTACTATCATGGTACATTTGTTTTCCCGGACAACTTCGCCGAGATAAATTATGATTCCTTTAGTATTCATTATGAGGATTCCATAAGTTATAATAGTATTGACCATATTTATGGCGACAGTGTGCGTGTTACCATCATCAGTAACGGAATCACCGAGCTGTCTTATCCGAAAGATTCAGTCGGCAATTTCTCACCCAAAGAAGTCAAATCTTTTGTAGAAAAACTAAAAGGAGGTAAGCGATGAGAAACATTACTGTTTTGGCTATGTTTTTACTGTTCTTGACTTGTGGCTGTTCGAGAATAAAATCGAAATATGATGAAGTCAAGGAGAGTATCAAGGAGGAAATAAATGGTCCATTTCGTACTGACTTTTATTCCGATTATGGTGCATGGGATTACTGCCGTATTCCGTTAATTGCGCCTTATGAGCTTACTGCAATAGAAGACAGAAATGTGTGGCATTTTGAAAAGCGTCGCAATATTGACAAATTCGATTATTTCCCTAACAGTTTATTCCATGCACGACTTTCCGTTGAATATGTTGGTATAACGGATTCAATTATTTATATGTCTTATACCGAAGAGTTGACTTCAGTGGATAAAATGCCAGGACACACATACGGCAACGGGGAAATGCGACGATATGTCATAATTGATGTGCCAAAAGACTCTATTGAGTGGCATGAAACAAAAACAGAGTGGATGGCAGCCCTCGGCAAAAGGAATATTACCAGAATAGATCTCCATCAAGTAGATAGTTTGTACGATAACTTCGCAAATAATCGCCGACTTTTGTTCAACCCATCAAAACAACAATGACATGAAACTGACCGATAAACGATTCTGGATAGTGTGGGTAATAGCCGAAATGCTGCTGTTAGCCTCCTGTATAGATGTCGCAGTGAGGTGTCAGTCGTTCGAGATGATATGCGTTTTTGCTGTAACCCAACCGTTAATGATAGTTCTGGCATTATTCAAAAAGACTCATCCCAATGCTGTATTGGTTAATTTAGGAATCATTTGCTTATATACAATGATTCGGTAAAATTTGAGGTTGTTCATCCTAGGCTAAGCCGCTAACTGAGCCAACCGATGATTTATTTTCTGAATTATTTTGAGATGCGGAGATTTTCCGTAGGTCGAAATAATTGTAGA
>Ga0209064_1003881_pt1 | contig 12103 bp, 8 predicted proteins | sample Inofromicrocosms_FD_187498 | JGI IMG/M metagenome (GOLD analysis project Ga0209064, IMG submission 187498) | Mouse cecum microbial communities from Vienna, Austria - Inoculum for glucosamine and mucus D2O microcosms (SPAdes) (version 2) | ecosystem: Host-associated > Mammals > Digestive system >... | reverse complement strand
ACCGAGTTGAAGGATCAGGTCATCAAGGAGTTTGTCAATCTCCAGCGCATCAAGGCAGCGCAGGACAGATCTTCTGAGATTGAGTATCAGGAAAGCGTTTTGAAGGTTCGGATGCAGGCACTTGGAATACCAACAGAGGATCTTGAAATCAAGTAACTATACTTGCGACCAATAAAATTCCCCTGAGACATGGAGGACCCCTCCACCGCAAGCGGCCCCCCTCCCCTTTCAGGGGAGGCTTTCCAAAGGAGCAGGGGGAAAAGGCTCCCCTGAAAGGGGAGCTGGCACGCGAAGCGTGACTGAGGGGTCACCCTTCCCGCATATTCCATCGTTCGTGCGTATAAATACCGGCCGCAACCGCAAAGAGTGTAGACCCCTGTTCAGTTTTCAGGGCCTGCACTCTCTTTTATCCCCAAAACCACGACAGGCCGGTTCCCCCGTCACCGGCTGCCGCTGTCCGGCATAGGATGGAGAAAAAGGAGGTCACCACCCATGCCCATTATCTACCTCAGCCCATCCACACAGGAAAACAACGCCTATGTCACCGGCACCGGCAGCGAGGAGTACTGGATGAACCGCCTGGCGGACGCCATGATCCCCTATCTCAACAGCTGCGGCATCCGCTACCAGCGCAACACGCCCGACATGACCGCCGGCAGCTCCATCCGGCAGGCCAACGCCGGCTGGTACGACTTCTATCTGGCCCTCCACTCCAACGCCGCCGCGCCGGACAACTACGGCAATGTGCGCGGCGTCATCGCCTTCTACTACCCCACCAGCACCCAGGGCCAGCGGGCCGCGCAGATCTTTGTCAACAACCTGCGCAGCATCTACCCCCTGCCCGACAAGGTGGTCACCCGGTCCACCACAAGCCTTGGCGAGGTGCGGGACTCGAAATTCCCCGCCGTGCTGCTGGAGCTGGGCTATCACGACAACTACGAGGACGCCCGCTGGATTGAGAACAACCTGACGGAGATTGCCCGGAATCTCGTTCTCAGCCTCACGGACTTTTTTGACATTCCCTTCATCTGGCCCACAGACCCCTGGGAGGGCACGGTAAACGTCAGCGGCGCCCTGAATCTGCGCAGCCGCCCCAGCACCAGCTCCTCCGTGATCGCCAACATCCCCAACGGGGCCGCCGTGCGGGTCTACGGACGCTACGAGGACTGGTACGTGGTCCGGTACGGCGAGTACATGGGCTACGCCGCCGCCGCGTATATCACCTGACGCAGCGCACCCGGCAGTCACAGCTGTGATGGAAAACATCACAGACATGACTGCCGGGTGCGATCTTCTCTCCGGCGGTTACTGGATGGAATTGAGCTGCCGCAGCAGGACGCCGGCAATATTCTCGCAGGACGCCTGAATCTGTACCGCGCCGATATTCTGGGCCACCATGGGCATGCCGTACACCACGCTGGACTCCTTATCCTGCCCGATGGTATACGCGCCGTTCTTGCGCATCTGCAGCAGGCCCTCCGCGCCGTCCCGGCCCATGCCGGTCATGATAATGCCCACCATCCGGCAGCGCACCTGGTCCGCCATGGAGGAAAACAGGGCGTCCACCGACGGGCGGTGCCCGCTGACCTTGGGGTCCTGGGTGCAGGCCACCGTATAGCGCACACCATTGCGGACAATGCGCATCTGGTAGTCCGCCGGGGCCAGCAGCGCCAGCCCCCGGCGCACCTCGTCGCCGGTCTTGGCCTCCCGGACCTCCATCTGGCACAGGCGGTTGAGCCGCTCCGCGTACATCTGGGTGAAGCCTGTGGGCATGTGCTGCACGATCAGCATCCCGGGAATGTCCTTCGGCAGGCGCTTGAGCACCTCCAGGGTGGCCTCCGTGCCCCCCGTGGACGCGCCCAGGCCGATAATCACCCGGTCCAGGGCCGGCTTCGGCCCCAGCAGCTGGGGCGTCAACGGTCCGCCGGCGGGCTGGGCCGCCGTCTGGGACGCCCGGCGGACCTTGGCTCCCGCCGCGCTGATGACCTTCAGCGTCAGGGCCTTGATGAACTCCTCATTTTTCCCCGGCTCCGGCTTGCGCACAAAGTCCACCGCTCCTGCGCTCAGCGCGTCGAAGACCCGCAGGTTCAGCGACGACACCAGGATCACCGGCAGCGGATGCCGCGGCAGCAGCTTTTTCAGGAAGTCAATGCCGCTCATTCCCGGCATCTCCACATCCGACGTGATCACGTCCGGCCGCAGCTGGGCCACCTTCGACATGGCGTCCTGGGCGTTGAACGCAGTGCCCACCACCTCAATTCTGGGGCTGCGGGACAGTCCATCCACAATCATCTTCCGCGCCAGCATGGAGTCGTCGATGACCATGACACGGATTTTTTTATTAGCAGGCCACATATAAGCCGCCCTCCTTATTTTTTAGGCTTATCATTCCTCCACAGGTTCCATCCAGGCAGTACCCTACCTTTTTTGGAACGTGGAGGGGGCCACTGTTGCATAGGGGTTGGTCTTGCCCAGGTTCTCCGAATGGCTGATCATGAGATATCCCCCAGGGACGGTGGCGTCATAGAACCGGCGCACCAAAGCGTCTTTGGTGGGCTGGTCAAAATAGATCATCACATTCCGGCAGAAGATCACGTCGAACTTCAGCCGGAATTTGATGGGGTCCATCAGGTTGAAGGTCTGGAAGATCACGTTGTTTTTGATCTCCGGAGCCACGGTGTACTGGCTGGTCCCCTTGACGGGGACGAAGTAGCGCTTGCGCCAGTGCGGGGGGATGGTGTCCGGCAGCTCGTAGACGCCCCGCTTGGCGGAGGCCAGCGCCTTCTGGGAGATGTCCGTGGCCAGCACCCGCGTGTCCCACTGGCTGGCCTGGGAGCCCAGAAACTCCTTGATATAAATAGAGATGTTATACGGCTCCTCGCCGCTGGAGCAGCCGGCGCTCCAAATGGCCATCACCCGGTCCCGCTGGTGGCGGCGCACCAGCTCCGGCAGAATGGTCTTGCTGAAAAAGTCAAAGTGCTCCGTCTCCCGCATAAAAAAGGTGTAGTTGGTGGTCAGCCGGTTGAGCACCAGCTCCATATCCGCAGGATTCTTGTCCTTCAGCAGCTGCTTGACAAAGGGGCCGAAATCGTTGAACCCCTTCTGCATCACCAGGGAGGAGAGGCGGCTGGTGACCAGCTGCCTCTTCTGGGCCAGGTTGATGCCGTACTGCTGGTGGACGAATTGGGTCAGTTTCTTGAAATCATCGTCGCTGATGGATGTCAAAGGCATGGTCGGCGCATCCTTTCGTTATGTCTCGTCTCAGGGCTCAGCCGTGCAGCAGCATGTCGCAGTCCAGAATCAGCATGGTGCCCCCTCCGGGCAGGGAACACATGCCGGACACCAGCTTCTGGTTGCTCTGCTGGGTGGGCACGGGCAGAATGGCCCCCTTGGGGATGTCCACCATCTTCTCCACCCCGTCCACCAGGATGCTGATGGACTCGTTCTCCACATTCACCACCATGATGCAGCAGTCCTCCTGGGGCATCTTCCCCAGGCGCAGGCGCAGGTCGATGACCGGGATGATCTGGCCCCGCAGGTTGATGACGCCCCGCACATATTCGGGGACGCAGGGCAGAGGCGTGATGGTGTGGTCGGTGATGATCTCCACCACCTGCTCCGCGTCCAGGCCGTAGCGCAGGCCGTCCGACAGGCAGATGAGATATTTCGTCGCCTGCACCTCCACCATGTTCCCGTCCCGGTCCATGCCGGGCCTGGTACACATATCCTCTAAAAGCACGTTTTGTTCCGTCATATGAAAGTCTCCCTTCTTCCCGCCGCTCAGTAGGAGCCGTGGGCCGCGTTGTACAGGTTCGCCATATCCAGGATGATGCTGATGCTGCCGTCACCCAGGATGCTGCACCCGGTAATGCCGTAGCTCTTCACATTGAAGCTGTTGACATAGGAGGGCAGGGGCTTGACCACGATCTGCTGCTCGCCCAGCAGCTCATCCACAAACAGGCAGTAGGAGCGCTCGCCGGCCTCCACCCAGATCATGATGCCCTCCTCCACGTTGTCGCGGCCATTGGGCATCTGGAAGATGTCCTTGGCCCGGATGACGGGGTAGTAGTTGTCCCGGATCTTCATCATCTCCCCCCGGGCCGGGTCGTAGACGATCTGGTCCGCGGTGACCTTGATGCTGGAGAGGATGCTGTTGATGGGGATGGTGAACAGGGACTCGCCCACGCTGACCTCCATGCCGTCCATAATGGCCATGGTCAGGGGGATCTTCAGCGTGGTGGTCATGCCCTTGCCGAACTCGCTGGTCAGGCTCACCGTGCCGCCCACCTCCGCCACGTTCTTTTTCACCACGTCCAGGCCCACGCCTCTGCCGGAGTACTCGGTGACCTCGGTGTTGGTGGAGAAGCCGGGCATCATCATAAAGTTGAGAATCTCCTTCTGGGAGTAGTCCATATCCGGGCTGGCCAGCCCCTGCCGGATGGCCTTGTTCAAAATCGCCTGGGTGTCTGCGCCCCGGCCGTCGTCCTTGATCTCAATGATGACCTCGCTGCCGGTGTGGCGGGCGGAGAGGATGATCTCCCCCACCGGGTCCTTGCCGGCGGCGATGCGGTCGGCCTGGTTCTCCTCCAGGCCGTGGTCCATGGAGTTGCGGACGATGTGCATAATGGGGTCGCTGATGCCGTCCACGATGGTCTTGTCCACCTCGGTGTCCTCGCCGATGAGCACCAGCTTGGCGGGGCGGTTGAGCTTCTTGCTCATGTCCCGGACGATCCGGTTCATCTTCTGGAAGGTGCTGGACACGGGCACCATGCGCAGGGACATGGACACGTCCTGCAAATCGTCGGTGAGCTTGCGCAGGTCCCTGGCGGACTTGGTAAAGTTGTCCAGCCGCAGCCCCTTCAGATCGGGGGAGGAGGTGACCATGGACTCGGTGATGACGATCTCGCTGACCACCGCCATCAGCTGGTCCAGCTTGCTCAGGTTCACGCTGATCAGACTCTCCTTGGCGTGCTGGGTCTTGGCGGCGGGCTTGGCCGCGGGGGCCGCCTGGGCCGCGGGAGCCGGGGCCGCAGGCGCGGGCTGCACCGCGGCGGGCTCCGGCGTGACGGCGGCGGGCTCCGGCGCGCTGACCGCCGGCGCCTGGGCGTCCACCATCTCGTAGGAGCGCACGCTGCCGGCGCTCTTTACGCCGGGAATGGCGTGGTCCCGCTCCTCCCTGGTCTTGAACCAGACCATGAAGCCCTGCTCGGCAATGTACTCGGACGTGGAGGCGTCGGTCTCCACGTTCTCCGGAAAGCTGATAAAATCGCCGGCATAATCCCGCAGGCCGTTGAGCAGCATAAAGGCCCGCAGGTTCTCCATGCCGCTGCCCTCGTCAAAGAGCACATGAACGCCGAAGGGATAGGCGGCGTCCGCCGGATCAGGGGCCGGCGCGGCAGCGGCCGGGGCGGCGGCGCTCTCCGCGCTCTCCGCCGCTGCCGCCGGCTTTGCCGGTCCGGCAGCCTCCGGCCCGCCGTTTCCTTGAATTTTATCGATCAGGCTATTAATTTTATCCACGATACTGTCGATAGAATCAGAGAGGGGTTCTCCGTTTTCTACCTTCTCGATCTCCCCACGGAAAAAGTCCACCGCCTGGAAGATCATGTCGAACAGCTCCGGCCGGAGCTGCTCCGGCACCACGTCGATGGTTTTTTCCCGGATGATGAAGAACAGGTCCTCGATCCGGTGGGCCACCGTCATGATGTTGTTGAACTCCATCATGGCCGAAGAACCCTTTATCGTATGCATGATGCGGAAGATCTCGTTGACGCTGTCCTGTGAGAAGGTGTCTGCCTGTTCAGCCGCCAGCAGGATGCCGTCCAGCTGCTCCAGCAGCGTATTTGTCTCGTACAGGTACATATCCAGGATGCTGTCGTTGCCACTGCCCATAAAACGCCACCTCTTTGCAATTTTTTGGTTTGACGCGGGGCGGTCCAAAAAGGGCAGAATAACCCCCGCGCTGACTTCATCATACTGGATATCGGCAGGACTGGATAAAAAATTAAGACATCAATAAACTTTTATTGGAATGGAGTATCGCCTATGCCAGATTTGCTTGGCGTGACCAATCCGGTTCCCGGTCTGGATAGTCAAAACGTCAACCGGAACATACCGGTTTCACCGAATAACACGCAGATTCAAAACGCGCCGGACCCCTCCCGGGTCAGCCGGCCTGACAACCGCTCGGAGCGGCAGGACAGCGGGGAGCAGGCGGGGGGCGGCGCGGAGCGGGCCCTGCGCTACGACTCCAACTACCAGAGCTTTTTACAGCGCATGAGCGACAACCCCGACATGATGCGCTCCATGACGGAGATTTTCCGAATCCTCCAGGGTACGGTGGTCAACTCCGGCATGGGCGAGGGCATCGCCGGGGATATGAGCGCGCTGATGCAGATGCTGGAGATGGACGAGAAGGGGCTGACCAGCTTTTTCAAGGACCAGCTGGAGGCGGAAAACCGCTTTTCGGGGCCCCTGTTCAACCTGCTGCGGGAGGCCTTCGGCGGCAGCTCCTCCGAGGTCCTGCGCGGCAGCATCCTCCAGTTTCTCAAGCGCTACAACGACTACACCTCCCGCCAGCACATCCAGGGCAACCTCCTGCGCAATCTCACCCAGCTCACCCGCTCCATCCCCGCCAGCTACGGCAACCGGCTGCTGCCCATGGTGTCGGACCTGGAGGCCATGCTCATGCGGGGGGACCGGCAGGGGGCGCTGAAGATGCTGCAGGGGAAAATTCTGCCTTTCCTGTCCAACTACACCTCCCGGACCAACGACATGGGCCTTTCGCGGATGCTGATCTCCATGCTGGCCCTGGACGTGGCCCGGTTTGAGAACGGCTCTAAGGAGGGGCTGCTGCAGTCCTTCCACCAGCTCAGCGCCCACAGCGCCATCCGGGAGCGGCTGGGCAATCTCAGCGACGAGGCGCTGATGAAGCTCATCGACAGCGGCGGCTTCGCCAAGGCGGCGGAGAAGGACGCCTTTGCCGAGCAGCTGGCCCGGACCGCTCAGCGGGCCATCCGGGGCGGCGCGGGCACCGAGGCCCAGGAGTCCTTCCGCAACATCCTCTCCGCCTTTCTGGTCAACGAGAGCGTGTTCATGCCCCTCAACCATATGATCCTGCCCCTGCTGTGGAACGGGCGCATGGCCTTCAGCGAGGTGTGGGTGGACCCGGACGCGGAGGAGAACTTAAAACAGGGCCGGGGGGAGCGGGACAACGTGATCCGGTTCCTGTTCAAGATCGATATCCAGGAGCTGGGCTTCTTTGATATGGTGCTCACCTGCCAGCGGGAGAACGTGGATGTGCAGCTGTTCTGTCCCGACAGCGTCTCCCCCTTTTCGGAGCTGATGGGCGGCGATCTGGCCCAGATCCTGACGGACAACGGCCTCCAGGCCAATAACGTGCAGGTGCAGCCCATGCAGGCGCCCCTGCCGATTTCCAGCGTGTTCCCACAAATTTTCAGAGGAGGGAGTGGCGTCGATGTCAAGGCGTGACCGGTCCGCTGTGGCCCTGCGGTATGAGGGCGGCAGCGGCGCGCCGGTGGTGGTAGCCTCCGGCATGGGATATATGGCGGAAAAAATCGTGGAGGTGGCCGCGGAGAGCGGCGTGCCGATCTACGAGGACAACTCCCTGGCGACCATGCTCAGCCAGCTGGCCCTGGGGCAGGAGATCCCGGACGCTCTGTACCGGGCCATTGTGGAGATCTACGTCTATTTTCTCAACTTTGACCCCAGGGACCCGGAGAAGGCCCGCCGGGAGCGGCAGGCTCTGCGGCAGCAGGCCATGACCAATGAAAAGGAGGCGCAGTAATGGAGCGGCTCTATCTTGTGCTGGACGGCCAGGGCCGGGCCCTGTGCCAGGGCGTTCTGGAGTCCAGCCCCCACGCGGATCTGCTGCAGGTGCGGCTGCTGGGGGACGACGCGGAGGACATGGCCCTGACCGGGGAGGTCCAGCTCATCGGGCTGGACGACAGCCTGCCGGCCCGGCGGGGCGAGGTGACCCGGCAGCGGGGCTGTCAGATCGTGGTGCGGCCCACGGCGGAGCTGGGGGCCGAGGCCCGCGAAAACCTGCGGGTCCGGACGAATTTCAAAAGCGTCATCTACCCCGTCACCGGCCAGTGGAAGGGCCAGCGGGCCATCCGGTGCCACGACCTCAGCTGCGGCGGCATCGCGTTCCACACCATGCAGCAGCTCTCCCCCGGCGAGGTGGCGGAGCTGGTGCTGCCGGTGACGGACGAGCCGCTGCTGCTGCACCTGCGGGTGCTGCGCACCCTGCCCACCCAGGAGCCGGTGCCCCTGTACGCGGCCCGGTTCGTGGACCTGATATTGGACCAGGAGATTATGATCCGCAAGGCGGTCTTTGCCATCCAGGTAAAGAACTTCCACGATACGTGAGAGCATCCAGACAGGCTTTATCGCAAAACCGACAATTTTGCGCTGAAGATATCCCCGCACCCAACGGAAAGAAAGGAGATTCTTATGCACCAAACTCACCCCTCCACCCGCCGGCTCTGGCGGACCAGGGCCTTGTCCCTGGTCCTGACGCTGGCGCTGCTGCTGGGCCTTGTCCCCGGACTGGATCTGGACGGCGGCGCCTCGGCCCACTGGGCGGAGTCCTATCTTACCCAGCTGGTCGAATGGGGCTTTGTCCGCCCCGACCAGGTCACCCAACCCGACAAGCAGCTGACGCGGGCTGACTTTATGGCGATCACCAACCGCGCCTACGGCTACTCGGACCAGGGGCCCACGCCCTTTGAGGACATCCAGGTGTCCGACTGGTTCTATGACGACGTGGAGATCGCCTACACCAACAAGTACATCAAGGGGACCAGCGAGACCACCGCCTCCCCTAACGATACCCTCACACGGGAGACCGCCGCCACCATCCTGGGGCGAAACATGATGATGGAGGAGTCCGCCGGAGAGATCCTGGACTTCACCGACGCCCGTGACATCAGCTTCTGGAGCAAGGGCGTCATCAAGTCCTCCCTGGAGCACTACCTGGTGGGCGGGTATGACGACGGCACCTTCCGCCCCCAGAAGTCCGTGACCTGGGGCGAGATGGCCGCCATGCTCACCCGCATCGTGGGCACGCCCCTCCAGGAGCCCGGCGACTACTCCCTGGGCGGCGTGTTCGGCAACGTCACCATCTCCTCCCCCGGCGTCACGCTGCGGGACTCCGTCATCAGCGGGGACCTGTATGTCACCGGCGGCGTGGGCCTGGGGGACATCAAGCTGGAGAACGTCACCGTGCTGGGCCGCATCATCTGCAGCGGCACCGGCGAGGCCGAGGGCGGGCAGGCCAGTATTATCCTGCGCAACGTTATTGCCGACGAGCTGCTCATCGACAACCTGCAGGGCAAGACCGTGTCCGTCCAGGCCGACGGAACCACGGAGGTCGGCAATGTCAACGTGCGCACCTCCGCCTACATCGAGGACAACACCCCCGAGGGGCTGGGCCTGCACAACATCGTCCTGGACGGCCACCCCATCGACGAGGACGACAAGGACGCCGAGCCCCCCACCCTGACCCTGGCCGGGCGCATCGAGAGCGTGCTGGACAAGACCCCCGGCTCCTTTGTCCACGTGGGCAAGGGCACCGTGGGCGTGCTGACCATTGACGAGGCGGCCGTGGACTCCCACGTCACCATCGACCGCAACGCGGAGGTCAAGGAGCTGAATCTGGACACCGCCACCCTGGTGGACGGCGAGGGCGACATCAAGCACCTGAACGTCAACGCGCCGGGCTGCGAGGTCACCATTCTGCCGGAGGAGATCTATATCCGTCCCGGCCTCACCGCCGAGATCAACGGCGAGGAGATGGACACCACCGCCGCCGAGGAGTCCAACATGGATCCCCAGATCCTCTCCGGCTACCCCGTGGCGGAGGACATCGCCCCCACCACCATTTCCGCTGTGTTCGCCACCAATAAGAAGGGCACCGTGTACTGGGCCATCAGCCCCATCACCTCCGGCTCCGTCAGCGCGGAGGACCTGCTCAAGCCCCCGGTCTACGGCGGCATCTCCGTGGCCCACGGCAGCGTGAAGGCGGCGAAGGCCAATGAAGAGGTCCGCTCCGCGGTCAAGGGCCTTACTGCCGGCGGCTCCTTCTATCTGTCCGCCATGCTGGTGGATGAGCGGGGCGTGCAGAGCCCGGTGAAGGTCATCGCCTTCTCCACCCCGGACAACAGCAAGCCCGCCTTCTGCGACGGCTATCCCTATATGCTCACCGTCTCCGCCCAGAACGGGTGCCAGGTGGTGGTCATGCCCACCAAGAGCTGCAACCTCTACTACGCCCTCATGCCCGCCGGGGCCAAGGCCCCCACGGAGGACGAGTTCCGCTCCGGCGCGGTCAGCGGCAGCCTGGGCTACGGCGTGGTCCCCGTGACCAAGAACACCGAGTCCATCATCCGTGTGGACGACGTGACCCTGGAGGAGCAGAAGGAGTACGTCCTCTACCTGTGGCTGGTGGACGCCGACGGCGTGAACAAGGGCAAGATCACCTCCCTGAAGTTCACCACCAAGGACGAGACCCTCCCCTACTTCATCGTCCCCCCCACGCCCAACAAGGTGCAGGCCACCAGCGTGGGCCTGACCTTCCGCCTCAGCGAGGACGGCACCGTGTACTGGGCCGTGGTCCCCGCCGGCACCGAGTATCCCAAGAAGCAGCCAGGCCACACCGAGAGCCCCCTGCCCAGCGACATGTGGTCGAAGCTGTCGGTGCAGAACGGCTACTCCGCCCTGAAATCCGGCAAGGTCAGCGCCAGCGTGGATAAGGACGGCACCATCAACGTCAGCGGCCTGGAGAAGGAGAAGAGCTACGACCTCTACTATGTGGCCGTGGACAAGGCGGGCAACTACTCCGCCGAGATCCAGAAGGTGACCATCAACACTCTGGACCAGACCGGACCCAAGATCACCCAGACCTTCACCAAGTACTCCGGCACGGACAACAAGACCAATCCCATGGTGGACACCGGCATTGTGCTGCATGTCACCGAGAACATCCGGGCCGACGTGGACGGCGCGGGCGAGGACCTGCTGAGCCTCTATGAGGCGTCCATCGACAACACCAGCAGCGCCGTGGCCCGGAAGGAGGCCCAGGATAAGCTGGTGCTCTCCCTGCGCAGCACCATCGTGCTCAACCAGGTGACCAGCGGCACGGGCCGGGGGTCCCAGCCGGTGGCCGTCAAGGGTGAGAGCGGCGTGGGCGAGAACTGGGTCATCGACTACGCCAAGGTCACCGTCACCCGGAAGGACAGCGGCATCGACATCACCTTCCCGGCGGAGGCCCTGCAATTGGAGAACGGCAGCACCTACTACTTCACCGCCTCCAACCTCACCGACGCCTCCGCCGCCCAGAACCCCATCGTGCCCAACCCCGTCGACTTCTACACCAACGCGGACGTGGGCATCGCCGGGGGCCACGACCTGAGGCTCTTCACCATCATGCTGGGCCAGCTGTACCTGACCCGCTTCGGCCTGAACACCGACGGCGCGGAATCCGAGCTGCCGGTGAAGCCGGGCAGCGCCAACATGGACCCCGGCACCGCCGCCGAGGCGGACCTGGTCCCCGTGGACTACAGCTTCCGGGTCATCCCCCAGTCCACCAGCAAGATGGAGGACAACATGTGCTACGACCTGCTGTTCTACACCGACGCGGTCATCGACTTTGACCTCTACTACCGCGTGCGGACCGTGAAGGAGGACGGCACGGAGTCCATCGTGGACCTGTCCAGCGGCGAGGGCGTCAAGTACCAGATGCCCAACTGGGCCACAAACGCCCAGGCCGCCGGTGAGGCGGGCTGGTATAAGCTGGGCAGCAGCGGCATCCTCCGGGGCAGCAAGACCGCCCAGGCCGGCGCGTCCATGGGCACCCAGTTCAACAAGTGCAATCAGTCCAACTTCCCCAAGCTGAACAAGCTGGACGACAGCGGGAAGACCTACTATGAATTTGCCGTGTCCATCACCCAGAAGGACACCTCCAGGGACCGGAACACCTGGAGCGGCGAGGTGAACCTGTCCATCTACGCCGGCGCGGCCCCCTCCACCAACCTGAGCACCCTCACCGCCCATCCCACCTTTGCCATGTGGGATGACAGCACGGCCT